>Ga0181612_168502_pt1 | contig 12056 bp, 9 predicted proteins | sample HoacroProtozoa21_FD_119630 | JGI IMG/M metagenome (GOLD analysis project Ga0181612, IMG submission 119630) | Hoatzin crop microbial communities from Cojedes, Venezuel. Combined Assembly of Gp0051906, Gp0051904, Gp0051908
ATCCCGCCACCACCGTTTCCTGCTTGTCGCGTCCTTGGGACACATCCAACCGGTGGTGCCACCCCCCCGTCCTTATGCCCTTCCATCACGGCAAGGGTGTCCACCCAGAGCACTGGTGTCACCCGCCCTGTCCACAAACACCTTGCGACTGCCACTCCCGGTGGAGCCAGCCCCCCCTCCCAAGGCCCCACCATGCTGTCCCCCTCCTCAAATGACTCCTGGGGTCTCCTGGGGGGGTCACATCTGTCCCTCCTGCAGGAGAGGGGACAGCCCTGGGGAGGGGTCTGCAAAAGCTCCATTAAACAGTCAGTTTTATCATCCCAGCCCACGTGAACACGGCAAAACCATGACATGATCAATCACAGCTGAACATTAATTATGATTACACCCTGGGATCTTGATTGCGATTGATTAATTGATTCCTGGGCCCCTTGCAGCAGCAGCCCCTCCATAGGAATGGAACAGTGGTGAGGCAGTTGGGCTGGCAGTAGGTGAGATTTGGGGATGGGAGCTCAGGGGATGCTTGAGAGGAGAGAGGGGCTGTTGCTTTTGAGAAGAGGAGCGAGGGAAAAACCAACGTCCTCTCTCCCGGCGTGCCTGAGCACTAACCCCACGGCACCGGCTGCGCAACGTCCCCTCCTCTGTGCAGCCACACACAGCAGAGAGGGGACGCAGCCGCCGGGGACCCCGGGAACCGCACAGCAGCTGGGAACGCTGATGAGATCCCGAAAGCAGATCCCAGGGTGGGATCCCGCTGAGCTGCAGGCTGACGAAGGCTCTTTGTCGCAGGGTCTGCGCCCCCCCCGCGCCTTCCCGCTGCTGATTTCCATTGACCTGCTATCGAAATCAATGCTGGCTGTACCAAGCCCTGCTCCGGCGGGGAGGAGGGACGAGGCTGCAGCACCTAATAGGTATTTTTCCATCATTAGGCTCCTGAAGGAGATGCCTCCGGGCTGTACACGCTTGGTACATCCAGCAGCGCTTCCCAGCCCGGCTTGATGGGTGAGGGCAGGAGAACAAAGCCAGCGCTGGTCCGTGCTGGGGATGCTGGGATGCAGGACCTCACTCCAGGTGTCAAGGGGATGTGTCTGCAGGGCTGCGGTCCAGCATCCTCCTCCTCGCCTCAGCTTTAGGACCACCCTTCCAGCTTGGCATCCCATCAAATCACCTGAAACAGTGGTTCATCAGCTCCAGGCTGCTCTGGGCAGGCACTTTGCAGGGCTCCGATCTGCTCCCAGAGCGGTACCGGCCCTGGATAAAGCATGGACACAGGCAGAAAGAGCAAAGCCACGAGCAAATGCTTGCTGAGCTCCCACGTCTGCTCCTCAGCCCGGTCTATAGGTTGGTCCTGGCCCTCACTGTGGTCTTGGACACCAGCTGTTAGCTCACCCATCCCTTCCAGCAAACCACTGCCCATTGATGCCCAAGGAGCTGCCAACCTTGGGGCTACGGTACCGAGCCAAGCCGGACCGATCGCTTCTGGGGGCAGCCAGGCTGCCGAGCGGTGGAAAAATAAATTATTTCAAATAAACTGGTATTAACAGGAAATTGATAAACAGACCAGGGCAGCGCTGAGGGGAAACAAGCAGGGAAAAAGCTTCCTAGTGAATCTCCAGGGGAAATTTTTCGAAAGGTTAAAACAAGAAGGAAGGGAAAAAAAAGTGCTGGACAATTAATTTATTTTGACGGTAATTTTTCTGGCTGCCATTTAAGGCGGACACTCGGGAAGTGCTGAGGTTATCGACGTATAGACCGTGGAGACGGCAGGACCCCCATCCCCCTGCCCCTCTGCAGCAGGCTGTAAGTGGAGGGCCTGTGATTTATTTAGTATCCATGAATACTGAGTGAAATCAGAATAATGGGGCACTTAGCTGTGTTACTGAGAAATCACTATTGTGATGCAATTTACTTCAATTAATTAAGCCTTTTTTGTTACCATTATTCCTTGTTTTACATTTTGTTTTAAGTTTCAAACGATTGGGCGCATTGTGGTGGGAAGCTGATAGCTCTGGTTTGAGCCGTGCAGCAAGAGGCCATAAATACCCTCGGGGCTGCTCGCCCGCCATCCCAGCCCCGCACAGCCCGTGCTCCCACCGCCCTTCCCAAAATCCAGCAAACACAGCTTGACTCCAACCCGCAGGTCCCCCGGCTGCGCCTGGTTCGATGCTCCAGTGGATGTAACATGATGGTGATGCAGCTCCAGGAGGGTTTGCTCAGGGCTGTGGAGTCCCTGAGGCTTCTCGAAACTTGGCTAGCGCAGGAAAAGCCTGAGCTTTGCTTGGCCCGAGTGAAAAGGAGGGGTTTTTTCTCCCAGTATGAACAGGGAGATACTGGCTTGGCTCTGTCAGCGAGGAGAGAGGGATGTCCCTCCCCTGCGGCTGCAGCAGCAGTTGTTTCCGAGGTGGGAAGGTGAGTTTCACCATCCTTGGGGTTTCCATGCTGCTCATCCCCAGGAGACCTTGACCAACACCAGAGCTCAGGGAGGAGAAGCCCACACCAGAGCAGCCACCAGCGGTGACCATGGAGTCAGGCTGGCCCTGAAGCATCAGCATCTCCCCGTGCCGCTGCTGAAAGGCAAGAACCAGTGGCAGAGAGGCCAGGTGAGAGCTGGGACCACACCGGTCTCCTGCTCTGCCAACAGCCATGCACACAGCCCATCTTTGCTTATGTCAGGAGAGGAGACCCACGTCCCGTGGGACACCGGGAGCTTCACACTCCTTTCAGTGGGTGAAGAAGCAAAGCTTCAACTGATCTTGGTGTGCGGATGAACAGCTTGTGTTTCTGTTTTCCTCAGAAAGGTCTGGGGCTGGATCACGGGCTCAAGGACATGGCTCTGCTGGGCAGGACGTGACCACTGAGCTCTTGGAGATTTCCCTGCTTCGCTGCGCTGAGTCTTGGATGCTGGTGGGGGGCCCTGTGGGTGCTCCTCAGGGTGAAGAGTTTAATGTTAAACTTGACCAGGATCTCCCCAGAACTATGCATCCCACTGCCTTCAGCCTGGATCTGTGGTTGGGATGAGTCCCTTCTGCAGTTATTGATCCCCCACAAAGGTAACTGGGGCTCGGCTACGGGGCAGCAGTGTAGGTGAATCCCAGCACTGCATGGCCCGTGGGTGTTTCAGTCCCCCCACACCTCCAGCTCAGCAGCCCCAGGACCTGCTCAGCATCCCAGCGCCTCTTCCCTGCCTCATCCCTGCCCCTCGCCCTGCGTCCCTGGCTGCCAGCATCACGCGGAGCCAAGGGATGCAGGGAGCTGTTTGCAGATAAAAGACACCGTTTGCTACTGTGGACAGGTCAGGAGTTTTCCTTCCAGCCCTCCGGGTGATACAGCTGAACCTCCTGTGATTTTTATCCCCCGTGTCATCATACTCACTGCTGCGGTGTAACTCCTGCACCGAACACGTGAGGGGCCTCTGTATCGGGCTGGTGCTATCTCTTTAACAGAGGGGAGAGAAAATCTTGGTGCCTCGGAACCCCCAGGGAATAAATTCATACTGCCGTATTGATTCGACTTTTTTTCTCCTTTTGCCTGATTCTTGCGGCCTCCTGGGTAACGAAGATTAAGCTTCCAGCCCTTCTGATATTACTTTGAAATGCAGAAACCCGCAGAAAAAGAGGCTACATCTTCTCTCTTCTTGGAAAGCAGCAAGTATCTTTGGGGATGGGCCAGTGCTTGTCTATTTTCTCCTTGTCCCATCTCCAGAGCAATCAAGACACGTGTGTGCACACTCACGAACACGCACGCGTGCACCCGCACACGTGTGCATCTGCACAGGGGTGCCTGCCTCCCTTTTGCTCCCTCTCAACATGGATCGTGTTAAAGATTCAAGGACTCACTTGATTTGGCTGGTGTTAAACCGCGGCAGGGAGCTCGGGTGAGCGCAGGAGCCAACCACCTTAATATCAGATCAATTAATTATCAGCTGTGTTATGACAAAGGCTGCTGAAATGTGGGTTGAGAGATCTCAGAGTGCAAGCAAAGAGCTCTCATTTCCCCGGTCCTATAATCGCTGGAGGCAGACCTGGCCTGTGATCTCGGTTACACGGGCATAAATCTGGAGCCGCTCCAGGTATTTAATTGGTGTCGCTTGGGAATTGCCGGCAAGGCTGGAGAGCAGCCTCCAGCCCTTTGGATGGGACCCTTGTCCTTCCTGCCAGTGATTTAACGGCTCCGACCGCAGCAATTAGTCAGCTGGGTGACAGCAGTGGCTGGAGGCTTCACCGTGTGTGGGGCTGGAGGTAGAAATTTAGGAAATTTAGGGGAGAACAGGTAAAGCTGAGATGCAGGGAGAAATAGTTGGGAGGTTGTGAGCCCGTGGCGCTCCTCACTGTACAGAGGCGAAGGGTGGAGAAGGAGATGAGGGAGAGGGGATGGAGGTGCTGCAGGAGGAGGCGTGGGGATGGAGTGGGGAGTGAAGCAGCCACATGTGGAGGGGTGAAGGAAGGACAAGTACAGGGACAGGGACAGGGACGGGGACGAGGGCAGTGCAGTGGATTTTGACATGGCCATGGGGTGTTTTCCAGGCTCTTGGCCAGCAATGGGCTGGTCACTGCAGCCCACAAGTAGAGGGCAGCTGGAAAACCCCAAGCAAAGGAGGTTTTTGCGCAAGCCTGGCCCCGGCTGTGTCTGGGACCCACCAAGTCAAGCCTTCACCTGCTGAGATTATCTAGGCTCTTCCTTAGTCTCAGCTGCACACTTCCCACGAAAGCAGGTCCTTCAAGCTTGGTTGTGTCCCCCAAAATGCTGCCCTGTGTCCCTTTCTTTGACATCAGAGTCCAGGATCACCCCAGACTCCTCCTTGCCTGGTTCTGCTCTCAGCCTTGGCACCTCCCTGCAGCAAACAAGGCCAAGTCCACTCCCTTCCTCTTCCCGAGCATCCTGCAGCTCTGGACACGTCCTTCGGGCTCTGCAGCATTCAGACTCAGCTTTGCTGCCTGCCCTGGCATCTTTTTAGATGCCCTGGCATCTAAAAAGGGGGAATTCCACTGCTCCCAGCCCTGTCCTGAAGGTTGGCTTGGATTTTCTTTCCCTGCAGAGAGTTTTAATCTACCCTTCCAAAGCCCTGGAGATCTGGAGGACACTCATCACTGGAGCCCAAATTCCTGACTGTGCCCACCTCCGCGTCTGCTTCAAATGGGCACCTCTGGACACCTGCACTCCCTCCTGAGCCTGTCCCTGGCAAAACCCACTTTGAAGGACGTGGTCACTGAGTCTCAGACTTGGGGAAGCTCAGGGAATCTGGGAGCAGGTTCACCCATGTATGTCCATAGGTCAATGCTCTGCAAAGCCAACCCGGATTTTGTAGGCAGGCACGTTGCCTTTCCAAACCCTCACAGGCTGCAAATGAAGTGATATCCTGACTCTTTATTTTTCTATCGATAAACTTTATTGTCCTTTTCTTGCAAATCCTTCAGCAATTAAAAAAAAAATAGGAAGAAGAAGAAGAAGCAGAAGAGGAAGAAGAAGACAAAGGGAGTTGATGTTTGACTGCTGGGCTATCACTTAAGTCCTTGTTCCTGTTTACTCAGGACTTATTAGAGCTCATTCAATGCCTATAGCATGGCTGGATCAATACCTGCTGGGAGCAAGAGAGATTCCGCTTGGCCACTGTAGCCCATGTTGCAGAATTGATCTGCTTGGCTGCTGCAATCTGAAAATCCATCTTTTTGCGTTCTCTGCCTCTCTCTCTGCAGCGGGTTGCTAAGCAACGGGGGCTCCTTTGGGCGGCCATTGGTCAGCGCTGCGGCCGGGCGCCGTGGTCCTCCCTGGTCACTTGGCCACTTTGGGCTGCAATTCCTCCTCCAAGGATGGCTCCGGGCCACGGAGGAGGTGGGGAAAGGGCAAGGAGGAGGGGAAGGGGCCAGGGGGCAGCGAGAGGAGGGACGGGGAGAAAAGGGAAATCGATATCACCTCACATTTAACCTTTCTTTAAAAAAAAAATCTTTGAGAAAACTATATTGACCCATTCCTTATCACTTTGTGCCACTGCAGCCTGCTCGAACGAGGGCTTCGCTGCCTGCGCATGTACTCCAGAAACACTTCTCCCTCGCCTCTTTTTAGGGTAGATCGCGCTGCCTTCCTTCTTTCTCCCTCTCCCTCTCACCTTGGCCGGACACAGAGTTATGCCAGTTTAGCTAAAGGTGTGTTTTAAAACTGATTTCATTAAACCGGGGCAAAACCTTTGTGCGGATGTACTGAAATCAATGTAAACCCCATCTGCATCGATTTCGCTTCGCTTCGGTAAAGGAATCGAATTATACAAACCAATACCAACCTGCTTTAAAATGATTTAAGAGTGTCTACAGAAGACCAATTTTGGCTTGCAATTTTGTGCGTAGACAGGGTCCATCCCTCCTCTCCAAAGAGCCATTCATTAGACAAATCTTGCTGCCACAAAAGCCTCCAAGCCCTCGCTACTGTGGCCTCCCCAACAGCGTCATCTTTGCAGCCTCCAACAGCTCATCCTAAAAGTGGTCCCCAGGCTTCATTTCTCTTCCATCAGATGAAGATCATGGGTGAGGGGGTTGTTTCCCAGGTGCAGTAGAGTATTACTGTATAGATGTTGATCCTGCTCTCATTCCATCCCACTGTAGATCCACGCGTCTCGTGGTGGCGGGTGTGAATCTCCTAATGATGCCTTTTACTATGGTCCCCAGACGATGTCGCATCTAGATCCTGAACTCTTTGTACAAGAGCTTTACAGCCCTTATTTTGTGATTATCTCCTCATGGCCAAAGGACGGGGGGAGGCAGGGGTAATACTAGACCAGAAGTGCTCACAAGTGGATGCTTTCCCTTGTGAGACACCTACGTGGAGTGGTCTCATTTCCACAAGTGCAGATCAGCTCCCTCAAAAGCCGGGAAGAGCCATATTTCTCCAGGGTCATCAAAGCCAACTACTTTTATTAGCTACCACAAGAGGTAATTCACAGGCAGAGATGCTTCCCAGACAGAAAACACGAGCCCGGTGAAGATGGACCTCTGACCCCGACTCTCAGCCCTTGGCATAACCTGTCTGGCTCCAGTTAATCTCAGGGTCCCCCACACTGGTATGTCCTGGGTCAGGTGTTCTCTGGGTCACCACTTTGCTTAAATTTTGGGTTCAACACACAACTCTGGCGTTCTCTGTCATAACAGTTCAGGGTCAACCTGCAGTGGAGGAGCTCGATAACCCGTTCCTGATGGAAAAGTGAGGCGAGTACCTGCGTTGCATCTGGGCAGACCACGGCTCACCAAAGGAGACAAGAAACCAGGCTGGATGGGTCTTTGATCTGAACCCCAGATACCATGTGCAGGTTGATGGACCCGCATCTGACCTTGCATCCTTCAGCCAAAGGAAGAAGCAACAGAGGACACGTATATTACTATCCTGTTTTAAATATATATTATTATCTTTAAGGGTATATTATTACCTTCTTGTAAATTAAAAATCCCAGCAGTTTCACCTCAGATAGAAGAGCTGAACGTAACTCAGCCCAAGGCGGGGTTATGGGCTCTTGCTCAGGCTTTACACACAGGCGTCCAGGTAGGGCTGAATTTCAGCTGTGGGCCCCACCCTGCACAGGGAGACGGAAGGCCCCAAGTCCTTTGCTATAAATGGTCGTCCTGACTCTGCCACTGCAATTTTCTCCTCCTCTGCAGCTGCCTCCTGGAGTTTTCTTGTCCTACACTAATTTTTCCTCTGGAGGAAGGCAGGACATAAACCTTGGAGGAGAAGTAAGAAGAATTGAGAGCCCTGCCAGTGTAGGGCTCCGTTCCCGGGAGCATCTAAAGCCCTTCCCCATTGAGCAGAGACTGGGGATACTCCGAAAGTTTTGAAAAATGGTAAAAATGCCATTTCATCAAAACGAATCCTGCTCTCAAACAGGCCAGCTGTTTCATCACATCTCCCTTCCTGAACATTTCGTTGGCTATGTGAAGAGTGGGAGTTACCCAACTGTCCCGTTTCAGCATTTTCCAAAAGAACCATTTTCCTCTTCCAGCCCCATGTGATTTTATTTTTGTTTTAAAATCATGATTAATTTACACTAAAAGGAAATTTGAAAAACCGCCCAAGCTTAAATTTAGCTGCAACTTTAAAGCTTGTCAAAACCGCTGGCTTTGATTGACAACGTCTGTAATGGTTCTGATTTTTTTTTCAATTTCTTGGTTTTGTTCCTAATTGAAGAAATTAAAACTCACATAAATTCTCACAGAAAGAGGAACCCACCTCCTATCAGGTCCCAAAACCCTGCCTCAAATTCCCAGGGGGGTTTCAGCAGGTAGTTACGGGCTCTGATGAATAGCACCACTTCCTCGAATCGGGGCAGTGCTTTTCTCTTCCCACTGGGATTTTTCGGAGATTTTGTTTTATACACATGTTAATGGCTGCTGAATGATCACTTTACTAAGCAGCGCATCAAGCCCTCGCAAATCGCCTGCCTCAGGTTCTGCGAGGACTCCCCACGCCAAGAGGACGACTCGGGAAGACCATTAACTGATTTTTGCTTTCACTTAGAGCTTGAGGCATTGACATGCCTGCTCAATATTTGACAAGCTCTCCACTGGCCCCAAGAGCTGAGCGGCGTCTCGGGAAAACATTCCTGGTCTTCACCACCACAGAAACCTTCGGGTTTGATCCTGAGCCACCGCATCCTGGCACGGCGGATGCTCCCCTGCTCTCCCGACTGCCTCTCCCCGGCTCTCCGGGTGCGGCAGCCTCTGAACAGCTGTGCCTTCAAGACCTGCTGGATGCCAGAGCGACGGGGAGTGGGTCTGACCGTCAGCTCGAGCCCCTTGTGATGTCCCCATGGTGGGCAGGGCTGTGGCCATCGCTGTCCCAGCCTCCCCCAGGCACCACGCTGGGCATTTCGTAAGGGGATGAAGTTAAGCACGGGCTGAAGCGCTGGTGAACAGGGATTCTTGCCAGCGTCTCTGCCGCCTGCGCAGGGAGCCCTAGGGAAGGTCCCATGAGAAGGGGCCCAGCTGCTGTCTCCAGCCGGGCCAGGTTTCACGGGGGGGGTTGTGAGGGTCTCCCTGGGCTCGGGCACCTGCTGCCAGGTTTGAGCTTGGGACACAGCTTTGGCAGGATGAGAGGGAGGTGGCATCTCGGGAAGGACTTACCCCAGTCCCCTCCAGAGAGACCGCTCGGGGCTGCACCGTTTAACTAGCTGCTTGGCTTTAAGATGGAGATTAAATGCAAATCTCAGCTTCAGCACCCCAGGCACCCGAGCACTTGGCCCTGGCAGGCATCTGGCCGAGTCTCACCGCAGCACGCCAGCCGAGTCCTCAGATCCTGTTGGCAATTGTCCCCTCTCTCCCCACGACCGGCCCCCGCCGGACAGCCCCGAGGTCATGCAGGGACAGCGTCCTGGGGTGTTCGGGCCACGCGCTTTGGCTTGTCCGAACGCAGCGCGCCGGGCGTTGCGCTGCCTGAAGACGCGTGGCTGAAGCGAAGCTGGGAGCCGACGGGGAGGGTTCCCCTGCTCTGCGGAGATCGCTTGGCTGGGAGATGAACCCTGAGAGGCTGTTAAAAAGCTCAAGTCTGGAATTGCCGAGGATTAACCGGCTTTTTTTATTCTCTGCTGCTTTTCCATTGAACATCTTCTGCAGACAAGGAGAGGGAGGAAGAGGAGGGGAGGCGAGCGTGAGGGAGGGGAGGTGGGGAGGGGGAGTGAGTCCATTGACAAAGTGAGGTGATTAATTTTTCAGAACAGAAAATGCATCCTACATTTTGAGGAGAAATATTGACACATGCTTTAATAATCCTTTATTTCTTTCACTCTGTCTTCTTTCTCGCTGTATTTTTTTGTTCTGCAGGTCCTGTGTTTTCATGAGCCCCTGTCCCCTTGCAAGCCCCCAAACACCTGAAAGCCGCTTCTCAAATGCTCTTTGAAGCTGCAGTTATCTGGGGGAGGAAACAGAAACTCCCCCTTCCCAACACACTTAAACCTGTTGTATAATTAACATGAGGCAAGTGTGGAGAGCGGACCCCACAGCAAGAGATCTCCCCTGCCCCAGAGACCTCACAGCCAGCCTGGGCAGGCAACGGAGGCAAGAAGGGGAGGATGACATTGGGGTTTGCTCCCCGGGTCACAGCCAAGCCATCGGCGTAGGGGCCAGAGAGACACTGGGCTCCGGCCAGCGTCCACCTGGGCAGCGTCTCCTCAGCAGCTGCGTCATCTCCCCGTGGGTCGGCGTGGCCGGGCTTTGCTCTGCCGAGGTCTCCACCAGAAGGTCTCCAGGCTGGTTGGAGCTGGCACCTCGCTTCCCCTGCTCAGGTCCCCATGGACATCATAGCTTTCGCTCTGGGTCCGCGATGCTTTTCCAGCCTCTTTCGTGCTCTTGACTCTCTTCTGCATCTTTTTTTGCAGCCCTCTCCATCTGCTCCTCTCCTCTTCCCTTTCACATCATTTGACTCACAACCCCTGGGGGTTTTCACCCACCACCACTGGCTCCACCGGCCCAAAGCCTCCCTGAAATGCCACGTGAGGACTCCAGCGCCCGGGGAGAAGGAAGGGCTGTGAAATCACCTCCACAGCCTGGTGACGCTGGGTCTGTTTGTGCACCGGCCGGATAAATCAGCCAGAAGACTCGGTGCCCGGAGTACACGTGTGTGCATTTAGCCCTTTACACACTACATAAATGAAGGGCAGGAAACAAAAACTTCATCCATTAACATAATGACAGGTATTTCCCTGTTCTTAGGCCAGGCCTAGTCAAGCAAAACACTTAAGTACATGATTAATTTGAAGTCTAAGAGACTTAAGCACGTGCTTAAGTGTTCTGAGGCTCTGGACCTAACAACCGAGGTTTTTACAGAGCAATCCATGCTCACAACATGTAACAGTGCTGCTTAGACGTATGGATTAAGCGTGCCATAAACAGTTGAGATATTCTGTTTAAACAATCATTTGTTGACAAGACTATTCTAAGCCCATCGAATCCCTGAGTGATAGATGTATGTTGTCTTTCCGAGTCTCATGCTGTATCAGCCATTGATTTTTTTCAGCCTGGATGCTAAGGTAACCTTTACCTGAGAGCTTAAGCAGAAAGCGATGGGTGTGTGCTCACCAGAGCAGCCGCTGTTTGCATCGCTGGAGCCGGGACGAAGCGAGGGCTCAGCTCTGCGTCCATCCGCGTAGCACTGGGCTGCCCTGGACCGCTCCGAAGGCTGGGGATGAAGGATGAAGGTCTGGCCAGCGTCGCCCCGCGCTGCAGTGCACTGACTGCAGGGGGGAAGGCTTGGGACATCGGCCGAGGGATGCTCCCTCCTTCCCCCGAGGCACGAGCCTTTTCCAAGGTCTTCCTCCAACCGGAATCATGTCTCGGCGTGGTTTCTCATCCCCAACCCTCCACTGACCACGAGAGCAGCAGCGTTGTCCTGCCATCCACCTCCCCACTCAGCACCCACTTCACCAGGCGCTGGTCCACAGAGACCCACGGGTGCTCCGCTGGCTCTGTCCCTGCATGGGTGCCGCATCGGGACACCCTGCTTGGAGATCTGTTTTAATCACATTTATACAGTGTAACCAGGGGAAGGAATCTATTGACAGTCTGTCTTCACATTTCTGTCAATTCTTCCAGAGACATCATTAAATCCGAGAGGGGATCTTAATTTAAGGTGTTAGCTAACGGGTTATTTAGTTAGTTTTCAATACCCCCAAAAAAAGTGGGGGTTGGGGAAATGGACTAGGTATTAAGGGGAGGAAAAAAAAAACCCACAGAGAGCAAGATGATGAACACATCCAGGTTTCCCGGATCTGCAGAGAAATCGCCTCGTCGGCCCCTTCGCCCCTTCTCTCTCACAAGAAAGAGCCCTGTTGCGTTTCCCCTTCTCCCCACTGTGTTCAATAATAAATGAAAATGGTAAAAAGCAATTCATACACAGGCTAAGCGTCTGGATTTATTATCAAGACAATTACACCGAGGAGAATTCCCGGAAAATTACTCTTCGAAGTCTTTCTCTGCCACCCCCTCCTAGTTTGGATAAATACAGCAGTAATTACTGCTGCGGGAGAGAGGAGGGCACGGGGAAGGGGGTGCCACCACCTCGTGCCCCAGCCAGGCTGGCTCTCG
>Ga0181612_109559_pt1 | contig 12055 bp, 5 predicted proteins | sample HoacroProtozoa21_FD_119630 | JGI IMG/M metagenome (GOLD analysis project Ga0181612, IMG submission 119630) | Hoatzin crop microbial communities from Cojedes, Venezuel. Combined Assembly of Gp0051906, Gp0051904, Gp0051908
AGAAGTAGTAGCATGATGTAACAAGAGAACAGCCTGATTTCATTAAACTGTTTATGCAACATTACACTGTAGATTCAACAGTGCAACAGAGGCCTATAATGTATATAAATGCTTTTCTCTCTCCACTTGGGCAAGTGGATATGTGTTCCATTTCCCAGCCATTTACTTCACTGGATTTTGATAGTTTTCCACTGTCAGTCATCAAATGGTTTTGCTGGCATTTATTTAGCATTTCATTCAGCTCAGTAATCATTTCAGCTAAAGGAAAAAACCCACAATCTTCAAATCATATTTTGGTATTTGCTGAAGTAATGCAATCTTTTTTAGATTGTTCCCAACCCCATATTCATAACGAAACCAGCTCATACATGTCTGGTTTTATTTATTTACTCAGTGTAGGGAAAATGGGTTTCATCTTTTCATTGTTCTTTTAAGAAACTTCAGCATCAGAATAACAAGTCTAAAGTGCTGTTAAAAAAAAATTCTCAAGTATTATTTTGATATTTATTTGTGGTTTGGACAGTGAGTCAAAAATATTATGCTCTTTTTTTTTTAACAGGTCTTGGATAAATACAATCCTCCAGACCACTTCCTTCCGGAGTCATACACTTGCTTCTTTCTCCTGAAGCTGCCCAGGTATTCCTGTAAGCAAGTACTAGAGGAAAAACTGAAGTATGCCATTCACTTCTGTAAGTCTATAGACACTGACGATTATGCCCGGATAGCGTTGACAGGAGAGCCAGCGGCTGATGACAGTAGTGATGATTCTGATAATGAAGATGCAGATTCTTTTGCTTCAGATTCTACACAGGACTACTTAACAGGACATTAAAAAAGTAATGTGGGGGATAGTTGTCACAAGCACTGAGGCAAAAAGCCAAAATGACAATGAAGCCAAGGACAGTTTAGGTCTCAGAATATAGAGTATGTAGTCAGAGGGATGGTAATCTTCTGAACACAGGGGAGAGCATTTTTGATACTCACAGTAGGAGTTAAGGGTTACAGCTTAAACCATCAGCTTAGAAAAAATGGCACAGTATATGGGCATTTAACATTTATTTCAAGAGCTTAAAGTGGCCCCCCATAATGCTGCACTACATATAGAACCTTTGTGTTTACTGAAGTGTTGTAAATGTTTATATAAATATGGTAGTGCAGCATCCAAAAGGCAGTGAAACCTTTAAATTGTGGGTGCAATAGGTTTTTTCATATTAAGTGTTGTGTTTTGTGCATCTTCTTGATTGTATATTGGAAATACTGTGCAACAACTGAATAGTATTATAAATATTTCAATTAACTTTACTAGAAGTTTATTAAAAATTTTTGAACATTGAATTAACATTATTCCTTGAAATTCTTCTATAGATAATAAAATGGCCAATAGTTTCACCTCCACCCCTGGTTTGTATATTTTAGCTTATGCATTATTTATCTCAAATTTGATACCTTTCTGTGAACAGCATCGTAATTCTTATCATGGAAAGTGTACTGTATATACTTTGTGCCATGTAAATGCAAAAGTTATAATTTCCCTCCAAATAAAAGTTCTGCCACAGAAAAAAGTAGTATGTGGTTTTTTTGATGGTAGTGCAGCTGTTACATGGGATGAACATTGCAACAGTCAGGTCTACTAAGAAATGTTTCTGCAGTTTACAGCTGTTGATCAAACGTTGCTGCTGCTGCTCCACCAATGTAGTGGGTGTATTGATGTAGTAAACTCAGAGCAAGTCTACATGACATGTTGACGGTAGCAATTAGGTACACTTTGTTTATGCAGTCATTCCTAATGCTGCTATTGTCAGTAATGGTAAATTTGTTCTTGAACACCTGGGAGAAAACTGTTGTTGAGGAAGTGTAAGGGACAGGTGTCTTCCAAGTACCCAAATGTGAGTAGAAGAGTATGATGACCCTTGTTTAACATACTGTGTCTGAGAAAATTAGATCATTTTACAAGGCTTGATCATGAAACATTGTGCATCCGGAGTAGCCTGTTTGAATAACTCAAGTCAGGTGGCATTCGGGCAGGTATTATGTGTTTACTACACAGTGTATGCGCTAGTTTTTCAAAGTAGGAAAATAAGATTTAGTTGTGCCAAAGCACTAGTATTTTACTTTAAAATCCAGTAGAAGGTAATGTCATACCACTTCTTCACTAATTATTAGGTGACTTTTATGTCAGTATTCAACATTTTACTATTCAGAGTTGCTTCTTTTTTTTTTTTAGTGTGCGCATTTGACTTCTATTCCAACTTCTTTAAATTTAAATATTAACTGTGGTCATGAAACAAGTTTTCTGAGACATATTTGATATTTCAAAATAGTAGTGAAACTACCTATTTGTTGTTAAGAGGTCAGAGTTTTGCAGTTCATTAGCTTTAGAGGCCTCTATTTGGTGCTGAAGATCTCTTGCAATAAATGTTCCTGTCCCGATCATCTCTCTCACTGGAGATTCCAGAAGTCAGGCCTGTGCCCTGTCCATCAGATTTTCTCTGTCTGCTGATGAAAACTGCTGAGTCTTTTTGGAGTCTTAAGGTGCAAACCCCCAAAACCTTAAGAACCTCTTTTTTCTTTGCTCCTGAATTGATTTTCTCCTGAGGTAGAGTGTAGAGAATCTGGTACAGTAGTTCTCATGTGGTCCTCTGTTTTCCTTCGCTGTGGTACCACTGGAGCCTGTAGGGCATCCAGCTGGATCAAAGCGATGCTGTAGTCAGGTTTCCAGAAAATGTGATGGATGAGTCATGCCCAAATGCCACAAGCCCAAGGCTGAGATTGAGTTCAGTTGCCGTTCTTGAAATTTCAAAACCCATTTCAGGAGCTCATGAATGAAAAAGAAGTTGTTCTTCAGCTTTTCAGAGTTGTTCTTCCAAGAAGAGCAAAAAGGAAGTTTCCTTCATGCAAGGAAGCAGTTTACGTTGTTAGTGAAGCGCATGAAAGGTTTTTTAAGCCTCCTTCTTTGCTTTGCCATCCTCATGGAAGAGTGTCTAATGCCCTTTGGCGGTGTAAAATGCTGGTCACCTATGTTCTGACTTGCAGCATCTGAGTAGCCAGTTGTCGTTCTTGAAAAAACATTGTATCAAGTGGACAAAAAATGGGATTTTCTCTTAATTTAATTAATCTTAATATAGATGCAAATTCCTAGTCAGAGAAGGAAAAGGACTCAACCTTGCAAATGAGGAACAGATTTCTAGTGCTGCTTGCCCTTCTTCATATGCTACTTCCCTGTAGAACCAAAGATGATGGTTTGATTTATTATAAAGCTTTACCATTATGAAATTGCAGAAGGCAGAGAAAAATCCCTTTCCATGTTCAAAATTGCGCTGTGTTGCCTGGGTAAATTCCTAATACCTCTAAAACCACCTAATGGCTGCTAAACAACCTGTGAATAAGGAGAGAAGGTCATTGAGCCCCATCAGGGAGTTTAGGGGATATGTACTGTTTATAATCATGCTGTTTGTTGCTTAATGTCATGTTCGTCAAAGAAGTCTTCAGGGCAGCGTATATAGGTACTTGCCTCCCCTAGAAGCATCTTATCAGCACACTACATGCAAAGCTAAACTGTGCAGCACTCTTCTAGAAAAAAGGGAAACAGTGGCTTCCAAGGATCTCTTTGATAAAAGATTTTCACTTTTTTAGTTTAAAGAAAATGTACAGATGTGTAGTTTCCTGTACATGTTGCCTTTCAAGGTTAATCTCCTGACAAATCTTATAGTAAAAAATGGTGGTGGTAGCTAAAATGTACCAGCATGGTTCTTCTACTCAGCTGGGATTCAAGGGTGTGAGATTGGTGGAAAAGCTACTCTACTGTGGAGTCATGCCCTTGGTGAAAACTGCAGCAGAGCAGCACAACTGTGAATGTGACACACAAAGTATTTGTGAATTGGTTCTCCTAATTCTTGGAAAAGATTCTCTTGTGTGTCTCAAATGTGAATGTTGGCGGTATATCTGCAACGCACTGTTTTTCAGCTTTGCATTTAGTCATCTGATGGCCAGTGAGTAAAATTGTGCAAAGATCTCACAAGAAACACAGAGTAGAATTGTCTTGGTTGTTTCCTGGCTGTGGTCATCCTTGATCAGCTCTCGCCAGCGAGCTTGGGTGTGGTGCATGGACATCATGACCTGAAAAGGGTTTCAGCAGAAACATTCTGAGAAGTTTGTTTGGAGGATGTGGAGTCATGCACATGATTAATACAAAATCTGCAAGTATCCTTTAATGTGGTCTAAAGATTTCTTTTGTGAATGGGTCAGCAGTAACTGAAAAGAAATTGAATTCTCGTTGGGCATTTGCATATGCTCACTACTAATGATAAGCCTTAATGGGGGTGGGTTTTAGCGCTTGTAGAAAATACAAGTCCAAGATGGGACTATACCTTACTTCACTGTGACAACTTGATCAGCATGGTGGGCAAGAAGTGCCAGTGTGGTTCAGTCTCAGTGGTCAGCTGAGCTTATTTCGCCACCGTTTTGAAGAAAAGATGCTCTTTGGCTTTGGAAATTGATCTGTTTTGAGCAGATTCTTCCCATAATCACTTTGAAATTATTTTCCTAATGTTTGTTCTGATTTGACATTTGTGGCATGAACAGAAGATTTGTCAACCACAGATTACAAAACCATTCTCATACTTGGACGTAGTAGTTAACGGATGAGGCAGATTTGCTTTATTATGGCTTTTGCTACTCTCCCTTCCTTTGTAACCTTCTTTTGTAAGTAAACTAAAAGGACCTCTTAAATGAGGTGGAGGTAAAGCTGCAAGGAAAGTTTTAAGGTTCTTCCTAAACTGGAAAAAAAATTTGACGAAGACTCCTGCAGATGTCCTTCCTGCTTCTGCTGCTTCTCAAGTTTTTCATCAGTTTCATCACCTCGACTTAGAAGCATCCCTAAAAATAAACCAGAGAACAGGGTCCATGTCCAAAGCGAAGGACCACAGGCGAAGGGCTGTCTGACCTGAGCGATGCAGAAGTCAACGGATGATGAAGTGCTGTGCATAGAAGGAAGAAGTCAAATGCATAAAATATTCGTGTGTGGGGGCCCAGTGGGATTTGGGCTGGCCCGAGTGAGTTGCTTTTCCTCCACGCTTCTGAAGAGGATGGGGGTTTCCTGGGGGAGAACTGGCTGGGCAAAACCAGGAGGGAAGTGGACGTTTTGTAGTGCAAATCAGGCACCTTCCTTCCTGTGATCCTGGGGGCTGCGCTTTCCTTACAGGGTCACTGACCAGGCTCGGGTTGGCGGCACTCGTGACTGGGGTTACTCCTGTGGGGTACAGCCCAGCTGCCTTTGGAATTTTTCATTTTGGAACCGAGGAAGCCATTTTAGTTGCAGATGTGGATCTACTGTACAATGAGTTGCTGGTAACAGTAAGAGAGACTGGGGGTGTAGGCAGGTGGTACCCAGAGAACAATTGTGTTGCCTCTGTCACTGCAATAAAGTAACTTAATAGCACAGACCTGTCACATGATGGACCATGCTACAGGTACTAGGGGAAGCAAATACCCTGTACAGTGGCCGATATGGTCTAGAAGCCAGCTAGCTGGGAGGATGTTGGTCCCCTTGAGTGCATGTCACCTTGGCAGAGTGACAGCAATGTGATGAGGTATTTTATGTCTGTTACTATATTGTTAAGGGATATCAAGACTGTGGCCACCTCTTTCAGCCACCCTGGCCCAGGACCCTCCTGCCCAGCTGCTGAAGCCTGACCTGGGGACCACAAGTAGCTGCCCCTTTCCCTTTCACAGGTTCAACCAATGGAGAAGCTGCGCACGTGTCCCAGAGACACTCACGTGGACATGGGCTGTGTCCTGCAGCTTCATGAAGAAGTCAGGAGTGTGTTTAGTCCCTTTATCTGTAGTCAGGGCCAAACGACACCATAAGAATTTCTGGGTTAGGCAATGCTAGAGGAGAAAAAGATGTGAGACCCATAGACCAAACAATTCAGCAATTGTGAGCAGTTACAAAAGGAGCAAGTATCCTTCCAGGGGAGTTTCATTGGCATTCAGAGAAATAAAGTCCATTTTAACCTGATAATGAATGTAGCCTTGGCTGGAGTACTCTCAGATATTGCTTAAGACACAAGCATCCTCCCTGGAGACAGTACAAAGGAAGAAGATCTCTGACCGTGTTAGAAAACAGAGATGAAGGAGAGGCTGAAAAGAGTGGGAATGTCTGATGCAGAAATGCTGGATAAAAACACCGTAGTAGGTCTTTCAATATGTAAAACATTGGGCTGAAAAAGGGAATGATGAGTTGTCCACAGTTATCCAAAGTGGGTTGAGAAGAAATGGTATCCTCACAGCAGAGATTCTTGACACCCCACTCCACCCCTCCCACCTTCTAACTTCAGAGACATTTAAGCGCTAGCACGCCCAGTCAAGGCAGACTGTGAGTTTTGGTCAATGAGAGTTTTTAAAACCTTGTTAGACGTGTCTTGGTGATGATCTGATGATATTTGATCTACCCTCGGTCAGGCAGCTCTCCAAACTGATTTCTTGAGTCCTCTCAGCTTATTTGTTATTCCTGCAATGCTCTGTTTGTTATTATCTAAAAATGAATTTCTAGTAAGTAGAATAGATCCTGCAATGGTACCCTGTCTAGCATGTTCTAACCAAGGTGGCTTGAGGCATCCAAACTTACTGTAGACACGACCCTTGAACTTTTTATCAGTTACCAGAAGTGCAGACACTGAAGATTTTCAGCTGCCTGCATTTCCTGTGTGGACCTGCACTGGCTCAACACGACCTTCTCTTTTTCAGTAACAGCTTCTTTAACCAGATGCCAACTCCTCAGCAGCTACAGTTCTCCCTGACCCCATCAGGGCTTGCTGGTTGCTTAGGATGGAGACAGGCTGCCATTCTGAGCCGCCCAAGTGCCCTCGCGCCTTTCTGCAGCGCCAGCCAGAGCCGCACATCTGCTGGAAGGGAATGGCACAGCTCTGGCCGAGCCTGGTGCGGTGGGACGGGCGGTCTCCTCGGCCCCAGGTGAGCCTGCACCCCACAGCACCCCAACGCAGAGGTGTATCTGGTTGATGGCCAAAAGTGACTCCCTCCTCACACCCTGCCCGAAAGCTAATGGTGGCTGTTTTTCAATGGGACCGTTTCCTTTCTCTGGTTCGTTAGGTGGCCCCACAACCAATTGCACGGGCCCAGTAAGATGGGCACGGGAGAGCAAGCACCGCTAAACCAGCCCTGCCCTTGAGTCCTCCTTATCGTTCCTCTTCAGCAGTCCCCCGAGACAGCAGATAACTGCCAAAACGCCTTCTCTCCTCCCGGATGCCGGGGCTGTGAGCTGGCCACGGCTGTTTCTTTTATGGCTGCAGGGAGGGAAGCCCTGCTGAGCTGTGAGCACGCTCCTTGCCAACAAAGGTCAACCTCACGGACAGCCGCCGCTCTGGCTGCTGGAGGACGGGATGTGTCGAGGCCGGAGGCTGGCTGCCCGGGGGAAGAAGTGGGAGCGCGTGGCTGTGTGCAGGGAAGGGTGAGGAGACAAGGCTGCCTCCATCATCCACAGCAGCCAGATCCTCCCGGTGCCCCCCGAGAGGCAGGGAGGCCATGGACAAGGGGCATCCCTTGTCCATCAGGTAAAGTGGGTGGTGCTGGGGGAGCCCCAGGTTCCTGGAGGCCTCTGGGATTTTAGAACTGCCTCATTTTGTTGTTTCCAATTAATTTTCTTTTTCCTTAGTATTTCTGGCTTGTGGGAGCTTTTCATCTTCATCCCATTTGCAGACTCAGTGTTTGCATCCTAGCCGGCTCCTTTGCTGGGATAAGCTGGCGTTGTCGAGTCAGGGGCTGGAAGTCCAGCTTCAAGGCTCTCACTGTCAGATCAAAAATGCCACGGCCCCATGGTATGGGTAACTAAATGTTGTGTAAATTCATTTTACTGATTCAAACTTGCTCAAGTGATGACGGTAGTGGGTAAAGTAGATGTTATCAAGCTCAGTGTAAGGTTAGTTATTGTCTGTCCTGGAGCCAGTATGAAGCTGACCCAAATTTTGTATTGTAGGCCTTGGCTGCTTCAGTGGGAATGACATCCTGTGGCCAGGTAATTTGTCTTTCTAGTTCGCTATGCACAAATCTAAATTGTTTGTTGTGAAAATGGTAGCTATTTTGAATGGCAGTTGTCTGTTTAACCATTTTTGTGCACTGTCAGAAGACAAATATTGGGCATTATATGCGTCAGGGGAGGAAATCCCCTGGCAGTAAGAAATATGTTTGCTATAAAATTCTTTATAAAACCAGGCAAGCACAACTCCAGGTGACAGTCTTGGCTCCAGGTGAAATCACTTTTGACTTCAGTCCCTGCGTTTGCCTCTGGAGTCTTGGTTCAACAAATAAAACTGCCTGCATGCTGCAGAATATCCATACCATTTTGATGGTTTCCCCCAAGATGCTCTTGCTTGGTCTCAGGCAGTCTGCAGTGATGTTAAGATACCCTTGTATAGGCATGGCAAGGAGAGGAGAAGCCTGTGGGAGATTTTGAGGCTTCCTCTGCGGTTAAGGCACAGGACTGTGAGTCAGGAGACCAAAGTTCCTGCATTGTACAGAAAAACTGTTTCAACACATAGGCTGCATTGATAAAAGCGATCTCGCAGGAGTGCTACACACATTTCATCAATGGGCCAAGGCTTCATTCTTGCCAGCAGTGCACTGCAGAGAATTGGTGTATCCTGCCTAGAAAAGGCCGCCATCCTGAAAAGGGAGCAAGGACAAACAGCACCGATGCTCACCAGTTTGGTAAAATGTATGTGGCTATGCCCACGAAAGTAGCTTTGAAGTGGTGAGCGAGAAGAGGAAAGAGAAGGCAAAAGCTGACGGTGCTTACTTGTGTCATACCATGTCACAGGAGTTGGGAAGGATGTGGTCAGCATAACCACAGCCAAGGAATGCAAGTAGGATTGCCCTTATATGTTTATAAACAAATTAATATTGATCTAGATACTGTTTTACAAAGATGTAAGAAATAGAGAATGTAGAGATGATTAATGGAAAACAGTTGGGGTAAATATTTGTTTATAGTATCTGGCCACAGAAACAGCTCACATGCTCAGAGCTTGCTTTTGGGATATCCATTTGTGTGAGGCTTTGAAGGCAGAAGTGGGGAGACAGAATCCTTAGGTAGGACTTGCTTACAGCCTGTTTAATTTTAAAAATCCCTAGAAACAGTCAAGGTCAGGTTGGACAAGGGGTCTGAGCAACCTGGTCTAGTAGAAGATGCAGGGGGGGTTGGGCTAGATGACCTCTAAAGGTCCCTTCTAACCCAAAGCATTCTATGATTCTCTGGAATATAGCTGTACAAGCTGTTTGCCTCCATCTGGGAGAGGTACAAACTGTCTTACCACCTTCTCACCTCTTGCAGAGTGGTGACAATTTCTGCTAAGGCCGTACGGGAGATGGTGAAACAACTGCTCTGTGGCACTTCTAGGAGATTCAGGTTACTTTGTGGTCTTGGAATGACTCTGAGACAGTCAGTGCCCCCTCTACCTGTCAGAGCCGAGATCCAGCTTTCCTGCTGCTTTTAGGAAAGAGGTGAATTGCAACTACAGAGCACGCATTTACCGACATGGCTGGTCTTGGGGTCATTTCATGAGTTTTCAGTAACTTGTCTGTTGCCCGAAGAAGACAGCAGCTCCTAATAATAACATCATAACCATGCTACAGCTGTGTTGGGAGGGGTTGCAAGGTATCTGCTCCAGGTTAAACATCAACTGGCCTGAAAAGCCACCTTGGGGATGACAGATTGCTCTGAGAAGGGGCTATATTGTGTGGGGGCGGTATTTTGGCATGACAGAGGTCTTTCATCTGGTGAGTTGTGAATTGTCATGACGTTGAAATGATGCTTTCCTACCACAGATATGGACTTTTTGTTGCCAGCGTTGAGCAGTCCTCAGCACCCTGTGTGATGAGATCCATCCTTCAGAGATGAGCATTTGCATGTATCTCAGAAGCGCGAGGTCGGTGACGGCCCCTGGAGGAGACCCCTGGTGATGCTGCAGAGCTGGTCTCCTTTTGGTATGGCGGTTGGTCTGATGCTCAACCAGACTAACACGAGGGATTCTCTGAAACGGGGCTGGGACAGATTAGGTAATGTGTGATAATGTTATAGCTTTCCTAGCAGAACTGTATATAAAGTAAGTGTGTATCATTAATTACCATAATGTATTATTATTCATTATACACATATATGGAAAAAAAATGGGAGAGGAATATGTAACTGATGGGAAGGAAAATCTTTGTTTACCACTATTAAACTTTACTGAAAAATCACAGCAGTCAAATACCTGCTTTTACGAAAAATTCAGAAAACTTCCCATTTTAAGCAAATTAGTTTCATGTCTGCTGGACACACATTCTCTGCTCTGCCTGACGCACAGAAATAATGGCTCCATAACCTCATTTAAGACTGAGGTTTGCCTCTGCATGGACACCAACGTAACTATCCTGGAGTAATTCTTTTTCTCGCTCCGCTCCAGACCAGTGCAGGGTGGGGAAGTGGAAAGGGGACATACGCAGTTACTCTGGAATAGGTCTGGAGACTGGCGCAGGTGCAGAGAGATGTAGAGTTTGGAGCCACTTGGTATTTGTTTCTCTATGTAGATGAGAGATCTACACAGATAAAGATTTGTCTTTGTAATTGCCTCAGTGGAGTTATGATTAACCCTGAGGATGTGGGATGACTTTTAACATGAAGCTCCTCTGGTGCAATGAGTACTGTCTCATGCTTGTTGTGACCGATGTGCTCGTGCATAAGATGGTGTTTGCTCTTGTGACTGCATCTTCTTGTACAAAGAGTCACGTAATGGTCCTAATAGCCCTCTGTGTGTCACCTGGAAGCTGCTCTCCTGTCCTTGGGCCCCCAAAGCAAGGTATAGATGTCCAGCAGCTTGTTGGCCTGTGAAGACAGGCAGTGTTTGGTGTGAGGGGCGGCTGTGATGGCCGGGGGCTGCAGCCAGGAGTGGGAGCAGTGTCAGGCAGGCAGTGAATGCCACCTTTCAGGGCCCAGAGCTGAAAGGGTACCATTGATATCTGCATCCCTCCCTGACCGCGTCCCATGACCTGGTACGTGGAGCCTTTCACAGTGGATCCAGGCACAGACAACAGGGCTGGGATGCGCGTCCGCCTCCTTGCCAGCAGCGTGCTGTGAGCAAGGATTGAAAGTTCACGGGTGCTCTGCTGTTCCTTGCAGGACCCCCCACTGCTGGCGAGCCACGCTCGATGCCGGGCTGACCAGCATGATGAAAACTGCATCTTGGTATGAAATACTCGGAGACCTCCAATGGTGGAGTCCATATAGACTGCAGCATAGGTTTGTTTAATATCACTGGGAGCTGAAACGACAGGACCAGCAGGACTGCCTTAGCCTCGCGCTGAAAGAAAAATGTCAGGGGGTTGGCTGCCAGAGATGTGTTTCCTCTGGTTTTCCTTGCTGCGGCCCTGCTTGGAGCAACTGCTTGTTCCCGTGTGATCCAGAAAGCGAATCTTTCATTTAGGTTTGCTGGCTAATTCAGTTTGCTTTCTTCAGCTCTGGCATATGTCAGCACAGGCTGCTTAGGTGGTCAGTTCAAGACAGCAAATCCACATCCAGCTATTAACTTGCCACTGAGCAGGCAGCATTGCTGGAAAACTGTACGGTACTGTTCCTGTTCAGTGGCTGCAGAGGAAGCCAGCCAGTTGTCACGCTCATTCCAGATGGATGGTTTGCAGGTGTGAGCTATGGACTAGATTCTACCACCTCCACAATCCTGTACGTTTCTAGTTTCCCTTCTGAAAAAATTTATGCTATTTCAGGTTGGTGTTGAGCAAATGGACTTTTCTGCCCCTGTGTTTTCACCAGTTCTGCTCGCTTCCCCTGCTTTCACCATCCTTCTCCCTTCCAGATCTCTAACTAGAGTAACTAGAGGAGAGAGGAACAGATGAGGCAGGTGAGGAAGACACCCAGGCATGGCTGGACCCGGGCTTGTCTGTGCCCGGTGTGCATTTGCTCGGTGTAGCTCCAGGGAACACGGGGAAATAGCAATGTGGCTACAGGGTGGTGCATGAGGACCCTTGCCTTAGGGGGATCAAATCGTTG
>Ga0181612_110205_pt1 | contig 12055 bp, 8 predicted proteins | sample HoacroProtozoa21_FD_119630 | JGI IMG/M metagenome (GOLD analysis project Ga0181612, IMG submission 119630) | Hoatzin crop microbial communities from Cojedes, Venezuel. Combined Assembly of Gp0051906, Gp0051904, Gp0051908
AAGTGCGATTTCTTACGTTTACGTCTCGTTTTGGCATCTGATTTCCGAACCGTAAACGTAAGAAATGTGGCAAAAAAAGTGCGATTTCTTACGGTTGCGTCTCGTTTTGGCATCTGATTTCTGCACCGTAAACTTAAGAAATGTGGCAAAAAAAGTGCGATTTCTTACGTTTACGACCCATTTTTTGATGAAAAATCATTGTTTTTTGAAAGAAAAATCCCAAAAACGACTTTGGAATCAAAAAAAATAGCTATTTTTGCACCGTAAACATAAGAAATGTGGCAAAAAAAGTGCGATTTCTTACGTTTACGGATGATGATGAAGGGGATAGATTGAGCTGTAAATAAAAGAAATGTGGCAAAAAAAGTGCGATTTCTTACATTTACGGATTAGGTGCTAAAGGTGTTTTTATAAATTAAATAATTGAAAATAAAAGATATACACTATGGTAATAGGAAGAGAGAAAGAACAAAAGAAACTCTTAAGTCTATTGAAGTCAGAGGAGTCGCAGTTCGTGGCTGTTTACGGTCGCAGGAGGGTGGGCAAGACATATCTTGTTCGTCAGACATTCCAAAACCGTTTCACCTTCGACTATTCTGGAGTGTTTAATCAGAAGTCGAAGAAGCAGCAGAGCGAATTCGTGGAGGCAATCCGTGCGCAAGGTTATAAAGAAGCTCCGAAACCAAAAGACTGGTTCGATGTCTTTCGTTCCTTGTCGGTGCTTATCGACAAGTCCCGCATGAAGAAGAAAGTGATTTTTCTTGATGAGATACAGTGGATGGACAATCCGCGCTCATCGTTTTTGCCGGCTTTCGAGCATTTTTGGAATGGTTGGGCATCCGCGCGCAAAGACGTGTTGCTGATTATCTGTGGCTCCGCCTCTTCCTGGATTATAAATAAGGTGTTTAAGAACCGTGGCGGCCTATACAACAGGGTGAATTTGCAGTTGGGCCTCAACCTTTTCACCTTGTCGGAGTGTGAGCAATATGTAAAAGCGAACGGGCTGAATTTCAGTCGCGATGAGATTCTTATGGCTTATATGGCAATTGGCGGCGTGCCTTATTACTGGTCGCTGTTAGACAAGAATTTGAGTGTGGCACAGAATATCGACGAGTTGTTTTTTCCACAGAAAGGACAGTTGCACAATGAGTTTGAGGCTCTCTATTACTCAATGTTCTCCAACCCCGACCCTTATATAGATGTGATAACAGTCTTAGGCACAAAGAAATGTGGAATGACCCGCGACGAACTGCTCAAGGCTCTTAAACGCAAGGACGACGGTTCGCTGACACGTATGCTTGAGAATCTGTTGCAATGTGATTTCATACGGAAATATCATGCTTTCGGAAAGAAGGCGAAAGGGGTATTGTATCAGTTGATTGACAGCTATACGCTCTTCTATTTCAAGTTTATAAAAGGCAAGAATACCGATAGCGTCCGCTGGCTCAAAATCATTGACACACCGCAGTTTTATGCCTGGCGAGGGCTGGCTTTCGAGCAAGTGTGCCTGCTACATACCGAAAAGTTAAAGGAAGTAATAGGCATCGCCGACGTGGCGTGTGACGTCTGTTCTTGGCAGTACAAGGGCGATGATGACACTCCCGGTACTCAAATCGACCTGTTGCTCGATCGCAGCGATGGGGTGATAAACCTTTGTGAGATGAAATGCACTGACGGACCTTTTAAAATCGACAAGGATTACGCGATGTCGATGAAGGAGAGGAAGAGAATTTTCATCGAGAAAACGAAAACCCGCAAAACGGTGCGCACCACGATGGTTACTTCCGGCGGACTGGCAGATAACCAGTGGTCGCGGGAGATACCGAATCAAATAGTGGCAGACAGCCTGTTCTGAGAATCATCATAAAATGATGATGAGGAGGGAAATTTTGAAAAAGGCTTTCTTTCGGGAGCGTCGCCATTTATGTTTTTTTAATATTTCTGCAAATCCACATTCTTAGGAAGAGATCATAAACGGAATAGGTGTCGCCCTCTTTTGTTATAAGGTCTTTTTCGAGGAGACCTTTGGCTGCTGAGAGGACGGAGCTGGCGGAGGGGAGGTGGTGCTTTTTGATGAAGGAGCCGCTGGAGATGGCTTGCGCCTCTCCCTCTTTGGCGATGGCGATGAGCAGAGTCCGCTGTTTTTCGGGGATTTGAGCCATCAGCGTTTGATAGGAGTCGGTGGAGATGTCCATAATCTCGTCGAGCGCGATGTCGATAAGTTGCTCATGGCAGGTGCCTCCAGCTGGCGTGAGCATATAAAGGTAGTTCATCACCCTTTGGAGGTAGTAGGTGATGCTTTCAAACTGGTTATAAATGTTGCTCACCACCTGCGGCATCAGCTTTTTCCCCGCTTTTTCGAAGTGGGAGGTGGCGAAGGCCGTATATGTCTCCTCGGGTATCGGCTTGAGATTGAAAAGTATCACCGACTGATAGAACGGTCTTGCAGGGGAAGTGAACATCGACGTCATAAGATGCCTTTGCGAGCCGGAGAAGATGAAATGGGTATTCACGCATTTCTGGATATGGGTGCGCAGGGTCGCCTCCACCTCTCCGCCGTTGGAATATTTTGTTATTTGCTGAAACTCGTCAATGGCCACGATGCACGGTTTGTCGGCTGTTTCGAGGTAATGTAAAATCTCGTCGAGGGTTGCCGATGGACTGACGATGTCTCCGATAGAGAGTCCCCATACGGGCTTGCCGTCGATGTCGTAGGTGATGTATGATTTCAGAGAGGCAAGGATGTTTATAAAACTTTCCCAGATTTTGCGCGGTTTGGAACGCAACGTGTTGATTACCGCCTTGCCGAATGCGAAGACGAAGTCTTGCAGCGACACTGTGGCATAAATGTCAATGATGAAAGTGTAATACTCCTCGGCGAGGCGGTCTTGAGCGAAACAATGGTGTATCAGCTCTGTCTTTCCTAAGCGCCGTGGGGAAATCAGAGCCACATTGTTTTCGTTTTCGAGCATCCTCGTCAGTTGCTCCGTCTCTTTCTTGCGGTCGCAAAAATATTCTTTACCGGCATAGCCGCTTGTTACAAAAGGATTTTTCATACTAATACATTTTATATCCGGGTGCAAAGATAATAATTATTTTTTAATCATCAAAAAATAATCATCAAAAAATGATGATAAGGTTGAATTTTTTTGAAAAAGGTGATGCTTTTCCAATTTCTTCCGTATTATAATACGGAAAGACTGGAAATTGGCGGTTTGCCCTGAAAAAAAATCGTGTGGCTCTTGACAAATCGGTATTTTATTACTACCTTTGCAGCTGAAAATAATTATAAACTTTTAAAACTTAAGAAATATGAGTGATAATCAGCTGGAGCAACAGTTGACTGACTACCTTAATGAGATGAAATCCGTGGAAGAGGAACTCAATGAGCAGCTGGACGAACTGGCAGAATCGATAGACGAGAGTTACGGTAAGATTTCAGAGATGATTACATCGTTTACAAATATGGCGGTTCAGTCGTCTAATGGACTGCTTAGCGGTAAACAGAGGTCGGCAGTGGCGGCAGTGGCGGCAGTGGGACAGATAGCGAGCAGTGTGGTTTCTGCTATCGGCGGAGCGACAAAGGCATACAAGCATAACCAGTATCTTTCAAAACTGTTGAAACAGAAGAAGGAGATAGCCACTGCGAAACAGGCGTCCTTGCAGCGCATGCTCCCTATAATAGATAAGGTGACGAGCAGAATGGAGCGGCTGCTCGTGAATGAGAGCGTGAAGGAATATGATGTCGCATCGCTCGCTGACCGTCAGAAATGCGATATGCTGATAGACAATATGGACCGCTTCCTCGATATCTACCGCACTTCACAGTATCTCTCGTTTGTGTCGCATTATTTAGACAGCGAGTATTCATCGTGGCTTAGCGGAAACCAAACCTCCGGTTTGCCGCGCCCTGACTATTATGTGGCAAATAAGGCGGTGCTTGAGCTTTTTGATAAGAACGGCAGCGATACGAAAAAAGAGTATCCATCATTTTTCGAGGAGCAGCCAGAAAAAATTAAGGGCAGTACTATTTATTGCCTTATGGATTCCCAACTATCGGCAACACTGTTGGCCGACTTGTCTTCCAATACGTCGGAGTTGTTTTATCTGCCCGCCCCGGAGCAACCGGCAGTAAACAATATTATTGACGGCAATGAGGCATTGGAACATTATACCGACACGGTGGAGGATTTTATGAGAACTAAGCGCCGCGGACCTGCGAAATGGAACCTGCTGATTTGGCCCACTCTCTTGCTCGGCGCCGTGGCTGTTTGGCTCGAATGGGGCAGGGTGAGCTCGTGGGTGATAGCGGTTACCGTAATCGCAGTCATATTACTTTGCAGATATTTCATAGGTTTGGCGGAAGAAGCTTTAGAAGAATATGCCCTTAAGATATTCATGTTGCCGAGGAAAGCTCATCGGGATGCTCTCGACGATGCCGGATATGTGGAGCAGGAGGAAGAGCAAGACTTTGAGAAAAAGTCGGTGATGAAAGAGCTGTTCCACGGATTAATGGGTGGTTAATTTTTAGAAACAACAATAAATTTTCAGATTATGAGACCAATAGATTCAAACGACAATTATGTGAGTGATAACTATGATGATTATGATGACTACGAGTTGTTGCCCGACGGCTCTTCGAATGGTGTGAGCAACGCCCTGCAGATGGTTGACAACGTTTGCGGTTTAGTCAACAACGTGTCCTCGAGCCTTGCGGATGTTTCCAAGGCAGTGCAAAACACCCGTTTGCAGATTGCCCAGCTCGACAATCAGCTCAACACCTTTATTGCCGAGTCGAAAACAAGACTCGAGAAATTCAAGGCCGCGGCCCCGATTTTGGAGAAACAGCTTCAGAATGCCTCCGCACGCATCGACCGCATCACCGATACAATCTTGTCACAGAGCGACAATTCCTTGTCGGAGGAGAGCTTGAAGAAGCAGGCCTTGTTAATCGATGTGTTGAAACAAGCCGACGACTCGTTCAACAACCTTCTCGTGAAACTGATAACAATCTGACATGAAGATAAATGTGGAAGATGACGAGGTCTTTGCGAAATTAGACGAGGCGAAGGCAAAGAAGCAGCAGCGGTTTGAGAAGTTGCGCAACACCAACTCCTTTAAGATGATGGAGTCGGTGGCGAAATATATGGACAACTGGTATCTCGACCCCTTGATAGGTTTGGTGTCGGGATTTGGCGATGTGATATCCACCTTGGTAGTGCTTCCTTCGATATATTTCTGCCTTGTGCATGCCCGGTCGATACCCCTTACGCTGGCTGTGGTGTTTAATTCTCTGAAAGACGCCGCCTTAGGTATGATACCGTTTTTCATCGGCGATATTTTGGATGCTTTTTATAAGTCAAACCACAAGAACCTGAAGATGATTATCGGTTATGTGCAAGGCGATGAGGCTGTTGTGTCGAGTGTCAGGAAAAAGGCCGTATGGTCTGCTCTTGGCATCGCCCTGATGTGCGTCGTTATTTATTTCCTCGTCGGCTTAGTCGTTGATGCGGGTAGTTGGGTCTTAGACTTTTTAAACGGTAAGTATGCAAAATAATTTAATATAGGAGATAAAATTATGGTAAGAGGTTATACGACATTTACATGCTCGGAGTGCGGGCATAAGTTTAGGGGATTGGATGCGGAGTGGTGTTGCACTGTTTATACGGCTCCGGTGGAATGCCCTAACTGTCATAGTATGCGCACATACCCGCGCTCTTTGTTTGGACTGAACAAATTCATATACAAGAAGATTTGGGATGCGAATGAAAAGTAAAATTATGGCAGCAAAATAAATAACGCATTCTTGCGTTATGTTATTAAAGCTGCTAATCTGTTTTCAATAAACTATGCACAAAGGGAAAGCCGACCCCCTTAACAGTAGGCATCATAAAAAGTTATAGAAATGAAAAATTTATTTTTTGCCGTAATGGTATGTGTGGGATGCTTGTTCATCTCATCGTGTAGTAATTCTCCAAAGGATAAGATCTTAAACGAGATGGAAGATTTTGCCGATTGGTATGAGGATCAGATGGAAACTGCGTATAAAACTCTTTCTTCCCAAACATCCAGCTCAGAAGAGTCTATGGGAAATTGGGGAAAACTAATGGATCAAGGCAAAGAAATCGAAAAAAAGAGGGGCGAAATACTTGAAATGCTCCAAGAGGCAGAGAAAAGTGACCCGGATTTAGAGAAAGATGAGGATTTTCTGAAGAAGGTGGCTGATATAGAGCAACGTATTCAGAGTATCGACGAAAAATATACAAAGAAACTTTATAACGGAGATTAATAGAAACAGTCTGTATTAAAAATGGAATATACTTTTAAAGGTCCGTATGATTGAATAACGGATGAAAATATTCCTTGCTATATAAATGGCGTCGCTTTTTAGGGAGCGTCGCCATTTATATTTTTTGCGATAGGAAACACAGAAAATCGTGAGTAGAGACAGAAAATCGTGGAAAAACACAAAAAAGAGCTTTTTTGACGGTGAAAAAAATGCCGTAAAGGGTGGATTTCGGGCATTTTAGCGCAAAAGTGCAGGAAAACGAACAATTTTACACTTTTTTTCCTGATATAGTGCGTACCTTTGCATCGTGAAACAGAAAGAATAAATTTCTAAGATATAAAGATATTGTTTTTTAAGGTTAATAAAAGATAGTAATTTAGTTTTTTCATTAGTTAGTTATGTTAGTAAAAGTTTAGCCCTGGTTCGTGAGAATCGGGGTTTTTTCATGCCTTATTTTCATTAAAAGGTGATTTTTCTTTTCATAATGTAAGATAAATAGAAAAAATTAGTACCTTTGCACACCATAAAAGAAATTTATGCGAAACATGAAAAAAATCTTGATATCCACAGTTTTGTCGGCTTTCTTGTCAGTGCCGGCAGTGTTTGCACAGTCTTATAGCAATGCTTGGAGGAATGCCGACGTGAATGAAATCAACCGTTTTCCGATGCATACCGACTTCATCGCCTTTGAGTCGGAGGCGATAGCTGACGGCGACCATGACATGTCGGAACACTATCTTTCGTTAGACGACAAATGGTTCTTCTCCTGGTATCAGAATGCCAACGAGGCGCCAGAGGACTTCTACGCATTGGATTTCAATGCCGACGACTGGTTGTTTCTCAAGATGCCAGCCATCTGGGAGGTCAACCGCCACGGCAGTCCCGTGTATATCCGCAGCGGCTACCCATGGCGAGGACGTTTCGACAAGGCAGCCCCCGAGGTGCCGGTGGAGGGCAACAGCACCGGCCTCTACCGCGGTTTTATTAAGAAGAGGCCCGAATGGAACGGACGTCAGGTAATCGTGCATTTCGGTATGGCGGCATCGTGCATCACCTTCTGGCTCAACGGGCAGTTCGTGGGATATGCCGAAGACAGCCGTGTGCCGGCGGAGTTTGATATCACCCCATACCTGCGCGAAGGCCGCAACCTCTACGCTTTCAAGATACAGAAATACTGCGACGGCACCTATCTTGAGGACCACGACACGTGGCGCCTCAGCGGTATCGGCCGTCCGAGCTATATCTATACCCGCAACAAGAACACCCAGGTGGAGGACATCAGAATCAACGCCTCGCTCGACGACAATTACGACAAGGGCAGGCTCACCATAGAAGCCGATGTCGCAGGCCGTGCTACCATTTATTATACTCTCGCCGATGACAAGGGCAATATCGTTGCAGAGACATCTGAGCTCGCCAATGCCGCCGGCGGACAGACCTACACCACAGTCATCGACGGACTCAACATCAACCACTGGACTGCCGAGACACCTTATTTATATACACTCACCGCAACCTTGAAGCAAGGCACCAAAACCATCGAGGTGATCAAACAGCGTGTCGGCTTCAGAAAAATTGAGACCAAGGGCGGCGAGCTGCTCGTAAACGGTCAGCCGGTGCTGCTCAAGGGCGTGAACCGCTATGAGACCGACCCCGACGGCGGCTACCTTATCGCAAGAGAGAAGATGATTGACGACATCAAGAAGATGAAGGCAATGCATATCAACGCAGTGCGCACCACCTGTCCCAAGACCCCGTATGGTATGAGCTGTGCGACGAATACGGCATTTATGTGTGTGCCGACGCCAATATCGACGCCGAGGGATTAGGGCGCGGACAGGCGGCGGCAGGCAGCTGCGGCATCTTTGACAAGGCCATCGTGGAGCGCAATAAGCACAATGTGCAGTGGCTCTACAACCACCCGAGCATCATCTGCTGGGGAATGGGACGCAACACCACCGACGGCAAGGGATTCCAGGATGCCTACAAGTGGATAAAGGAATACGACAAGACAAGACCCGTGAGCTGGAGCGGGGCAGGAAACGGCGCCGACACCGATATTTTCAGTCCCGAATACGCCTCTGCCGACAGCTGCGGCAAATATATCGCCAATACCGCCGAGGGCAGTCGCAAGCCAGTGGTGCTCGCCGAGTACAACCGCGTGTCGGGCAACGGCTCCGGAGGCATCAGCAACATCTGGGACGAGGTTCGCAAGGACAAGGGCTTCCAAGGAGGCTTCATTTCAGCTTTTGGCGACCAGACGATGACGGTGAGAAACGAGTATGGCGAGAATGTGCTCACCTGGGGCGATGGCGACTATATGCCCGGGAGCGGCTACAGCCACGCCTTCGGTTTCGCCTCCGACAGCGTTCTTTCACCGCAGGCCGAAGAGATAAAATATGCGATGCAAAACGTATGGGCACAGCCCGGCGACATCGCCAACGGACAGGTGAACGTGTATAACGAGAACTTCTTCACTCCGCTGAAAGACCTGAAAATGCTGTGGACGCTGACAGTGAATGGCAAGGAGACTGCCAACGGCACTATAGACGATGTGAATGTCGGCCCCAGGCAGGCTATCGGCTATGCCCTGCCTTTCAATGCCTCGTCGATACCGGCGGGTCAGGAGGGACTGCTGAATATCGTCTTCGAGGATAAGAATGCCGCGCCATCGACAATCACCCTCCCTGCTCTGCCTTCATCGGATGAAGATGATGAGTTCGGCACTTTCGCCCAGCCCAGAACAAAAGTGATTATCCCGCCGGTGGATAACAACGGCCATTGCCAGTTGCAAGTTACCAAATACGATTTCGAGGCCGCTTGTCCGCAGCCGGAGAATATCAAGAAGAAGCTTAAGGTGAATGCCAACCGTGGCGGCGAAGCTTGTGTTTACGGCTCTAACTTCTATGTTGGCGTGGATGCCGGCACAGGCGCATTGAAAACTTACACTATGAATGGCGTGAATGTGTTGCCGCAGGGTTTCATTATGCAGCCTTCGCTGTGGCGTGAGCCCACCGACAATGATATGCTGGCACAGAAGCATACGAACGCCAATGCGTGGGCTTCCGACCGCATGACCCTTACATCGCTCACCACAAAAGCAGTTAAAAAGGGCGGATATGGCGAGATTATTGCCACTTACGGTCTTTATGATGCCGGGGCTACGCTCACAGTGGTTTATACCGTTTATCACGACGGAAGTCTGCAAATAAAGGAGAGTCTCGCCATGGCACAGGGCAGTTCTGCCAAGCCTTTGCGCCTCGGAATGGTTGCCACCCTGCCTTCGACAATGGAACAGAGCGAGTATTACGGCCGTGGCCCTTCAGAGAGCTATACCGACCGCAAGATGTCGCAGAATATCGGACTTTACAGCGAGAAAGTCGGCGAGCAGGCATATAATTACCGCCGTGCTCAGGAAAGCGGCGGCAAGAGCGACATCCGTTGGTGGAAGCAGACCGACGCACAGGGCAACGGCTTGCGCATCACCGCTCCCCGTCCGTTCTTCGCCAAAGCCTCCAAAACCGGCTCTGCCGAGTCTGGCACCGCCATCCGCCTGAATATCGACGGCGCACAAGCACCCTTAGGCGATGGTGACATCAATACCTCCGAAGAATTCATCTTCTGGCTCTCGCCTGCGAAATAAAGCTTTATGGTTATAAAACATTTCGGCCTCTCCTTTGCTTGGGAGAGGCCGAAATGTTTTTATAAAGGCTCGATAAAGTTTCCGGTTATTATCCGACGTTTTCCTCGGTAAGAACTTCGCGGAAGCTTTCTTCGGAAAAAACTCCGGCTTAGTATCCGAAGATTTCCTCGGTGGTGAGGCGTTTGATTGTGCCGAGCTTATTCACCACATCCATGTCGATGTTTTTCTCGTCGGCGAGGATCAGGGTTTTCCAGGTTTTGCCTGCCATTGTCTCTTTCTCGAATTTCACGATGTCTTGGAGGGTGAGGGAGGGGAGACGGTCGTAGATGGTTTTGTTGATGTCGTAGTCGATGCCTTTCTCCCTTGCTCTGATATACGAGTTGATGATGCTGAACTTAGTGGTTCTTTCAGTCTGGAGCTTCTTTGTGAGCGACTGCTTTGCGATGTCGAAAGCCTTTTGTGACTGCGGAACGTTCTCCACGATGTCGCTGAATACCGAGAGGCAGTCTTTCAGTTTGTCGTTCTGAGTGATGATATGCGTCCAGGAGTACTCCGGTCTGCCTTTCACAGACGGCATCATATACCTTGCGCCGGCATTGTATGCCAGACCTCTCGTCTCTCTCAGCTCTTGGAACACCACGCCGTTCATGCTTCCGCCGTAGTACTCATTGAAGAGAGCTGCCACCGGCTCGTGGTCGGGGCTCCAGGTTCTGTTGGTGCTGTTCACCTGCCTCATATAAATGTTCTTGGCATCGTAGGGAGCGAGATACACCTCGTTGGCAGTGGTCGTCTGCACGGTGTATTGCTTATTTTCCGGACCTTTGGCGAGTTTTTTGGCGCACTCGTGCTTTTTGTCGATAACGGCGGTGAGCTGCTCTTTGGTGAGCGGGCCGTAGTATAGCACCTCGTGCTCATACTGTGGCAGAGCCTTGAGCAGTGCCACGAGGTCGTCGGGGTTGGCATTCTCCAACTCGCTGTTGCTCATAGTGTTGCGGTGCGGGTTATACTCGCCGAATACACCGTAGTCCACGAGGGCATAGTAGTTGGCTGTTTGCGAGAGTTTATTGTCCTGTCTTGCCTTTTTCTCTATTGCCACAAACTCTTTCCACGCCTCTGTGTCGGCTTTCATGTTTTTGATGAAGTCCTCGGTGAGTTCGAGAGCAGCCTCCATATTCTCTGCGAGTCCGGAGATATACACCGTTACGGCGTCGTCGGAAGCGGAAATTCTGCTGTTGCAAGCCAGGTTATAGAACTCCTGCTTGAGCTGTGCTGCCGATTTTTTGTCTGTTCCGATGAAGTTGGAGTATTCGCTTGCTTTAGCCAGCTTCTTGTCGGCCATAGTTCCGAATGGGTATCTGAAGGCGAGGTTGAAGAGTCCGTTCTTGTTGTTTTGCACATACAATACCGGAAGTTTCTTCTTGCCTGTCGTTGTCTTTGTCAGGTCGGTGTCGTAGTCCACGAATTTCGGCTCTATCTCTTTCACGTGCGAGTTTTTGATGTCGGTAACAAACTGGCTTTCCATGTCCCTGTTGCTTGGTATCGGGGTGATTGCCGGTTTGTCGATTTTCTTCTGGTTCTTGTCCTCGCCCATTTTCTTATATACTATGGCGTAGTTGTTGTTGAAATGGCGTTTTGCGAAAGCCACCACATCCTGTTTCGTGATTTTCTCCAATCTGCTGATGTTGTTAACCACGCTTTCCCAGCTTTCGCCGTTTACGAATGCGTCAACAAACATATTCGCCATATTCCTGTTGCTTTCCATCGTGCGATAGAGGGCGAGCTTTTTGTTGTTCACCACGGCCTTGAGCATCTTCTCGTCGAAGTCGCCGTTTTTCACCTTTTCGATTTCGGCGATGATAAGGTCTTTCACCTCTTCGAGCGACTGTCCTTGCTTAGGCACTCCGAAGCCGTAGAAAATCGAGTAGTCGCGCATTCCGTCGAGTCCCACCTCTGCTTGCAGTACTTTCATCTTTTGGTTGAGGTCGAGATCCACGAGTCCTGCCTTTCCGTTGGAGAGGAGGTCGGCGATGATTTCGAGGGTGTCGGTTTGCACAGACTTTGGCTCGTCGAACTTCCATCCGAGCATCAGCATTTCAGCCTCCAATCCGATTACCGTAGTGTCG
>Ga0181612_126784_pt1 | contig 12055 bp, 9 predicted proteins | sample HoacroProtozoa21_FD_119630 | JGI IMG/M metagenome (GOLD analysis project Ga0181612, IMG submission 119630) | Hoatzin crop microbial communities from Cojedes, Venezuel. Combined Assembly of Gp0051906, Gp0051904, Gp0051908
ACTTTAGACTTTAAACGTTAATCTTTAAACATTAAACTTTTACCTTTTCTCTTTTAAACATTAAACAATTAAACGATAAAACCCCGTTTGGAATAACTCTTAAAGTTTAATGTTTAAAGTTTAAAGGTTTCAGATAATCCTCGAAATATTGAGTTATTCTTTCGTGCAGATGCACGCTCTGGTGTCCGCGCATGTTGTGGGGTTCGCCTGGATAGACGAAGAAGTCGGGCTGCGTGCCAGCGGCAATGCAAGCCTTCAGGAACGAGAGAGCGTGCTGGGGAACCACGACGGGGTCGTTCATTCCGATGATAATCTGCAGCTTGCCCTTCAGTTTGTCGGCCTTGTTCAAGAGCGAGCACTGTGCGTAGCCCTCTGGATTGGCCTGCGGGGTGTCCATATATCGCTCGCCGTACATCACCTCGTAGTATTTCCAGTCTATCACGGGTCCGCCAGCGACGCCAACCTTGAACACGTCGGGATAGTTGGTCATCAGCGAGGTCGTCATATATCCTCCGTAGCTCCAGCCATGCACTCCCATGCGCTCTTGGTCAACATAGGGCAACGACTTCAGAAACTCCACTCCCTTCATCTGGTCGCGCATCTCCTCCTGTCCGAGGTGGCGGAATGTGGCTTGCTCAAACTCCCGTCCGCGGTCGCACGAGCCTCGGTTGTCGAGGATGAAGAGCAGATAGCCCTTTTGCGCCATATAGGTCTCCCACGAGCGGCTCCAGCAGTGCCACGCCGCCTCCACGTTGCGCAGTCCTGGACCGCCATAGACATAGACTATCGTGGGATATTTCTTAGTCGCGTCAAATCCTATCGGCTTCACCATTCTGTAATACAGGTCGGTCGTTCCGTCGGCGGCTTTCAGCGTACCGATGGAGAATTCCGGTTGGTTGTATCCTTTCCACGGGTCGGCCGCAGTCAGCAGGTTGGTTGTCTTGCCGCCCGCCGTAGGTTCTATGTCTATCTTTCGCGGCACGTCTGGCTCCGAGTAGTTGTCGGCAATCCATGCGCCGCTCTCCGACAGTTGTCCGTGATGCAAGCCACGCCCGTTGTCAAGCAGCGTGCGTTTGCCGCTCTTCACGTTTACGGCGAAGTGGTTAATCTGTATGGGGCTCTTCTCGCGCGACGAGATAATCACGCTCTTTGTCTTCTCGTTGAATCCCATAACGTTCATCACCACCCATTGGCCCTTCGTCAGTTGTTTCAGTTGTTCCCCCTTTATATTAAATAGGTATAGGTGGTCGTAGCCGTCTTTCTCCGAGCGAAGCAGGAATTTCGAGCTGTCCCACGGCAGGAAGACTATCGGGTGCATCGGGTGAACATACTTGTCGTGATGCTCCTTGTATAGCGTATTCGTCCGTTTTCCCGTAGTTGGGTCGTAGCTTACGAGTTCCATATCGGTCTGGTCTCGGTTGAGTTCAATCATATAGATGGTCTTGCCGTCGGGCGCCCACGCTATGTTGGTGAAATATCGGTCGGTAGGGTCGCCCGCTTGCAGATAGACGGTCTTGCGTGTCTTCAGGTCATAGACTCCCACTGTTACCTTATGGCTCTTCTCTCCCGCCATAGGGTATTTGGTTGGCTCCAGCTCCGCCTCGCGCGTGTCTATCGTAACGAGCGGATAGTCGGGCACCATCGACTGGTCCATTCTGTAGAAAGCGAGCCGCTGTCCGTCGTTGCTCCAAAATGTGCCTTTCGATATGCCGAACTCGTCGCGGTGGACGCTCTGCCCGTAAACGATGTCGTGCGAGCCGTCGGTGGACAGTTGTTGCAGCGAGCCGTCGGCGTGGCGCACGTAGAGTTGATTGTCCTTGACGAAGGCCACGGCGCGGCTCTTGGCGTTCCACTCCTCGTGGGTCTCGCCCTCTCGCTCCTGGCTCCACTCTACGGATTTCTTCTTGAAGTCAATCAGATAGCGTTTCTGCGAGTTGCTCAGCAGCACCAGTGGCTGGTCGCCGTAAGGGAACTCGGCGTAGTGGAGCGAGTGGATGCTGTCGTGCTGAGTCTTTGCTCCTATTATGCTGTTTACATCGTCGAGACCGATTATCTTTGTCTCTTTCGTTGTCTGTTTGTCTATCGTAGCGCAATATTCTGCATCCTGGCGCACCAGCTCGTCGCCCCACCACGTGAGGTAGCGGTTTTCCGGCACAAACTTGTATGCGTTCTTTCCGCCATAGTTCAGGTCTTCGAGCGTAAACTGCTTCTGTGCGGTTGCCATGACGGTTGTTGCTATGAGCATTGACAATGTGATTATCGTTTTTTTCATTTTTCTCTTTTTCTGAAGTCTCCTTTATCCTTGAAATCGCGCTTGCCTTTGAAGTCGCGTTTTCCCTTGAAATCATCTCTCCTCTTGAAGTCGCCATTGCCTTTGAAGTCGCGCTTTCCCTTGAACGAGCCTTTGCCTTTGAAGTCGCGTCGGTCGTCGTCGTTACGGTCGTCGCGTCTGCGTTGCTGCTTGCCGTAGCGCTCCTCCAGACGGTTGTGGAAGGTGAACGAGCGGATGTCGGCATCCTCGTTGTCCTCTTCCTCCTCGTCAAACCGCTTCTTAAACTCGCGATGCTTCTTGAATCGGTGCTTTTCCGCCATTTCGCGTTTCTCTTCTTCCGTCTTCACGATGCCGCCTTCACCGCGGAACTCGCTAAGTTTGCCCTCAAACATGACATACTTGCGGAACTCGCACTCCAGCGACCCGTTGTAGAGCGGAATCTTTATGCTGGGCTTCAGACCTATCTGGTCGAAACATTCGGCGCGATAGCTCAGCACCCAAGCCTCGTTGCCTGAGAAGGCACGCTTGAATCGCTCGCCTATCATGCGATAGGTGCCCAGCAGGTCGTCGGTGCTGATGCGCTCGCCATAGGGCGGATTGGTTATGATGATACTCTTCTCGGTGGGCTGTGTGAAGTCCTTGAAGTCTTGCTGCTTTACGGTTATATCGGCAGACAATCCGGCTGCCTTCACGTTCTTCAGCGCGGTGTTCACGGCTTTGAAGTCGATGTCGTATCCGTATATCTTATGTTCAAATTCGCGTTCCTGCGAGTCGTCGTTGTAGATTCTGTCGAACAGGTCGCGGTCGAAATCGGGCCATTTCTCGAATGCGAACTCTTTTCGGAACACTCCCGGCGCAATGTTTCGGGCGATGAGTCCTGCTTCGATGAGCAGTGTGCCTGAGCCGCACATAGGGTCGATAAAGTCGGTGTCTCCCTTCCATCCTGCCAGCATTATCATTCCAGCAGCAAGCACCTCGTTGAGCGGGGCTTCAACGCTTTCCTGACGGTAGCCGCGCCGGTGCAGGCTTTCACCGCTGGAGTCGAGCGAGAGTGTGGCGTCGTCTTCGGCAATGTGTATGTGCAACCGAATGTCGGGATTGGTAACGCTGATGTTGGGACGCTGTCCCTCACGCTCGCGAAACTGGTCAACTATGGCGTCTTTCACCTTGTAGGCCACAAACTTGGAGTGGCGGAATTCCTCTGAGAAGACCACCGAATCTACGGCGAAGGTTGTGCCCACGCTCAGGTATTTGCTCCAGTCCACCTTCATCACCTCGTTGTAAACATCGTCGGCCGTGCGGGCCTTGAAGTGGACGATGGGTTTCAGCACGCGTATAGCCGTGCGCAGTTGGAAGTTGGCTCGATAGAGCATCTCCTTGCTACCGCTGAACGACACCATCCGACGGCCTATCTGCACGTCGTTGGCTCCCAGCCCCGTCAGTTCTTCTGCCAGTACAGGTTCCAGTCCCATGAACGTCTTGGCAATCATTTCAAATTCGCGTTCCATTGTCGCTTGTCTTTATTCTTTATTGTAAATTTTGCTGTTTGGTTTCACGTCTTTCGTTATCCATACGTTTGCCCCTATCACCGAGCCATGGCCTATGGTGACGCGCCCTAGAATGGTGGCATTGGCATACACTATCACGTCGTCTTCCAGTATCGGATGGCGCGGAATGCCTTTGATGGGGTTGCCGTCTTCATCAAGCGGGAAACTCTTCGCACCGAGCGTTACGCCTTGATAGAGCTTCACGTTGTTGCCTATCACGCAGGTGGCACCAACTACCACACCAGTGCCGTGGTCGATGGTGAAATGGTGGCCTATCTGTGCTCGCGGATGTATGTCGATGCCAGTCTCTGAATGGGCCATCTCAGTGATGATGCGTGGAATGAGCGGCACCTGCATCGTCCACAGCTCGTGGGCAATGCGATAGTTGGTCAGTGCCTTGATGACGGGATAGCACGAGATAATCTCTCCACGGCTCGTGGCGGCAGGGTCGCCGTTGTAGGCAGCCTCCACGTCGGTGGCCAGCGTCTCCCTGATTTTCGGCAGACTGGCCACAAGATTGGTGGCTATTTCGAGCGACTTCTCTCGACGGCACTCCATGTCGTCGGTGCAGCAACCACAGTCGTCGGCAAAGCATAGTCCTGCCAGCACCTGCTCCTTCAGCAGGCGGTGCATGCGCTCGGTGTTTACGCCAATGGCATAATGGATTGTCTCTTGGTTGACACGCGACGCCCCGAAATATCCAGGAAAGAGAATGGAGCGCGCCAAATCGATTATTTCGCCCAAAGCACTTGCCGAGGGCAACGGATAGCCATCACGATGCTGGTGGAAAAGGCCGCGCAGCGACTGGGGCTGCGACAGACGCTCCACCGTCTCGTTGAGTATCTGTGAGAAGTTTTGAGTACTCATTTCATTGAAATTCGATGCAAAGGTAAGAAAAAAATTCAAAAACTCGGTATCTTCTTCTTGCTTTTTCAAATAAAATGTTTATCTTTGCACACAGACAACGATACATCAATGAGTCTGACGCTTATGCAGCTCCCTCTGCCGGCCATACTTGGTTGGGCGGCTCTCCTGCTCATCGGAGTGGGGGCGATAGGCTGTTTGTGCCATCTGATCATGCAGCGCAAAAGGCTTGAGGCGCGGCTGAAAATGCAGCAGACAGTGCCAGAGCAGAACATAGAGACCGACCTCGTGCTGCGCGCCATGAAACTTGCCACCTGGACCATCGACGTGGCCACAGGACAAGTGAGATATGAAAACGACTACCGCGAGCATGGCAACATCTTCAGACCTTCTGAATACGAGACCTACGGCAACACCTACGAACTGTTGCATCCCGACGACCGCGACCGAGTGTCGAAAGCCCTGAAAGACATCTGCGAGGGGCGCACCGACGACTATCACCAGCAATATCGCGCCACCGCCTACGGCACGCGTGAATGGTATTGGGCCGAGAGCTACGCCACCGTCGCAGCCCACGACAATCAGGGGCGGCCGAAGACCATTGTCGGCGCCACAATGGTAATCGACGAGCGTAAACGTCTGGAAAACGCACTGATGAAGGCACAGCAGAAGGCCACCGAAAGCGACCGGATGAAGTCGGCTTTCCTCTCAAACATCAGCCACGAGATACGCACACCGCTCAACGCCATTGTCGGCTTCAGCGAAATAATGTCAACCGTTGACGACCCTGCCGAAAAACAACAGCTGAACGACATCATCAAGCGCAACAACCGAGTGCTGCTGCGAATAATCAACGACATGGTGAGCATCTCGCGCATCGAAGCAGGCGAGGCAACCACCAACCGCCAACCCGTAGAACTAACGTCGCTGGTAGAGAAGGTGATAAAAGCCCAGCGCAGCATAATCGGCAATGAGGCCGGACAACTGTCGGCCGACGTTCCCGCCACGCCGGTAGTGGTGGAGTCTGACTCCCAGCGCATCGACGACGTGCTGCAAAACTTCATCAGCAACGCCGTGAAATTCTCCTACGGCAAACCTATCGTTGTGGGCTACACTCCGAAGCCGGAAAAGCATTGCGTCAGACTGTGGGTGAAAGACTCCGGCAAGGGCATCGCCGAAGCCGACCGCCAACGCATCTTCGACAAGTTTGTCAAGCTCGACGATTTCACTCAGGGCACAGGTCTCGGACTATATGTCAGCAAGCAGTTCGTCGCCTCGCTCGGCGGCACCATCGGCGTTGACAGCAAGGAAGGGCTCGGCTCAACCTTCTGGTTTGAGATACCCATGTAGAGGCTACTGCACAACCACTCCCCCACTCTTGTTTGTTTGTCATTCGATTGCCCACCGTTTATATATAACAGTCGGCATAAGAAAGCAATATACGGCAAGCAAGAACTTCACACGGGCGTTTCCCCAAAATTGTTCCATTTGGTTAATGTTTTGTCCGTATAAGTATAAAAACGGTTAAAACATTTCATTGTTTCACAAATAATCTGTACCTTTGCCGAATTAAGATAAACCACGTGAGATGAAATACGCAATCATCGCCGCCGGCGAGGGTTCGCGACTTGCCGCTGAAGGCATCACAGAGCCCAAGCCGATGGTTCGTGTGGCAGGTGAGCGTCTAGTTGACCGCCTCATCCGCATATTCATGGGATGCGGGGCAAGCGAGATAGTGGTCATCTGCAATCAGCTGACCGATGTTGTCAGCCGCCATCTTGCAGACATACAGCAGAACGGACTCGAAGGAAAGTCTGTGCCGCTGCATTTTGTCGCGAAGACCACGCCCAGCTCCATGCACAGCTTTCACGAGCTGGCGCCGATGCTCGGCGATGAGCCTTTCTGCCTCACCACCGTCGATACCATCTTCCGCGAGGACGACTTCCGCCGTTACATCCAGCAGATGAATCAGGCAGTGGGCGAAGGCATTGAGGGGTTGATGGGCGTAACCGACTACATCGACGACGAGAAGCCCCTATATGTGGGCACCGACGCCGACTTGCGCATCACGGGTTTCTACGACGAGCCCCACGGCTGCCGCTACATCAGCGGAGGCATCTATGGTCTCACCAGTCGCGCCATACCCGTGCTCAACCGATGCATGGAGCGCGGCGAGAGCAGGATGAGAAACTTCCAAAGGGCACTCGTCAACGAGGGAGTGCAACTGAGGGCGTGGCCTTTCGAGAAAGTGCTCGACATCGACCACGCTTCCGACATAGCAAAGGCAGAGGCCTTTCTCGCGCAACGACCATGAGGGTGATGGCAATCAGCCGCGACGAGCGGTTCTCGCCCAACAGCGTGGAGCGCGACAAAGCCATCCTTGAGGCTGTGGTTGAAAGGCTGGAAAGACAAGGATGCACGGTGGCGACTGTTGCCGAAGGCGAGCAGACCGACACTTGCTGCGACCTCTACCTCTCGATGGGACGTCTGCCAGCCACGCTCGAATGGCTGAAAAGCCGCGAGCAAGAGTGCCGGCGAGTGATCAACACCGCAGAAGGAGTGGAGCGGTGCCAGCGGTCGGTCGTTGACAAGCTGATGCACGACGAGGCATTCTCTGTGCCGCCGGCCCACACAGGCCACGGATACTGGCTGAAGCGGGGCGACGCAGCCGCGCAGACAAGCGACGACATACGCTACTGCCCCGACCTTGCGACGCTCCGGCAGGCACAAGCCGACTTCCGGCGGCGCGGCATCAGCGAAAGCGTGGTGAGCGCCCATGTGGAGGGCGACCTCGTGAAGTTCTACGGCGTCAAGGGCGGTTTCTTCCGCCTCTATTATCCGGCCGACGACGGATTTTCGAAGTTTGGCGACGAACAGAGAAACGGACGTCCGCACCACTATCCCTTCTCGCGCCAGGCTCTTGCCGACGAGACGGAGCGGCTGGCAGCAAGAGTCGGAGTGGAGATATATGGCGGCGACGCCATAGTGGAGCCCGACGGCCACTACTGCATCATCGACTTCAACGACTGGCCGTCGTTCAGCCGCTGTCGCGAGGAAGCCGCCGACGCAATAGCCCGGTTGGTGGCTGCCGACGATTGAAAGCAAACATTTTTGAAGAAAAGAGTAACTGTGGAAAAAAGAAGTTTTAGCGAACTGTTGAAAGCATCGTTCAAGTCGAATGACACCGAAGAGTGGCTCGATGTTCACTTCACCCGCCCCATCGGCCTTGCCTTCGCGCTGCTGTGGGAGAAGCTGGGAGTGCATCCCAACGTCATCACCGTGGTGAGCATCTTTCTCGGCGTGGCCGCTGGCTATATGTTCTATTTCACCGACTTGTGGCACAATGTGGCCGGCATCGTCCTGCTCATGTTCGCCAACTTCTGCGACTCCACCGACGGACAGCTCGCCCGCCTGACAGGCAAGAAGACCCTCGTGGGACGGGTGCTCGACGGATTTTCTGGCGACATCTGGTTCTTCGCCATCTATCTGGCATTCGTGCTGCGGCTGTGGAACCAGCCCATGCCGCTGACCGACCACCACTGGGGCGTGTGGGCTCTCGTGCTGGGCATCATCGCCGGAGTGCTGTGCCACTCGCCGCAAAGCTCGCTCGCCGACTACTACAGGCAGATACACCTCTTTTTTATTAAAGGAAAAGCAGGCAGCGAGCTCGACAATTCGGAAGCACAAGAGCAGAAAGACCGCCAGCTTGACGACAGCGACATAGTAGGCCACCTGTTCTACTCCAACTACGCCCGCTACTGCCGCAGCCAAGAGCAGCGCACCCCGCAGTTCCAAAAGTTCTTCGCCGCACTGACAGAGAAGTACGGCGACAACATACCGCAGACGGTGAGAGACGACTTCCGGAAAGGGTCGCTCCCGCTGATGCCGCTCACCAACATACTGACATTCAACACCCGCTCCATACTCATCTACATCACCGCGCTGCTCAACTGCCCATGGGTCTACATGCTCATCGAAATCACGGTGATGCACCTGCTCTACCGCTACATGCGCAAGAGGCACGAGAAGCTGTGCGGGCAACTATACAACCAAATAACCGACAAACAAGCATGACCGAAGGAGTGATTTTTGACTACGGAGGCACGCTCGACACAGGCGGATGCCACTGGGGACAATTCATCTGGCACGCCTACGAGCGACAGCAAGTGCCGGTGGACCGACAGCGGTACCGCGACGCATACGTGCAGACTGAGCGCACCCTCGGCAAGAATCCCATCATACAAAGCAACTACACGTTCAGGCAGACCCTCGACGTGAAGCTGCGCATACAGCTGGAGCTGCTCGGAGGCGAAGCCATGAAATGGCACGACCGCCTGCTCGACGACCTCTACAGACAGGTGCAGCAGGCCACCAGCCACAGCGTCAGCGTGCTGCGCCAGCTGAAAGCCAGCCACCGCATGGTCTTGGTGAGCAACTTCTACGGCAACGTGGAAGTGGTGCTCCACGAGTTCGGATTCGACTCTCTCTTCGAGCATGTCGTCGAGTCGGCCGTAGTAGGCGTGCGCAAGCCCGACCCACGCATATTCACGCTCGGCGTGGAGACGCTCGCCGCAAGCCCCGCCGAAGTAACAGTGGTGGGCGACAGCATCGACAAAGACATCATCCCCGCAAAGCGCGCCGGATGCCAAACCGTATGGCTCAGAGGCGAAGGATGGAGCGAGACACCCGCCGAGACACCCGCCGAAGCCGACCTCGTGATAGACAACCTGGAAGAATTAACAATCAAAAAACAATAAAGCATAATGAAACAAACAAATGTAAAGCCAGCAGACGGCAAATTGGGAATTATGGTGGTAGGTTGCGGAGCCGTCGCAACAACGTTTATGACCGGTGTCCTGATGACCCGCAAAGGACTGGCAAAGCCAATAGGCTCGATGACACAGTACGACAAAATCCGCGTGGGCAAGGGAACAGAGAAAAAATATCTGCACTACAGCGAGATAGTGCCGCTGGCAAAGCTCGACGACATAGTGTTCGGCACATGGGACGTATATCCGCAGAACGCCTACCAGGCCGCCATCTACGCCGAAGTGCTCAAAGAGAAAGACATCGAGCCGGTGCGCGACGAGCTGGAGAAAATCGTTCCCATACCCGCAGCCTTCGACAAAAACTTCGCCAAGCGGCTCGACGGCGACAACGTGAAGCCCTGCAACACAAGATGGGAAATGACAGAAGCCCTGCGCAAGGACATACGCGACTTCAAGCAGGCCAACGGATGCAGCCGAGTGGTAGTCATCTGGGCCGCATCCACAGAAATCTACGTCCCCGTAGACGAAAAAGTGCACTACCATCTGGCCGACCTCGAAGCAGCCATGAAGGCCGACGACCGCAAGCACGTCGCACCATCCATGTGCTACGCCTACGCAGCACTCTCCGAAGGAGCCCCATTCATCATGGGAGCCCCAAACACCACCGTCGACATACCAGCCATGTGGGAACTCGCCGAAAAAACACAGATGCCCATAGCAGGCAAAGACTTCAAAACCGGACAGACACTCGTCAAAAGCGGATTCGCACCCATCATCGGCACCCGATGCCTCGGACTCAGCGGATGGTTCTCTACCAACATACTCGGCAACCGCGACGGACTCGTGCTCGACGAACCCGAAAACTTCCGCACAAAAGAAGTAAGCAAACTCTCAACACTCGAAACCATACTCAAAGCCGACATGCAGCCCGACCTCTACACCGACTACTACCACAAGGTGCGCATCAACTACTACCCGCCACGCAACGACAACAAAGAGGGATGGGACAACATCGACATCTTCGGATGGATGGGCTACCCCATGCAGATAAAAATCAACTTCCTCTGCCGCGACTCCATACTCGCCGCACCACTGCTGCTCGACCTCACACTGCTGAGCGACCTCGCAGCAAGAGCCGGACGCTACGGAATACAGCGATTCCTCAGCTTCTTCCTCAAAAGCCCAATGCACGACTACACCAAAGGCGAAGAGGCCATCAACAACCTCTACCAGCAATACACCATGCTGAAAAACGCCATACGCGAAATGGGAGGATATGAAGCCGACGAAGAGATTGACTAAAATCATACTGACAGCCATCGCCTGGGCATTGGCCATAGCCGCCAATGCCCAGGTCGTCGGCTACGTAACCGACGCGCTGACCGGCGACAGCATTGCCATGGCCAGCGTGCAATACAAAGGACACAACGTGGCCGCCGTCTCCGACATCTACGGACACTACAGCATAGAGCGACACGCTGGATGGACCCTCACATTCAGCGCCGTAGGATACAAGCAAGCCACCGCTAAAGTGGACACGCACACCAAGCAAATCAACATAAAACTGCAGCCCGACAACAAAACGCTCGGAGCCGTCACCATAAAGAAAAAACGCACACGATACAGCCGGAAAGACAACCCGGCCGTAGAACTCATGAAAAAAGTGATAGCAGCAAAAAAACGCACAAAACTCGAAAACCACGACTACTACCAATACAACAAATACCAAAAGCTGACACTCGCATTCAACGACATAAAACCCTCCGACCTCGACAGCTCCAAACTGCTCGGCAAAGCTAAATGGATGGCCGACCAGATAGAAGTGTGCCCATACAACAACAAGCTCATACTCCCCATCTCGGTCAGCGAAACCGTCACCCAGCACCTCTACCGCAAAGACCCCCACAGCGAGCGCGACATCATAAAAGGACAAAACGAAACAGGCATCAACGACCTCATACAGACCGGCGACATTCTCACCCAGATGATGAAAGACATCTTCACCGACGTCAACATCTACGACGACCAAGTGCGACTCCTACAATACCCCTTCACAAGCCCCATCGGCAAAGACGCCATCGCCTTCTACCGATTCTACATCACCGACACGCTCACCATCGGCGGCGACTCATGCATAGCCCTACACTTCCTGCCCAACAACCAGCAAGACTTCGGATTCCGGGGCGACATCTACATACTGAAAGACTCCTCCTGTCAAGTGAGACGATGCAACCTCACAATACCCAAGAAAAGCGACGTCAACTTCGTCGACAATATGCAGATACGCCAAGAGTTCAAGCGGCTGCCCGACGGACAATGGACGCTCGCCGACGACGACATGATCGTAGAGATGTCAATCGTCAAATTCCTCTCAAAAGCCATCGTCATCCGAACCACACGACTCACCGACTACGCCTTCGACCCCCTGCCCAAGCAGCTCTTCAAAGGAAAGCGCAAAGAGGTGCTCGACGCCAACGCCAAAATGCAAAGCGACGAGTTCTGGGCGCAATACCGGCAAGTGGAACTCACCAAAAGCGAATCGTCGATGAGCCAGTTCCTCGACAACCTCCAGCGCATAAAAGGCTTCAAATACATCATCTTCG
>Ga0181612_118902_pt1 | contig 12054 bp, 7 predicted proteins | sample HoacroProtozoa21_FD_119630 | JGI IMG/M metagenome (GOLD analysis project Ga0181612, IMG submission 119630) | Hoatzin crop microbial communities from Cojedes, Venezuel. Combined Assembly of Gp0051906, Gp0051904, Gp0051908
ACCACACCTCCCAGTTTGGTGTCATCAGCAAACTTGCTGAGGGTACATTCTAACTCTTCATCCAGGTCGTTGATGAAGAAGTTAAACAAGACTGGGCCCAGTACTGACCCTTGTGGGACACCACTAGTTACCAGCCTCCAACTAGACTCTGTGCCGCTGATGAAAACCCTCTGAGTTCTGCCATTCAGCCAGTTCTCAGTCCATCTCATGATGATCATTGCTACATCTACTGTGCTGCTATACTCAGGATTTCAAGGGCTGAGAAAACTATCTTGCTGTAATTTCCTTGTCATTCCTTTCCCTTTGTACATCTGCTGGTAAAGCAGCCTGGCAATAGACGAAACTTTAAATACATTAGATATGCATTTGCGTTTGAAGAAGAAACTAAAATATGCATGATTCATCCTAATTCGGATGTGCAGACTGGTTCCTGATCATGTACTTGCAATCAAAAATTTTACTTTTTAGGATGATTTTAATCACTATAGGGTTTTCTTTCAGTTTTAAATGGTGGGGTTTCTGGGGCATTCAATGAAAACTTCCTCAGCTGATAGAGGTGATCCCTGGATTTCATGATTTATTTGCAGAGTCTTCATACCTGGTCCCTGTGAACTACTGAGCAGCATCATCAGTCCTGCTAGCCTTAGATGGGGTTACATAGGCCAAATCTCGTTTGGAATCAGTCCCAGCACTGTGTGCCTGAACTCAGCTCAGCCCTAGTCTTTTGCTTATTTTCAATGGCTTTTCTTCTCGAACTGCTTACAGGTACCTGTTCCCTTAGAGCTTCTTAGCAGATTGCATTTACTGCTTTTTAAATTGGCCAGTACAACCTTGAAAAATGCTACCTTAAGCTGCAGCTCCTGCAGCTCCCCTATGTTTTATCTGTCATTATTTCAGTGTTTACATGCTCTGTACAGTATTACCCAGTTGTAAAATTACCATAACGAAACAACAGTAGAGTAGGACCACTGATCTTCTGTCTTTAGTTCAATTAAACTTAAGTTCATTGGCATGTAGAGCACAAACTTTTTGCTGAAAGTAGATTTCTGTGGACTGCATCCCTAGCTTGTTCAGTACAACACAGGATTTATCCACGTATGGGAAGGAATGTGATTGCACATGTGAAGACTACTGCAGGTCTTTGAGTCTGCTTTTACCCACTGAAGACCAGTGATGGAGGTAGATGAAACTGGTGAATGAGTGATCTGCTGATATCAAATGCTGGAAGGTTAGAAAAATAACAGTGTCTTCTAAAAAGAAGTGGATCAGAGTCACTTGGAGGGGAATGGTACACAATCCTGGCTATAGGCAGCAATCCCAGTCTTTATCGCCAAGTAACTGGGAGGGAAATTGAGGAAAGAGGTCCTGGTGAGGAATGAAAAAATTTAGTAAATCTGGAAAGGTTCTGAACACCCAGTTATGCAGTGTGTTTATGCAGTCCTTTCTCCGGCTGCTAAAATTAGCGGGGGGTGGGGACACACACGGATGAGGGGGGAAGGGGGAAGTAGGAAAGCTTTCAACAGAAATTCATTGGCAATTAGAAGGGAAATATCCACTGTGCTGTGTCTGTTTCCCTTGGCCACTTCCACTTAATGAATGTCCTTAGAATAGCAGCTCTGCTATTGAGCCAAAGCAAATTCTGCACCATGTTGGTTAGTTATGTATGCCCTGCGGACAGAGAACAAAGGTGTTAATGAATGATTTATGTATCAAACCAGCGCAGTAACATTAACTAGCTAAGCTGCACAAAGTGCCTCTTGAATGGGCACTGCATCTCCGTAGGCTAATGTGTTTTGCGCTCTGACCCATGTGTTTTACTGAGGTGGTTCTAGCTCTTCCTCCCCCCTGCCTTTGCAGGGAAAAGCATCCTCTGTGCTGCTGCTATGATGCTTGAGCACAGGTAGGAAAACTCTCTGTGCTCAGCCGCTGTACAACTAGGATGAAACACTTTTAATCATGGGTGTCACCAAGCTGAATGTACCTGCGGAACTGGGGAATGCAAGGAGGTAACAGAAAGGGTCTCTCTAGGCAGGTTTACTGCAATCAGTTCCTCAATGATGTGAATATATCAGTTTTGGGGGCTAATATTTTCTTACAGCAGGTCTGTAGTTCTCCTTTCTGGGTTCTGCTAAGGCCAGACGGAGCAGGAATGGGCAAAGAGGACATGTGAAAAGACTAAATTGGAACTGTAAGCCTAAAAGGGGCAAGACAGTTTGACTCCTAAGTCAGATCTCTTTCCTTCTTCTGGCTTTTGTATTTTGGTGCTCTCTACAACAGCCAAAGGCTGATCATTGTAAACTGGAGTTGGACTCTGTTCTGAGCCTGTCTATGGCTCCTGGGTCTCTGTGCAGGTGTTGCCTCTTGAAAGTGTTTCTGGGGCATGGCTTGCTACAGGCTGTGTCTTCAAGCTGTGTAGGTTTGTGGTGCAGGGGCAATAGTACATAAGATGCAAGTAAATGGTGTAAGTACCATATGGGTAAATGGTTATTTATTAATAATACCTATTTTCTGGCTGCTGTTCAGCAAACACAACAGCTGGACTGCCCTATAAAGAAGTTCAAGTGACTTCTAGGAATGGAAATGTTCACTTGTTCTGTGAACTTTTTGTAGATGGCACATTACCTGCAAGGGTATGCCATTTTCTACAGATCCTTACCTCTTACAGTTTTATTTCTATTGTTGATTCATTGTACGAGGCTTAGGAAAGCCATGTGTATCCCAGCAGGTTGTTGTTGCCTTTATCTTCATGGCGAGGTGTGGTAACAAAATAAAATTCAGGAATTATCTTCTCTATTGATTTAGCATAACTTCTGTTTAGCAGAGAGCACAGTTAGAGATATACAGCTCTTCCTGGCTGCATGGTCCTACCACCCCTTAACATGGGTGGTAATGAATAGAAACATCAATCCTAGCTGTCAGGGTGCTTCATCTCTTGAACCCGTGCCATTGTGCCGTGATTTAAAGAGTGCGAAGGCTGTGCTTTAGCATCTTTGGTACTGTGTCAGCTCGGTTGGAAATCCCGGCTTTGGGAGTTAGTCCACCTGTAAATGGAGAGATTGCAGGAGAAGCAAATACTTGCAGAATGTCTTCCTCTTTGTGGTACAAGGATGTCCTCTTATGTGCAGATTCCCTGCCCAGGGTTAAGGGATAGATTTGTTCCCAGCTGAGCTGAAATGGGACAGCATTGTGCAGAGCTTCTTGATCGAGCAGATCTTGGTATCAGCCAGTGTTGGGATGTTATGTTTTGAACCTCCTCATTTTTGTTTCCTAATGCCCTAATGATGGCTGTCCCTATAAGAAGAGCTGTGATGTTTGGAACTTGCATAGTGGTTTTCATGATCTTAAGCGTGCCTATTAAAACAAAAAAAGGCCATATTGAAAATCAATTTTCTTCTTGCAGGTCTTGAGCAATTTTGTGTGATATAATAAGATGAGCAATCTGGTTCTGGCAGTGAAAAGAACAGATGCCAAGCTATAATTTCCCTTACCAGAAAATGCTGCAGAGTCACTTTGTGTTGCAGAAAGAAGAATCTGTGTTATTAATAGAGGACAGTTAAAACTTGGAGTCCTGAGAGCACACACTTCAGCTGGTCTGTGCCATATGGAGGACAGTAGGCAGGGACACATCCTGGTCAGCCAGGAGAGAAATGACAAGGTCTTGCAGCAGAAGAGGTTGTCTGTACCTCGACTGAGCAGCAGAAACTGTTAGGTAATGCATCCCATAACACCGAGGGGTCAGGTTTCTGACTGTAAGACCTCTTGCTTGTATTTTTTTCACAGGGCCAGCCTCTATGGAAGACGGCAGAGCAAAGCTGGCATTGCCCTTTTGCACAAAGCTGGTAGCTGTGGGGCCCTGACCCAGGTCGTTTACATGCTTCTCAGCTGAACAGATTCAGGGAACTGGCGAAAAAAAAAATTATCTCTTGAGAGTGCTGAAATTTGCCTGTGTGAATATATTCCTTCTCTTATTTCTAGAAACATCCTGGATCTGTCACCACCACCTCCTTGTCAAGGTCACACATCAACCAGTTTCTGGGACAGTACAACACCCCTGCCAACTTATGCTGTGTCTAGAGATGTGCATCACTTTCAAAGCAGGTGCTGGCTGGCGCAGGGTCACAGGAGTATATTCACACCTGAATTTACTGCATTTTTATATCCCTGGGCAAGCAAGCCCTAACTCCTCTAAATAGTGTTCGACTTGTTCCCTATTCTGGCCAGCTCTCTCATCTCCTTATTAGAATTAATTGTGTTAAGTATTGGGTCACAACTAACCTTTTTTTCTGGAGGCTGTGGCAGAGATAGTATTGCAGTCTCAGCATCATCAGATTTGTTCTCCATTAACTGATGGGTTTATGCTTTTCTTTGCTCTTCTCTTACTTTTAATGTATTTATAGGTCCTTCTTTGTTGCCTTTATGTCCTTGTTAGTTGTAATTCATCTTATGCCTTAGCCTTTCTGATTTATCCCTGCATGTGTGTGCTGTTCCTTTATACTCTTCCTTAGTTGCCTGTCCTTGTTCCCACTTTCTATACAGTTACTTTTTGATTGTTCAGTCTTTAAAGTGCTCCTAATGTAACCGTATTTGTTTCAAGCTATGTTCACTATCTTCCCTCTGTACCGGGATAGACTGCTATTGTGCTTTTGATACAGTCTCTTTCAGTGCTATCAGGTTTCCTGCATTCCTTTTTACCTTAGACCATCTTCCCAAGAGACCATGCCTCACAGTTCTGAATGTGTTAAAGTCTGCTTTTTTTTTTTTTCCTTCTTTTTTTTGAAGTCCATCTTCGTACTTCTCCTGGTCTCCTTTCCCTTCCACTGCTGTCTTAAAAACACTTCCACCTGCATTGCCTTCCACTTCTTGGCTCTTAACAGTTTCTCCATACTGATATTAAAAAAATCTAAAATAAAATTACACTACACATGGAGAAACAGGCATTGTAATCTTATTTACTGACTCATTGCTAATACTGTTGTTCCATTGTGAGCAGAGATAGTAGGCGCAGGAAAACCCAGTTCAGGGCCATCAAAAAAGTATACCAAACAGCTGACAGCCAGCAGGGCATGAAGTCCACCTTCTTCCTGTAGTTTTTCTTCACCTTTTAAAACAAATACTTGTCACCATCACAAAGAACTTGGACTTTCTGTGTCCTGCTGTACAGTTTCAAGTAATAAAAGACTTCCAGGAAAGGTGCTATTTCTGCAATTTACCCAGAAAAGTCTCATCCCCTTGCGTCTCTTTAGATAATTCTCTCCTCTCCGCTTTCTCTACAGCAAGAGATCTGGAATAGAAACAGACATTTCTCCTGTTTCTGAACTTCAAGTAAGCACTGCTGCCATGAAGTGCAGCGCTCCCTCCCTTTTTCTGTGTTGTTATTCCCTTGAATATGTGTACGTATAGCTTTGCCTGTATGTTTTTCTGTGTGACCTTCTTTCTGACAACATCATTTCAAGTATGGAAAAGCCCCGAAGTTACAGACCAAGTAAGTGAAAACAGAATAGGAACCTTTATTCCAGAAATTGCTTTTTCCTTCAGAGTGAGCTTTGAGGTACTGTGAAACATCTCTACTGGGAACCAATACAAAAGCTGGTAAACCAATGCTGGCCTGTTACAGCTTTGCTTTGAGTGCTGTCTTACCCTCTCCTTAACATACTGTATCAAAGGATGTGTTTATGCAGTTTGAAGCCTTTGATACTCCCTGTTTCTCCAGAGCAGAGCTACCTGGTCAGATAACTCTGGGACTCAAGGAACGACAACATCAATTCTCATCTGTCTCTTTGCCCTCACAGTGTCTACTGTCAGGCCTCTCCTGGCTACCTGTGAAAACAGAGTCTGAGTCTCTCCCAAAGAAGGTGTATTTGTAAGCTTGGCTGGCCTCAAGTGAAGACTGGTGCCACTGGTTTAGCAGCAGCAATAGATCAAGCTGCGTGTGAGAGGAAGGGAGCATTTGCAGTAGAACTGATGCATAGTTTAACACAGGAAGCAATACAGATCAGTAATAAATTTTATTGGACCTACAACTCCCTGCACTATTTGATATATTCATAAGTCCTATCCACTAGCACAGAACCTATTAGCTAGGTATTTACGTGTGTAAGACCCAAGAGTGTTCATGTCACATCTGGAATTTTTGCCACCAGAGCAGAAACATCTGCTGTTCCCTTCTTTGGTAACAACAATAAGTGATTACTGTGGACCAGTGACAAAAGATGGCATGCTGCACACCTTACTAATGAGGGTAAATATACTAAAATAGGAGTGATGAGATTCTTAAAAGCTTCTTATTGCCCTGTGCTTAAGGCTGGATGCTAGTGTTGTACTTCATTTTTCAATGAATCAAATAATTTTCAAAATTATTCTAGTGATAGGAAGGGATCCACAACACAGTTCAGACTCAGGTCTGGACGGTTTGCATTCCAAGCTTCGTATTTTTCTGGTTCCCTAGCAGAGTTGCTTCAACTTGTAAGTCATTTGCCGGAAAGTGAGGGGGGAAAATGTTTTTCTAGTCTCTGCTCCAAATAACAGAATTTACAGATCTGCTCTGTTAGTAAAAAAACCCCTGTATTTCTAGGTAGTTAAACATTTTGCATGTTTCATAATCTTAACCACAATATAAAGCCATAAACACACATTGTTCCAGTGCTGTTTACTACAGCGCCTTTTAGACAGCAGAACATTTAATTCGGTGTTTTGCTCACTTTGGGCAATTTCAGAAAGAACCTTCTTTCGTTGGTTGTGTGCTATGGTTTCTTACTGTCTAACTGTGAGTCATAAAGCACCCAGAATGGGTTGGTTACATAAGTATTTTGGCTTTTGTTTTGTTTGGCAACAATAACAAAAATCACAGATGCACAGAGAAGCTTGAAATTAGGGGTTCTAACAGGTTCAAAAGTCAGAGAAGCTGGCAAGTTGGGGTGCATTATCTATTTTTGATACCATCACTGTTGAAAGCCACCTTGGGTTTTTTTGAGTTCTTAAGCTGTAAGTATTAACTCTTAATATTAGAGATTGCTGCATCCTTGCTGACTTAGGATGGTTTACAAAGGGTTGTTTGTCGTGAGTGAGGAAGAAATGCTTCCATCATAAAAAGCTTAGCAGACCATTTACCATTCATGTAGGTTGATTGATTCAACTGTGCAGATCAGATGGGCAAATGGTTTGATGACCAGTTGGGATAAGAGTGGCAGATTTAAGTTTCTTCTCTGCTCTAGAGTTAATTCATTGCCAAAATCGGAAGTGCTCAGTAGCATAACTCAGAAGAGGGGTCAGAGATGCAAGTGTTTGATTGGGATACCACAGTCTCTGAAGTTCCCACTTGTGAAAGATGTATGTAAATGCCTCTTTCTAGTGTCTGGAGGCCAGAAACTTCGAAGGTTCTTTAGCAATAAGTAGCTGGGGCAGAGCTCCTCTACAGAAGTGAACTCATGAGAAGTACAGGGTATCAACTAACAGAACAAATTAACCTCCTATGCTCATATGAATGCCCTCATTCAGAAATAAAGAGGCCTTATATTAGAGGAATGAGTGGCAGGGCTTGAAAACCTTTGGGAATGATGATGTCCATTTGGGATTTTAAAGAACCTTAATTTATGTGTCCTACCTCCATGCCACTTTCTGATTCACCTCATCTTTTCTGACCATTCCCATGATGAACTGGGCCACAGCTAAGTCTCATAACCAATTATCTGAGCGTAATCCTAAAGCTTAAGTTTCCTTTGCAAACACTGATGGCAACAAATTCAAAACCTGTTCACTACTGTAACTTTATCAATATTTCCCTTCTCTGGGAGCATTCCTGCCTGAAGTCTTATTCCCTCCAGCTGTGCTATTCAACCATCTCTGTCAAGTTAAGCAGAATTCTTTGCATCTCACCACATCTATATGTCTCTGCCACACTGACATATTTTGAGCCTCACACCCTGTCTCACAGGGACATCCCAGTGGTATTGCATACCTTGGCTGAGAATGGCAGCAGTAGGTTGAGCTAAAGTGCAAGGTGTATGTATTGGCCTGTTCCCAGGGAGAAACTAACAGTAAATTGGTCTTCATATTGCCTTTTGCAGACCTGGTAATTTTTAACCTAGACATGAAAATAAAAGCTGCTTTCACACACGCTCTGAACAAACAGAGGTCAGCATTCAGCTCTGAGGAAATAATTTGTAGCGTTAACAGAGAATTATTAGGGAGGCCTGTATCATCACAGGAAGTCTAAGCCTGCCTTCTGTGTGCAACAAGATAACAACCAACCATCCAGGGATCTTTAACCTCTAGAGTTGACAGCAGGAGGATGAAAACAGAAAAGCTTTCCTGTTACAGCAGAGGGATCAGAGGAGGCCTGTGTAATTACTAGCCATTAAATAAAATACGCTCCTATGTCTTCAAATGCCAAGGCACATGTATAATTAGCTGATAAACTGCATAAGAATAATTATCCAGAAGCAAAAGCCAGAGGAGTGAAAGGATGTGTTCACCTTCTCTCGCTTCTTGCAGGGAAGGGTAGTATGTAAATTGTTTATTTTAGTGAAAAGTTGTTAATTTGATGTTAAATGGCACAATGACTACCTCAACTGAGAGGCAGCATTTCCTAGCTGGCCTGAGGATTTGCTGTTTTATGAACTGCTGGTGAGATTTATGTAGCTTGGAAATAGATGGTGGTTGTAACTTCAGTTATTTCACGTGGGTTGTGTTTGCTCACAGACAGTTTGAGGGATCTGGAACAGAAGCTGCTGCTGAGCTACCTGGCAGTCGCTCTGCCCAGGGATGTAGCCTGGGGATGTTTGCAGGACTGGAGATTGGGTCCAGATCTGCAGGGTGGAGGCTGGATTTTCGGCTGTCTGGTGCAGCCGGTGCAGTGCTGGTGATGTGAGGATTGCTCCAGCATACTGTTTTACACCACCTGTGAGGTACAGGTCCTCACCCAAGTTACTGTGCTGAGCTATTGTGCATCAGCTGAGCTGCAGTAACTGTCTCTCACTGCTGGGTCAAAAGTAAACTAATTAGTTTTCATCTCTTCTTGTTGAATTCTGAACTGCTAGATAATCTCACCCATTCTGTGATGTAGAAGTGTTTCCATGGACGTTTGCAGTACCTCAGATATGTCACCAATTAGACTGTATGAGCCTCTCATCTTCATAATTACTGAATATCTAAAAATAGTTTCACTCTAGACATGTCAATGTGTCTAGATTTGGCAAAAGTGAGAATGAAAGAAATAGACACAAGAAACTAAAATCAGATTTTCTTCCAACTAACTCTCCAGTTTGGGAATTTTCAAAACACAGAGTGTAGATAAAAAGGTACCACTTGTCCTGACCAAACCTCAACAGGTTTAGTAATGTAAATCTGTGCCTGATAATCTGAACCGTACTTACTGATTCGTGTTCAAGGAGTGGGCTGTTGACAGGAATTAAATGTTTGCTGGCAGTGTGTTGCTCGGCCCATAGATGTCTCCTGCTGCTGAAAACAGTTTGGAAAGGGCACTGCATGGTTAATGAGAAAAAGAGCCCGAGTTTTGCTGCAGCCTCTTTCTGTTACCTTTAATGGGTGGCTTTAAGTGTGTTTGGTTTTTTTTATTTTTTATTTTTTTTTTTTTTAAGAAAATCTCTAATTCCATATACCATGGTAGCTAACAAGGGTGGGTAGTGATGTTCATAGTTTCCAAATTAGTTCACCCATTTCTTCTCAAAGCAGCTCTTCTGAATTTTGAAACTTACAAATAAGTCTAAATACAACACTGCAAGTAAAGTATGTATGAATTTCTAAAGTTTGAACATATAGAAAGTGATTCATCATCGTAGAATAGAAAAGATGTCTTTTTTAACACTAGATTAATTTATGCTCTAGAAGAAATAACATTGACATGCTGGAAGAGACTTTAGAATTTGCCTCTAATAAGTACATACATAAAAAATTATTTCATGTGCATAAGATTTTCCTCTCAGATAATCCCACAGCATTTTGCAGATAGATGTACAAACTAAAGCCAGTGAAAAATTAAAATTAAAATGCCACCTGAGAAGTGCCAAGTTTCAGAAAAACCTGCAGATTTCGAAAAAAGAGGATTGCTCCAGCAATTGTTTTAAAATTAAGTAGGTTTTATTTTCCTGTCTCTCTGGCTTGCTTAAAACCATTCCCACTAAAAATTTGGGTTTTTTCTAGAAAAAAATCTTTGAGAATCTTTCGTGTTTGAATTCTACCACACCCCACCTCAAAAGACATCTAACATGAGCTAATATTCATCTGATTGTGTTGGATATGGCAGCAGCTGAACAGTGAGTGACTCCATCACACAGATTTAACTTTGGGAATCAAGTCTATGAAATAATAAGTCAAAATTGGAGGAAATGGGAGAGATGTGGTTTGGAGGGTTAAAATCTGTTTGGGAGAGGAAGATTTATGCCCTGCTTCTTTCAATCAGGGTACTGCTGTTTTGATTACCAGGATTAATGATCTTGACTTTTAGCTCTCAATCAAAGGGCAATGTCTCTGGTGCAATTCATTTCTCCTACTGAATAATTGGTTGAGAAGCCATTAAATTACCTTCAGAATCTCCAGTGTTGCTAGAAACAGCTATGATTGAAGTCGGTGGATATTTTCCGGTTGGTGTTGATAGTTTCCTCATGCCACTACATTTTTAGAAAATTCATAAGCTTTCTGCTTTGAGAACTTTCTGGATCTTTTGGTGACTCTTTTCTACAACAGGATGACCAGTGTAACCTGGTGGAAAGAGACGTGTCTAATGGACAGCTGAAAAGGTTCCTGCCCATGAAGATCACTGCAGAGTGTGTGACCAGAGCCTGTGAGGCTTTAGGTCGAGGGCTTCAGCTGCCACAAAAATTTTGGTTTCGGTGTCCCCCATATGTGATCCACTTGTGAGGACATAGTTTCCATGTCTCTGCTTCTCAGAGTCTTTTCTTTGTATGAAAATTTAGGCAATCCCTATGCTGATTCCACAGGCCGGTAGTTGAAGTATTTATCTGCAACAAAGATCAAAAAGGCCCAGGTCTCAAACAGACCACAGAAAAGACCTCAGCACAGGTTTCCCACATGTTCCCCCACCGGTAGGTTATGAGGTGTGTTGGATTGCATGTGCATTCATGTCTAGACACTGACCAGAAATACCAGCTTCGTCAAGATAAATTTCTTCTGAAAAGAAAAAACTTTGAATTGACAATTTCTTGTGAAATACAGGTTTTCACTCAAAAATTCCTGCCATGCTCTAGTTTTGACCCTGCTTAGCTTGTGAGATCTGATTCGATCAAAATACATACCGACGTGGCTGCAAGCACAATATACTTGGTGGCAAACCTTAAAGTGTACAAAAGAAAGGGAAATGAAATTAATTTTCTTCTCAGTAGGTTTCCTGGAACATTTTAGTACGTAAACTGCAACATTGTTTGTAGTCATTTCTTATCCTCAGGGTGCCAACTCCTACGTTCTCGAGGCCTTCAGAGACACCACACAGCAGTGTTTGATAAGCGACACCTTAAAACTTTAGCTTGGGCTCCTCCTACTTCTCACTTCCATTATCGAGTAAACTAAAAGGAAGGAGGGAAATGCAAGCACTGAATTCACTGCAACCAGAGAGGAGGTAATAGGAGAAAGCTTTACTGTGAAGCCTTTCATAATTCTTTGAACTGTGCCAATTAAGATGGTGAATACTTGGTCTTACTCAAAAGTTGCTAAATTAATTTTCCTTCTGTGATAACATTCAGTATGTAAGAAGGTATTTGATTCCCAGAGAGTGAGGAGAATAGAAAGAACACTGTGGTACGCTGCATGGTTTTACAAACTAAGGATTGTACTCTTGGATGGTACAAAATGGTGTTACCCGCTTTGTACCCATAGCGTTGCAGTGAGAGTTGACTGTTACTTTTCTTGGGCATTTGTTCAGTGCCAAAAGTCTCTGTTTACACAGGGAATTTAGGGATGGTACAAGGGAAGCTTCTAATGTACCTCACTGAAAAAGCAAGGAGAGAAATGTTTGTCATGAACAGAGGAATCCTTCACTCTTACTCTTCCATATGGAGTTTCCAATATTGGTTGAACTTCTGA
>Ga0181612_124072_pt1 | contig 12054 bp, 6 predicted proteins | sample HoacroProtozoa21_FD_119630 | JGI IMG/M metagenome (GOLD analysis project Ga0181612, IMG submission 119630) | Hoatzin crop microbial communities from Cojedes, Venezuel. Combined Assembly of Gp0051906, Gp0051904, Gp0051908
CCTAAGGAGAGATTTCTGCCATGAGTTTGAGCGAGACAAGTGTAGAACCTGTGCTTTAGACCCAGCTGTGAAGTTGAGCACTGACAAGAGTGCGTTCCTGAGGGTAACAAAGTTTACAAAGTAACAAAGTGCGTTTGGGGTAGCAAAGTTTCGTTGTGCCAATTCTGCTGAGATGTCTTGTATGATACAGAGATAAAACAGAAATAAAAATGATTACAGTGGTATAGTTTCTTAGCTCTGTAAATTGTTAAGCAGAACGATTTCTGGAGAAATAGGAGGGATATTGTTAAATCTCCATCTACAGCAGAATCATTTAGAAGTCAAAATTACATTGCAGGAAGAAGGTAAGAGGTTGGTAACATCTGGCTGGATTCAGATAATACTAAAGGAGAACATCAACATGGAATTGTTATGGGATACTATATATTAGAAGATAAATGATCGTAATAACCATACAGCCAAATCTTATACTAATGCAAACAACTTCTCAAACAATTATTGACTTGTGAAGAACTAGTGTTATTTTAAAATTGGGTTTGGAGGGACTAAGGACGTCAGAGAGAGTTGGTCATCACTATTCTTGTGATCCAAAGTTAACAAAAAACAGCCTTTAAGGTTTTCTTAAGTGCAAAATAAGTTTGAGGGAACTAGATAGTGACTGAGGAGATCAAGCATTTGAATGTGGTGACATTTTGTAGTTAAAAATGCAGCAGCCTTTCTAGAACTCCCATCTTAAGCACTGGTGGCTTTTAGGGGTGAACTCCAGACCTAACTTGCTGACCAGCCACTCCCACAAGGAACATTAAGAATAAACAAAGTTTGCAAGGAATGAGTAAAAGGGGAATGATCTGTAAAGAAACCATCTTAGAGGTCAAGAAGTGTTTGGATAAAATGGATTTTTTCCAGAAGTCAAGCTGAGTTAAACTCTGCAAAAGAAACTGAAACAAGGAATAAAAATGTGATGTGTTTAGCCGTATGAATATAAAATAATAAAAAGTGTGGCTGGTGATACAATAGGGATGAAGTAGGAATTAAATATCATCTGGATATGGCCAAAACAGGACTGTGCTTCAGTTTTGAATAAGGGTGGTACTGTTAAATGCAAAAGTGCCTACTGGAAAGGAAGCTGGAAAAAGGAAAACTACTGTATGTAAGGAAGAAGTAAGACCCAAGGACTTCAAATGCTTAAATTTTAAAGGCTGAATAATCTCCCTCCTGAAAGCAAGTTGTGATCCCTGAGATTTAAGAGTGAAAATATTAGCTCAAATGCTGGGAAAAAAGGAGGAAATGATCTTGCATATGAACTCCTATTTTTCAAATTTTGGAATATATTTGGAAGAGAAGAATAAATAAATACCTTGAGGCAAATGGGAACAAGAGATGAAACAAAAATGGCTTTTCTAAAACTGAGTTGTGCTAAACAACAAGGACTGTGTAGCCACTCAAGCAAAGAAAGATGCTAATGTACAAGAGTGAGAAAGAAACAGCATATCTCACATAGCTTAAAATAACTTTTCTACTTTTTCACTTTGCAAGGAGAAATCATTGTTTTGGATCTGGATATTTGAGAAGCAGAAAGGCTTTTTGGGTTAAATGAGGATGCTGGCACACCATCTAGAGACTGTGTGTACATGGTGGACCATAGATTAGCAGTTTCCTAGGTGTCAGCTTCTAGTACAAACAGTGAGGATTAAGACCCATCTCATTTTAAAGTAGAATATGATCCTTTTATAAATATATTCTGTGGTCACCTGGGATGGAGGGAAGTAGAACTGGTGACCCAACTGATGCCTCTAAACTCATGTTACCCAGATCATTTGCTCAATGTCTCCAGCAAACCTGGGCGTATACTATAACAGTCAGATGGTTTGCAGAAGATTCCTGTCCATGTATTGAGTGCTTTGGGGAGGGTTATTGTGTTGTTTTACATTAGGCCCAATTAATAGTTGCAGGCTCAAAACTTTCTGGTGATTTGGTTAAGGTGGTGGACAATGTTGGAAGACCTTGGAGCATTACTGTGGTCATTAGTACTGTTTCCAAGAGTTCAAGAGTCAGAGGAACTGTAAGTTCCATTTATGCTAGAAGAGTGGTTGTCTTAGAGGATTGTGCTGAAGTTTGGAAAATAAAAGAGCAGGAAGAATATAAAACACATTTTGGGCCTCCCTGTTCTCATTTCTAATACCACTGTATGTTAAACAACCATGTTTTATAGTGCTGTCATAAAGGAAGAGGAGGAAAAGCCAGTAAACTATTAGGTATGTGTTTTTATTATTATGACTGACCTGTAGGTGAAAGGAATTCCAATAAAAGCACTGAGCAATTTTTTAAAGGCATTGCAGCTGTTCCTATTTACTCCACTGCTGTTGCTGTTGCCTTGCTTGAAGGCAGCCACACCACAGTAGGGCATGTCCTGAATCTGCCACACTAGGTGATATCTGAAGGAGCATTAAGAAGTGAGCTCTGGACTGTATTAGCCAGCAAGGTGGGTGATGGTATTTGCATCGCTTCTTGTTGCAGTGCCTTGGCACCAGCTTTTTGCTATGAGTTACTCTCTGGTAACACCAGAAATTTGTCCACCGATATAAACACCATTTCTTTAAAATTCATACATATTTTATTTTTCTTCTGTGTTTTCACTTCTCATCCTACCTCAGTTTATTTCAAATACATTCTGGTTAGCAAGAGAGAGACCTGCTGCGTTCCTCAAATTGAGTGCTGAGCATGTGTTTAGGGTTTGTTTTTTTTTTCTTCATGATGAATTTCTTCCTTAGACATGGACGAGCGTGTACATCTTTTGACGGGAAAGTGTTATGACAGAAAATAATACTGGCTGTAGAGCACGGTAGTTGGTAGATGTCAGGTCCTCTTCTATCAGATTTCGTAGCTGAGCCTGGCTTCCTGTGTCTATAATGGATTTGAATCCAGAGTCTGAATCCCTAGGAGCCTGGAAAACCTGAGGTAGAGATCTTGATTGGTGTTACTTTTTTGTAGATCAACACTTTCATGCCATAGTGACCCTCAAAGACAATCTCCACTCTAAGAGTATTGCGGCCTTGTCTTTTTCTTTTCTTCTCTCAAAGTGGTCTGCCTTCCTTTCTTGTGGTTAGTTGTGTGATTTAACGTTTGTTTCTTGATCACCCAGTGCAGCAATTTGTGCTCCCATTGCTTTGTTCCTTTCATGAGCACAGAACTACTCTTGAATTATCCCTTGGTGCGAAGTGGATGAACAAGAAGCCAGGAGGGCACAACAGACAGACACTAGTTATGAACTGCTTTTTTACAAAGACTTTGAGAGTAAAAGGAGAACTAGGTAGCAAAATCTTGGCTGTTTACCATTTGTACTTCTGATGGTTCTGAGAAATCATTTAGTAAGTACTGCAGTCATACAGACCCTGGCGCTTTTAACTCTATCTAGGTAGATATCTACGTAGGTTGTATAGAGCTGGTACCCTACTCAGCCTGAGGACCTGTCAGGTCTTTATGGGAAAAGAGTGAGTGCTGGATTTGGACCTCATGCCTGAGAACAGGAATACAGAGCTGGTTTTACAGAATCACAGAATGTTCGGGTTTGGAAGGGACCTCTGTGGGTCATCTAGTTCAACCCCCCTGATGAAACAGGGTCACCTAGAGCAGGCTGCACAGAACCTTGTCCACGTGGGTCTTGAATATCTCTAGAGAAGGAGAATCCGCAGCCTCCCTGGGCGATTGGAAAAGACCTTTAAGATCACTGAGTCCAGCCGTAAAAACATCTTGGTTCTTAGTGTCTCGCTCCTCTAGGGTGCCTTATCATCTACCCAGCTGCTGACCTGGAGGTGCTTCTCTTAATTTCCCTGGTTTCTGCAGTACTAACTGCAGGTTGCTATCAGAGGCATAGCTGACAAGCAAGGTTTTCAAATCAGTGGGAACATGTAGGTGCAAGAGGAATGTCCCATCCTCCGGCTATCACCATTGTCTGAAATGTAGGCAAGCTGCCTGGAGTTGTGATCTCAGGGATGGAGTTTACAACAAGAAAACTGCTCATTTGCAAGCACTCACAAAGCTTGAATTAAATTATTCATGACAGTGCTTTTTGTCACTAATGTTTATATTCCAATGACAGTTAATGTGAGTTGGTCCTGTTAGTAAAATAAATAAATAGCATTCAGCAGGCTGCTCAGGGCCAGGGGTGTGTGAGCATGTATGTGTGCAGTGGGAGCCACTAACAAGGTGCTGATTCATTTGTCTTTACATGCCAGCAGCAGCACCTGACTGTCATTAAGCAAGAGGCTGTCCATCAAATATTTAACATGAAGGAATTCCAAAAGGCTTTTAAGGGCCTATGCAAACACCACTGATGAGCAGAAGGACAGAAGTTTTTGTGGTGTTTTTTTTTTTTTCTTTTTAATGATGTGTGCATGAGGGCTTTGCAACATTGCAGTTGTAGTTTGTGGACATGTTGAGAGTCAGATACCAGACCTGCTTTAAATTGAGTGGGCTTTTTTGTCATCACAGAAGAATAAACTGTGCCCTCATAGAAGGCACTCCTTTTTCAGTGCAAGGATGTTTAGCTGGTCAGATTTTGCTCGCTGCTTTGATTTCTGCTACTTCTGTAGCTCTGGTTTATTGCATCTGTCTTCACAACTAAAGAAATGTTTCTGGGAAGTAAATAGTTCCATGACAAAGATGTATTGTAGTGAGCAGCTGTTTCACTGTAATGGGAGCCTTAATTGAAAGGATTATTGCAGCAAAACGTGTCCTAGTTGTTTGTGTTGGATGATGTGGCTGAGAAGGATATAATATAGTAGCAAATTTTAAACAAGAATGATATCTGTTTTGCTTTCTGCTAGATCTTCAGGGTAGCTAAGCCCAAAGATCAGTTCAGTCCCTTGGGACCAAATCTGCTGACCTTACTCAGGGAAAACTCCCACTAGCAGTGGGAAATTTGCTTCTGTAAGCAGCTCAGGAAGTGCCCTGTAATATATTAAGAAACCAAGTAAGCTCATAAGAAACAAAACAAAAGGCATTTAAAAGCATTCCCATTACTTACAGAGAGAAGGAGGCAGAAAATTAATATGCACATGCTCCATAATTAACATTTTAACTCTGGTCTTAATGTGATTTAGGCAGAGCTGTGAACTCTTTAAAATGAAGCTGTTGGTGCAGATGCAGAGCTAGGTGTGCAGATTCTTATTACTCAAATGTTTCTGTTCTGCCTCCAGATGAAGCGTGGAACTTTAAAATGCACCCCCCCCCCGCAAGCAGATTTGTTAACATCCTGTTCTAATTCAGAGCAGAGACCTGAATCTGGTTCTCCTGTATACCAAGTGTGCTCGGCTAACAGGGCCTTTTTGTTATCCTTCCTCTTCTCCAAATCCCTCTCCCTAAATATTTGATTATTGTTGCAAAATAGAGCTGCTCCAGTACCCGATGCCCTCCTAGCATCCAAGTAGTCACTGCACTCATCCGACGAAGTATGAAACTTTCAAACTGCTGAAGGTTTTCTAGTGTTGAGTTATATGGCAGTGTCTTGTAATGGGCTTGTGAAGCACATGAAATAGTAGCAGCAGCTTCGTAGATACGTAGTCTTTCCCCAATCCACTCACCCATACCCTAGCTTTACATCTTTCCTCATGAAGTGTTCATCATCATCACAAAAGTCAGCACAAAGACAGTAAATCTGAATGCCTATTCAATAGATAAATTTTGGTTTGAAGAAATTAAGAAACATTTTCATTTAAGTGCCAAACACCAACTTGAATGTTGTTGTACCTTTTTGGAGAGCATGTATGCCCACAAAGCTGCTTCTTTTATTCTTTTTTCTTTCCTTGTTTTAGCATCTAACACGTATGACTCAGTTTGGTGCTGATTGTTATTGTGAGGAAAAGCAAAGTGATATGTGTAGTGGTTTTCTTATTTAAATAATGTTTGAAATAATCATTACAGGGCTTAGTAGATCTTCAGAAATTCTCACTTTTTCAGACAATTTCAGTATAATCTTGTTTCACTTAATTTAGCCAGGAAAATAAGTTAAATCTCCTCTTCTGAGAGCTCTCAGTGAGTAAGAGCTTTTTGTGTAGCAAAACCCAGAAAGGCAGGGAACGAGGTTATCATCACAGTTGTGCAGTTGTGCATCTGGATTATATTCTGTAAATTTTCACAGAACAACAACATTAATGAGTAAAAATGATCAGATTAGGAAGTTTGTGTAAAACCTTTTCAGAACTGAGAAAAAAATTTTCAACTTTTTATGGTGATTTTCATTCAGGTTTTGAAAAAAATCCATGGTGGAAAGCAGGAAGTGGGATAACACTTCCAGATTCTATTGTGTTAAGTTGGGCAAAAAAAAAGTCTTTAAAATGAAAGGAGACAAGGGAAATCATAGGATTTATGGCCAAAATAACATTTTATCTTCCTTTGTACTAAAAGTTGTTAGGATTATTTTAATAATGATTTTTTTCTTTTTTTTTAAAAGAGGAGTTCTATGCTATTAATTCTGATTATACGAAGTGATGCTCGTACAAGAATCCAAAGGAATTTACTCCTACTCTGATTTTATTCCCCCTTTTTATAGAGAGGGATATAAAAGAAGATATAGCCAAAAATAGTGCAGCAATTCAAGTCACACACATAATGGTCTCATGTAAATGACGTTGTAATATAAACAATAGCTACAACACACAATCCTCCATTTTTTACTTAATTTTAAAAACTCACTATTTTGGAAAAACAATGCAAGGTTCTGCAAGGAAATGTAGGATTAGTTTAACTTACCTTTTAAATCCTTTCTTTGTTCATTCATAAAAGTCTGTGGCGAAGCTGCTGAGGTCATTGCCTTCCCCTGTCTCACACAGGACTCTTAACAAATTCTGAGCCTGTTCTTTAATTGATCTTTTTGGGTGCCCTGTGATTAAATTCTGGGAAATTACTAAACTATGACTCATGCCATAAAAACCAATTAGTGGTTGGTTGACAGTTTGTCTCCCAGCTGAAGCCTCCAAGTTTCTGTTAATACCACATCAATATATAGGTTATTGCTGGCAATGGCCTCAAGTTTATTTTGTAGAAGAATGTTGAGCAAAGTCACAAAGTTTATATTGGATACTGCTAATACTAAAACAGTTTTGTCTGAATGGGGCATACTGTCTCTTTTAGCTTCATTTGACTAGTCCTAATGCATATTGAAGTGTTGGGATGAGTGGGGAAAATCAGCTTTGAAAAGAGACTTTTTTTTTTAATAATCTCCTTATTGAGTTTTTTTTTGTTTGGGTTGGGTTTTGGAGGTGTTTTTTTGATACAGCTTTTTCCTTCAGCAGTAGCCTTTTGAGATCGGTAGCTTCATCGCAAAGTTACTTCTGCAAGGTGGCACTGTTGTGTCTTCTCCTCCCTAGCTGCTGTTGTGAGTGGGTTGTAGGTGCAGGGCTTAGGACAGTCCCTTTTTCATCTTCCTCTCCGTGAGGACGAAGGACAGGAAATAATCTCCAGTGTTCCTCTGGGGTCACTGCATTCTGGCACACAGCGAGGGGAATTCTGAGCTGGGGAACGCAGGCTCCTATCCCGAACAGATCCGTGCACTACTTTGAATTTTAGGACAAAGATACTGTGATCCAGTACATTAAGTATAGCCCCACTTTGATACCGTACGTGGTATGCCAGTGTTCGTCCTCTATTGGGCTGACCTTGCTGTGTATATCTTTCAACGGAGAAACTGAGCTGAAGAGGTTATGGTACGAAACACCTTTTAAAGTGAAGCAGTGGCGAAGTAAAATGATAATGAATATTTCTGGGGTGGTATTGAAAGTTTCTTTTTTTTTCCTCCCAGAAAGTTGATGCTGTACTTATACTTTAGTTACTAGCAGCGTATTCTTCAGCACAGTACCTTTCCATACAAAATTTAAAGCGTAATGTGGGCTAGTGGAACATTTTAAGAAATTCCTTCAGAAAAAGTTCAAAATGTAAAAAATTTATAGATTTGAGGATTTCATTTTAAATACATAGATTTAGAAATAATAATATGTGTAAACATAACAATATAATTTCTGTAAATTAATAATGTGTAGGTTAATTTTTTTAATGACGAAATTGGAGAATCCTCAGTTTATAGGCAGTGTTATAGAAACCAGCGTGTTCTGAGTTGGTCATTACTGTTGCTAGAGCAACTCAGTTCACAAACACACAAGGAGCGTTGATGACAAAAATTTATGTAAACGTAAATTGGACCATACACCACTTAATGCCTCCCACTATGTAAGTTTACAACACCGAACGAAATCGTCTTTAAAAGTCTTTTGGTTTGGAATAGATGTGCTAGTTGTTATTTTTCACATTTGCCATGAGAAAGTTATGTGCCTGTCTCTGCATTTAGTTTAGATTTTTTGCTTTCTGTTTACAACTAGCAGTCTGCTTCACTATAATCAGAGAGAAAGTGATAAACAGAAGCCTTCAGTAAGGACAAGTTCAGTCTGTAATGGAAGCATTTGCTTTTAAGTGGAAACCAGAATTTATTAACCTTTTTTTTTTCTTTTTTTCAGATGCAGATACTAGCATCTGAAAAAAATTTTGGTTGCATGCAGATACTGACAAGCAGAAAATGCACCCCTCATTCAGTTTGCTTAGATCTTGGCTATAGTCTTTCATGATTTTAAGTCTTGCAAGCTGTAGTGTTATGCTGTCAGAGTACTGAATTAGTACTGAGCGAGCTGCACTGGAGTATAAAGGTACGTTAAGCAGTTAAATGGTTAGTCTGGCTCCTGAAGCCAGTCTGGCTCTAGGCAAAACACACGTGGATCACTCTGCTACGCTGCTGCTGCAACTGCTACTGCTTTGAAATTTAACTTTAAGCTGTCTCCGGCAGTACAGACACCCTCCAAGCAGAGGGGGTTGCCATTTGCCACACGTTGCATGGGAGCAAGGGAAAAAACACACACTGCAAAGCTGGGAGAGCAGAGGATCTCTCAGTCTGTTGTTTTAGCTGTGAATCCCCTGCGTACTCACTGCGCTCAGTTACTCTGTACTTGCAGAAATGTTTTCATTATGGTATGGTCTCCAGCTCCTCATCTTAAGCAGGCCTTAACAGTGTCTTGTTTTGCCGTGGCTCATTTGTGTGCTCTTGTCCAGGAGATGTTGTATGTATTAGACCATTCTAGAGAGTGTAGTACACCCATCACCACCACTATGACAGTTATACTTGCACTTAGCCCTGTGCTTTTGTTTGTCATATATATTTTAGACTGGAAAAAACTCTATGCTATTATAGTTCATTATTATTTATAATAGAGTTATTACGAAAATGTGTAAGGTGCTGTGTGGCCTCGCAGGCCAATGTACTTTCTGCCACAGTTTACTGACTAGAAATTGATGAGATGATAAAATTCATCACTTAGAAGGGCTGCTTTTTGTTGCTTAGATGATTCCACCTGGATATTTATAGATGATGTGTATTTGGGCTTTTAGGTTGTTTGCATCGAGACGTCCCATAAGAAAGGCACAACACATCTTTATTGGCACACCTGCATGGTAGCAGTACATCAATAGTGCCTTAATATATCCAGAAGTGGTCATCCCGTGGATAGATACATAAACATTTTCCTGTAAGCTCAGTTTCCATATCCCTAGGATAAGTATAGAAAACAATAGGTGTATTATTACATGTGGTACCTGTGTAAATAAAGTTTGAAGAAACTAGCTGTTCTGTTACTTTAGGAAAGCATGAACAGCTCCCCAGCAATTAAGATCCATGTGAGATGGATTCTCCATGCTTGCAGAATGCTGCTTGCTCTCTGACGAAGATTGTTCTTGTCCTGACTGTACAGCAGGACTGCAGACGAGATAATTTTGTATGTCTGGGGAATCAAGGAGTCTGATTTCAGATGGTCTTCCTGCAGTAAAGCCACTAAGACAGTGTTTCATTGTGTGCAAATGCTTTGCTGAACAAACTGTCAGTCTTTGTCTCCTACCAGGAGAACTTCACTTATCATGTTGTGTGGTGTTTTTTTTCCTTAGTAAAATAATACGTGAGAATAATCCACATGCTTTTTCTTTCCAAATTCTTCAAGATACTTGGATTTCTCCCTAAAGTCATCCCACCCTGAGAAGTTCTTCCACTTAAAATCACAAGCGTGCAGCTGCATGTAGGAGAAGAGAATACAGAAAGTGCATCAAATTTCTCTTGCAGGAGCTTTTTTTGTTCCTTGGGTTGTGTGGTTTTGCATTTTTTAGAGTGGATCTCCTAGCTGGGAGGTTTCTATTGGTCAGTTTTAGTCACATATTCTAGGTAAGAAATGTAATAGAGTCAAGCTGAAGTCCCGTGCAAATACGTTGAGACCAGCAGCAAAAGTTAGGGTTGCTTGCAGTCCACTGATATTTAGAATATGAGTTTTTGCTGGTCATGAACCAAGCCTCACATGTTTGTCTTGGTTCACAAGATGCTCCTGTTTACAAAAAAAAAAAAAAAGAGAGGGAGAAAATAAAAACGAGTCTCAGTAGGAGATTCAGGTTTGTTTTTAATATTAACAGCTTCTCTGCTTAGAAAAAAAGAAACAATTTGCCTCTGTTTGCAAGGTGAACTTAAAGGAAGTGCTGAATAAAACAACAAATTCCCTCAGAGCCTCCTTCACAGCAAAATTCATCACAGAAGTATTTCTTGTGACATGGATTGGGCAAGTAACTTTGAGCAGAGTGCTTTGCGTTATGAAGCCTGGCTATTTTTTTCTGAAGCACTGCTGTCCAGAAAGAGCAGCGCTTCTCAGCGGGGGAGAACAAGTCATGGCTGTTGCTTTGTGGCCCACTGTCCATGCAGTAAGTGATTGGAGAAGATGGCCATGCTGCAGCCTGGGGAGGGAGAGGGCCTTTAGGGCTGTGATGGGAGAAAGGTGGCAAGGTGGTAAGAAAATGGCCTTAGGACATCGTGTATTCCCCTGTTGGGCACAGCTTCCGCAGTTTTGCCTTGGCCTTTGGTGTTTCTGGTGCTGCAGTAGTTACTACTGCAGCAATAATTGCAGAGTCATTTAACGCTAATTTGTCTCGCCCAGCTCCACAGCCTCTTGTGTACTGTGGGGCAGATCATCAAGTTACAGAAACCTTCTACAGACACGTGGCGGTCTGTGGTGAAAGGCGGTGGGGTCACAGAGCTTTCTTCCTTTTCTGGTTTACTAATTACCACAAGCAAAATACCTGGTTTGAAGAGATTTCTATGTGAACACTTTTTTTTTTTTTTGATTGTAAAAATTTCCTCAGGTTATAAAAACACTGTGAAAGTATTTCATTATGGGTATTTGGTGTCTGTGTCTTCTGTGGTGTATAATTTGGGACTGAGTCTGGTTTCAGTAAATTATACTTATTTTGACATTTGGGTTGATACAAATAAAGTAATATAAACAATGGAGCTGGCCTCTGTGAGTCAGATACTTGTGGACTGCTCCTAGCAAGTAAGTGCAGCCATGTTGTCAAAAACTGTAGCATAGTTACAATTTGTCACAAAGATAAACAGTGATATATACCTGCCAACATCCACTAACCTAAACATGACCCTGGGAGTTTACCCAAAACACTGTTGTATTTGTAGGTAATTGTTCAGGAAACATCGGAAATTTTCTTATTTATATGCATTCTTCACTATATCCCTGCTAGTGGGGAGTCAATAAATAGTCTCCCCCATCCTATATTTTGAAACTAGGTGTAAGTTCTTGTGCTTTTTCATGATGATAATTTGTAACATGATGGAGATGAAGGTTAGTTTGTTGGTATCCCCTTGAATTTAATTACTCTCATATCCCTGAAGTATGAAAGAAGAAGACTTACTGCATTAAACGACTCGTGAGTTGGCTTCTGTAGAAGAAATAGTCCTGACATTTTACAGCTCTTTTCTGGAACTTCAGAGATTTTTAGATTTAATAAAAAAAATCTGTAAATTTTTAGATCTTTTTTGAAAAATCATAGAATCATAGGTTGGAAAAGACTTCTAAGATCATCAAGTCCAACCATCAACCCAACACCACCATGTCTACTAATTTGTATTAACAAGCAGAAGCCGGCATACGATATCGGTCTCGGCATTCCTGCTGAACCGCTCTTCCGATC
>Ga0181612_170058_pt1 | contig 12054 bp, 11 predicted proteins | sample HoacroProtozoa21_FD_119630 | JGI IMG/M metagenome (GOLD analysis project Ga0181612, IMG submission 119630) | Hoatzin crop microbial communities from Cojedes, Venezuel. Combined Assembly of Gp0051906, Gp0051904, Gp0051908
CCAGGTAAATGGCTGCCCCGGCGTTTAAGCAGGTGGCTGCCCGCTTGGCTCCGGTTTCTTTTCCTTCCAGGATTGCCCGGGTAATGGCTGCATTCTCCTCCGGGGTTCCTCCCACAATTTCCTCCTTGGTATATCCGGTGTAACCGAACTCTTCGGGATGAATGGTATAGGTCTTATAATGATCCCCGTTAACCTCGCAAACATAAGTGGGTGCACTGACGGAAATCTCATCCAGACCGTCCTCACCGAATACCACCATGCCTCTTTTTACTCCCAAATTATGAAGCACTCTTGCCAAAGGCTCCACTAACTCTTTGGAAAATACCCCCATAAGCTGAATGCTGGCATTAGCCGGATTCGTCAGAGGTCCTAAAATATTAAATACCGTGCGGATTCCCAACTCCTTCCGAACCGGTCCCACAAACCGCATGGCCGTATGATACCTCTGTGCAAACAAGAAGCAAAGATGGGTCTTATTTAAAATCTGAGTATTTCGCTCCGGTTCAATATCGATTTTGGCTCCTAATTTTTCAAAACAATCTGCCGTTCCGGACTTAGAAGAAGCGGCCCGGTTCCCGTGTTTTGCCACATAAATACCGGCGGATGCGGTAATAATGGATGCGGTGGTGGAAATATTAAAGGAATTGGAACGGTCCCCGCCGGTTCCCACAATCTCTAAAACTTCCATCTCATGGGACAACTTGGTGCCTGCAGCCCGCATGCCTTCTGCGGATGCGGTAATTTCCTCCACGGTCTCTCCCTTCATGGAAAGAGCCGTAAGGTAGGAAGCCTTCTGCACATCACTGGCCTCTCCTGCCATAATCTCATCCATAACAGCTCTTGCTTCCTGTGCCGTTAAATCTTCTTTATTTGCTACCTTGATAATTGCTTCCTGAATCATAATGTTCTCCTTTCCGATTTCGAAATTCCTGTATTTCCTGGGTTTTAATTACCAAGCTTACATAAAAAATTAATGTTCGCCGGTTTCTTCATTTCAACGCCATCGGAATTCCTGAATAATACGGAAAAAGTTCTGAATCATAATCTCTCCTTCCGGAGTCATAACGCTTTCCGGATGAAACTGCAGTCCGAAGATTGGCATGCCTTCATGCTCCACCGCCATGATCTCCCCTTCGGGGCTTTCTGCCGTAACCAAAAGCTCTTTTGGAAGATTCTTAGGATTTGCCACCAGAGAATGATACCGTGCGGCATAAAACGTTTTCGACAGACCTTCTAAAATTCGGCTTTCTCCCTTTCTTACAATGAGCTTTTTCTTACCATGCATTAATTCTTCTGCATAAGTAATCTCGCCTCCCAGGGCCTCGCAAATGGCCTGATGTCCCAGGCAAACCCCCAGGATGGGAACCTTTCCACTAAATCGCCGGATTACTTCCTCGCAGACCCCGGCATCTTTTGGACGCCCCGGCCCGGGAGATAAAACAATGCCTTCCGGATGTAAGGCCTCTATTTCTTCAATGGACAGTTCATCGTTTCGGATAACACGGATTTCGCTTCCTGAAACCGCTCTGCCCTCCTGCTTTTTCATGTCCTGTTCCATCCGGCCCATAAGCTGATAGAGGTTATAGGAAAAACTGTCGTAGTTATCGATCAATAAAATCATTCCAATCCCTCCTCTGCTTGTTCAATGGCCTTTACCACGGCCTTTGCCTTGTTTTTACACTCTTCAAATTCCTTTTCCGGAACACTGTCGGCTACAATACCGGCACCGGAGCGAATGCAAATCTCATCTTTCTTCTTATAAACCAGCCGAATAGCAATGCACACATCCATATTTCCGGTAAAGTCCAGATATCCAATGGCTCCGCCGTAAACACCCCGGCGGCTTCCCTCCAACTCGTCAATAATCTCACAAGCCCGGAATTTCGGTGCGCCGCTCAAGGTTCCTGCCGGTAAAATGGAATCCACGCAGTCAATACTGTCCTTATTCTTCGCAATTTTTCCCGTCACGGTGGATCCGATATGCATTACATAGGAATATCGCTCGATTCCCATGTATTTTTCCACCTTAACGCTGCCCAGCTCTGCCACCCGGCCCACATCGTTTCGTCCCAGGTCCACCAGCATATTATGCTCTGCCAGTTCCTTTTCATCGGATAAAAGATCCTGCTCGTTCTTAAGATCCTCCTGCCGGTCCTTGCCCCGGGGACGGGTTCCTGCCAGAGGAAACGTACTAACCACACCGTCCTCCAGCTTTGCCAGGGTCTCCGGCGAAGCTCCCGCCATTTCAATGTCATCACTGGCAAAATAAAACATATAAGGCGAAGGATTCTGGGTCCGAAGCACCCGATAAGTATCAAAAAGGCTTCCCTGCACCTTGGCCGTCATGGGATTGGAAAGCACCACCTGGAAAATATCCCCTTCCTTAATGTAATGCTTTGCCTTATTTACCATGTCGGAATACCGTTCTTTGGAAAACTTCGGCTCAATTTCCGACAGCAGTTTGATTTTCTCAAAATCCTTTCGATTCTCACCCCGGATAACCGCCCGGATGGCTGCCACCCGGTCCTGAGCGGCCTTATAGGAACTTTCCAGGTCATCCGTCATAACCCCGGTAATAATCTGAATCTTTTGCTTATAATGATCAAAAGCAATAATGCTGTTAAAAAGCATTAAATCCATATCCTTAAAGTCTTCTCCTTCCCCTTCCGTCAGGCGAAGTTTCGGCTCCCCATAGCGAATATAATCATATGAAAAATATCCCACCAGACCACCGGTAAAATGAGGCTGCCCCGAAATAGCCGGGCTCTTATAGGCTCTCTGATATTCCCGCAATACCTCGCCCGGGTGATTCACCCTTTCATCCCGGATAATCTGCTCTTTTCCTTCACTAACTTCCTTTACCACCAGCCGATGCTTTTCACAGGTAATCTCCAGCTCCGGATCATATCCCAGGAAGGAAAACCGGCCCCAGTTCTCTGACTGAGAAGCACTTTCCAGCAAAAATACATGATGGCTGGCAGCGGAAAGTTTCCGAAGAACCTCCACCGGTGTAAAAGCATCTGCATACATTTCCGTCATAACGGGGATACGCTTGTACTCCCCGGTTGCCGCTAATTTTTTAACTTCTTCAAAATCTGGATACATTACTTTGCCCTCCAATTCGCCCTGCGCACACGGATTTCACAGGAAATAGCTTATACGCTAAAAAAGACCCGTCCAGGCAGAATAAACTTCTGCCAAGGACGAGTCTTCATTAACCCGCGGTGCCACCTTGATTTGTACACTATGTGTACACCCTTAAAGAGATACCATCATATCCCCGACCTTTTACGCAGGTCTTACGTCAGGAGCTACTTATCATATGCTTTCACCCTGCCCTCCGCGGTCCATTTGAAAGGCTGCTTACCACCCGGCTCTCAGCTGCCCGGGCTCTCTGTAGGGGCTACACCTAACGTTATCTCCGCATCATCAGTTTGTCGGTATTCATTTGTAAGAGAGGCGCCAACCAGATTTGAACTGGTGATAGAGGTGTTGCAGACCTTTGCCTTACCACTTGGCTATGGCGCCTTATAAGCCCGGAAGCAAGTTCCGGTATTTGAAGCTCCCCGTAAAACCATAAGTGGGAAGCGAGCGGAGAAGGAGGGATTTGAACCCTCGCGCCGGTTTCCCGACCTATACCCTTAGCAGGGGCACCTCTTCGGCCAACTTGAGTACTTCTCCAAAGGTACGAATCATCGAATAATTCATATCTGCGAAGCCCGCCGAGGACTTAACGCACTGATTATTCTACTAAAAGGCCCCCTCTTTGTCAATCAGTAATTTCGTAGGTTTGCGGCTATTTTACATAAAAGCAATTACCTTTGCTTCTCCATATACTGCCTCTAATTTTTCATACTCGGACTGAGCCTCTTCAGTAGTATAATCTTTCCCTACTTCACTGCCTTCCATAGAGTAAGTTTCTGCTCCATCCTCATCATAGGATACATAACATCCCTCCAGCAAAACCAGTGTTCCATCTACCACATCGTAAAGTTCCACCTTGTATCCGCTTCCCACATAAAAACCGTTTTCATCGGATTTTACCGGATAAGCCGTACCATCAGACTGAATTTCTCCCACCTTAAGATATCCATTTTCCTGCTCCAGATAAATGGTTACAGCGGCGGCCACATTACTATCTCCATCCTCATATACATCCTCGGATGATAACAAAAGCTCATCTCCGTTTTCCCGGCTCATCATAATGTAATATGTATCTTCCGTCATGTTGGCCATGATTTCTTCTTGAGATACCAGCTCCTCTGAAGACGCGCAGGAGGTAAGACTCAGACATAATACGGCCATAAGGAGTATAATTAAAAAGAATTTTTCCTCCACCAAAACTCTCTTTATGTTTTCAAAGAGTCTTCCACGAATATTCATTGTTTTCGTCCACATACTGCTCCTCCTTTAAAAGAATCTCTCCTGTTTTGGCATCTATTTCCACATGAGCATAATTACCATCTTCGGATACTCCTACAACTTCAAATATTGCATATTCCTTTTCCGGGTCTTCCACAAGAGAGCCCCGGAACAAGCGGAAATTATAACCGCTGGTCCAATCTTCATCATTTACGGAATCTCCTGCCTTTAATCCACAGGATATTGCTTTATTTACAGCATCCTCGGAACTTATATAATTTTCTGGTTCTGCCAGCAGTCCGGCTGTAGTACTTTGATCAAATGCCTCCACATTTTCAACTTTTCCGTCACAAATAACAACACAAACATTATTATTTTTTGAATTTCCAAAATCCACAACCCACCACTGGCGCTTTCCATCCACACCGGATGTTCGACAGGGATTACTATCATTGTCATAACTATGTACCTCCGCTAAATGAAGATCGTCATAATACTTATCCGCTTCCACCCCGGCAAGTTCCACAGCCTCCATCATGTTGATTTCTATTTTTTCTTCTTCTTCACCCCTTATGAAGAAAAAACCAAAGACCGATAATGCCAATCCTGCAGCAACCCCTGTCAAAATCCATTTTTTCATACACTCACCTATAATAATAGTAACTTACCTTTCGAATACCGTAATTAACCGCAGCCTTATAAGTAGCGTCTGTCTTCTGTCCAAAATAAATATCGATCCAGTAATTTGTTCGGCCACAGGGATTTCCCCGGTCTGTAACCGTAAAATAAGAACACCACTTGCCATTTACATTTACGCTGTTGGTCATATAAATGGGCGTTCCAAATTTAATCATTGTATTGGTGGTAGATCCCTTACGTGTAGTAACCTTTGGATACATGGCACACATCCCCACCTGGGGAGTTACTCCACTAGCTGTTTTTGCACCGGCATTAGCAACATAAGCTGTGGAATCCTGATTAGATCTGTAAATCTTGCTTCCTTCCCCCTCATGAGCCTGTAAACGAATACGTGATTTTGATTTTTCTTTTTTAATTTTAGAAGCATCTAAACTGGAAAACGGGGATGCTTTCTCTTCTTCCACTCCCTCCTCAATGGCTTCCTTTAATTCCTCCACATCTACTCCATACTCGTCCGCCAATGCCTCGGTATCAATGGTGTATTCTCCTATCTTTACCTCGTAATCCTCACCTCCTGCCTGTTGATCTGCTGCCAGAACCTTTGTCCCCGGCAATAACATAACCCCGCAAAGCATCAACGTTACCATTTTTCTGAAACTTTTTACCTTCATACACCTTTCCCCTTTCTATAGTGTATTTTTTTACACTATCATTAAAACATTACACTCAATTACGTGTCAAGTATATTTATGATTTAAGTGTATTTTTTTACATTCTTATTGTTTTTTTGTTACTTTCACGTTATGATAAATACAGTGCTTATAGGAGATTTATTATGAAAGAAAAACGACTGACTCCAAGGGATTTAGATATTCTTCACATTATCAGTGCATCAACTGATCCCTTGTCTGCTGCCGAAATCGTTAAATCTAAAGAAGGACTTACCAAGAACACCGTCCAGGCGGAGCTTCGTAAACTCCTTAATGCTGATTTTATTAAAATTGCAGATATCGGCTACAGCGGAACTGTACTCTGCAGAAAATATCTTCTTACAAAAAAAGCAGAAGAATATCTAATTTCTTCTGCTACTGCCGAATACGAAAGTTTGGCGGAGTCTTTTTCAACCTCTACCTTGGTTTCCCACCTTCTAAAAAAAGAAAAAGACAAAGACAAATTAAGAGCGGATATTGATGCGCTGGACGAACTGATTTCCCAATACAAAAGCAAACTCAAATAATTTTACGCATTGTGGTGAGCGTATGATTGAATTTACTCCGGCTTCTTTTATTATGGCCTTCTGTTTTTCTAACATCATACTGATTACTTTAAGTATCATTTTCCGAAAGGGAGAAAGAATGCTCCTTTTCGGTTACCCTGTTCTGGTTGCCTTTATTTTATTTACCATACTGCGCCTGCTTCTCCCCTTTAAATTTTTCTTTTCCAAGAGTATTTCTTTTAATGAGACTCTTTCCAAGGGATTTCAATTTTTCACTAAAGAGCATAACGGTGTTTCTTTCTGGAACATTATTTGTATTATTTGGATTGTAGGAATTTGTGCAGATTTGTTTCACTATGTCTATTCCCGTCATAAATTAAGAACCCATATCGAAACATACGGAAAAAACGTTTCAGATAAAATAGTCGAACTTCTTCCTTCCTCATACCACACAAAAAATACATGCTTTTACTCTCTGAATCATATTAATGGATCCATAATTTTCGGCCTTTTTAAAACCTACGTCGTAATTCCTGAAAACCATAATTTTTCCGACGCTCAGTTAAAAAGTATCCTTCAACATGAGCTTTCCCATAAATTTCATCACGACCTTTTTATTAAATTCGCTGTGGATATTTTCTGTATTATCTACTGGTGGAATCCCTTTATGCATATCCTTTCCCTCCAGACCGATACACTCCTGGAAATTCATACCGACCAATATTTAATCGAAAACTCCTCTCAGGAAGAAGTCTTAACTTACCTGGAGACTTTACGCCTTGCTGCTACCGGGGAAAAAAAATCCACCGAAGTAAATTCTTCCTCTCCCTTATCTTTAGGATTCTTAAAAGACTCTGCTTCCTGTTTATCCATTCGAACCACCTTTATCAAAGATTACCTTCAGAAAAAAAACAGTCGATCTTATATACTCCCTGTTTTCTATATTTTTCTTTTATTTATATTTTCTTATATATTTATATTTGAGCCTCATTACGCGTCTCCGTATAATATCAAAAACACCTACGTGGGAGACCCCCATGATTCCTACGTTTTAATTAAAACGAACGGAACATACGAAATTTACATGGATGGAGAATTTATTTTTTCCACAGATACATGGAATACCTCCTACGAAGGTATGACTGTTAGATATGAGGATCACTAATGATGAAACGAAATAAAAAAACTTATTTTCGAATTATATTACTATGTATTTTGACAATTTGCGTTATTCTGGCATTTTCAAATTTTCGAAACGAGAAGCATGACACAAATTATCTGGATACTACTTCTTATATTTTCGAAAACAAAAATACCACCATTGGATGGCGGTATATGTTTATAAACGATATTCGATATAAAAGACAGTATGACTATACCAATAACTGTTGGATCGGGGAATGGGAACTTCCTTAAAAAAGTTTTCCTTTTCTTAATTACTGACCACAGTCATAAAAACAAGTTGGGCATTTTCGTATTTTTCCAGCATTTCTTCATAAACAGACTGCTCAACGACCTCTTTATCTTCTCCTGTGCCAGATACATAGACAATATTTCCGTCATCATCATATTCCACGCCAACAGAAGATACCAAACTTAACTTCGTAGAGTTGATTTCGTAATAATCGATTTCTTCGCCGCTTCCGGCATAAAATCCGTCCAAATCAAATTTTATAGGATTAGCGGTACTATTGGAAACAAGACTTCCCAGTTTCTTATATCCAATCTTGTATTTCTTATACACATCACAGGAATAACAAACCGGACCATCCTCTTGCTGTGATACCATATCTGTTAAAAAAAGAAGACTTTCTCCGTTGGAAGTATTTACAATTGCATAACCTCCCTCTTCCGGAAGGTTTTCTACCAGTCTCTCATAGGATGGAAAACTTATTAAAATACCTGCCAAAACCACGCATACCGCAACAATCGCTATAATAATAAAAACAAGTTTTTTGGAAACTTTTGATTCTTTCATAATCTCCCTCAATCTGCCTCATTAATCCCGATACAAATTATTCCCCTTACAGTCATACACCACAATCACGGGAAAATTCTCCACGTAAATCCGGCGGAGAGCCTCTGCACCCAGATCTTCATAGGCAATAATCTCGGATTTCTTAATGCATTTGCTAAGAATGGCACCTGCGCCGCCAATGGCAGCAAAATAGACTCCCTCGGTCTCCCGTAATTTGGATAAAACCTCCGGGGTACGCTTGCCTTTTCCCACCATGGCAATCATGCCCAGATCCATAAAGGTGGGAGCATACTTATCCATGCGGCTGGCAGTGGTAGGACCGGCAGATCCAATGGGGCGTCCCGGACGGGCGGGAGAGGGTCCCATATAGTAAATGGTCTCATTTTTAAGAGATACAGGAAGATCTTTACCCTCCAGATAAAGCTCATACATACGCTTATGAGCAGCATCCCGGGCTACATACATTTCCCCGGTTAAATAACAAAAATCTCCGGCGGAAAGTTCTCTGGTAACTTCTTTGGTCAAAGGAAGGGTTAATTTTCTTTCCATTCTACACCTCCCTTGTAACGTGACGATTTACGTGACAGCAAATATTTACCGCTACGGGAAGGCCTGCAATATGGGTAGCGTAGGTATTTACATTTACAGCGAAGGCGGTGGTTTTGCCTCCCAGTCCTCCGGGGCCGATACCGGTTTTGTTAATTTCGGAAAGCATTTCCTCCTCCAAATCCCTTACCCAGGGAGTCTTGGAATGCTCTCCCACCTTACGAAGCAGGGCCTGCTTTGCCAAAAGAGCGGATTTTTCGAAGGTGCCTCCGATTCCCACTCCCACCACCATAGGAGGACAGGCGTTGGGACCTGCATCTTTTACCGCCGTAAGAATAGCCTCTTTTACACCTTCAATGCCCTGAGCCGGCTTCAACATAAAGACCCGGGACATATTTTCACTGCCAAATCCCTTGGGAGCCATCGTTATCCGAAGGCGGCTGCCGGGAATCATGGAGTAATGAATCACGGCAGGAGTGTTATCTCCGGTATTTACCCGAAGAATGGGATCTCCCACGACAGACTTCCGAAGGTACCCTTCCTCATATCCCTGACGAACTCCTTCGTTTACCGCATCTCCGATAAATCCTCCATCAAAGTGAACATCCTGACCGATTTCTAAGAAAACTACGGCCATTCCCGTATCCTGACAAATAGGAATCCGGTCTTCTCCCGCAATTTGAAGATTTTCCTCTAAGGTGGAAAGCACCTTGCGGGGAAGTTCGTCTTCTTCTAATTCTGATGCATTGTGTAAAGCCTGCTGCATATCAGAAGATAAGCCATAATTAGCCTCAATGCACATTTCCTTAACTATGGATGTGATTTCTTCCACTTCAATGGTTCGATTCATATTATGCCTCGTCGTTTGTTTCGTCGGTGTCTGCGGATTCCTTGGTGTTTTCTGCATTTTCTGCGGACTCTTCCTCTTCCAGAATCATATCCTCCCGGCGAACCTTGGCAATACTTGCCACGAATTCGTTGTCCTTAATGTTAATCAGCTTCACGCCGCTGGTGATTCTGCTTAAAAGGGCGGTTTCCGATACCTTAATACGAATAATAATACCCTCGTTGTTAATGAGCATCAGCTCGTCATCCTGATTTACAGCCTTAACTCCGATAAGATTTCCGGTCTTTTCGGTGATTTTGTAACATTTTACTCCCTTACCGCCACGATGCTGGGTGGTAAATTCGGAAGTAAGAGTACATTTTCCAAGACCCTTCTTGGAAACCAGCATTACCGCATCGCCCTGGGAACAAAGCTGCATGGCAATAATCTTATCTCCGGAGGCTAAATTCATACCTATTACCCCAATGGAGGTACGTCCCGTATTACGAACATCGGATACCTTAAAGCGGATACACTGTCCGTACTTGGTGAAAAGCATGGCCTCATCCTCATTGGAAGCCTTCTTTACCTCGATTAACATATCATCTTCCCGAAGATTAATGGCTGCCAGGCCATTTTTACGAATGTTGGCATATTCGGAAAGCTTGGTTTTCTTAACTAATCCATTACGGGTAGCCATAAAGAGGTACTCATCCTCGGGATATTCCTTCATAGGAATCATGGAGGTAATCACCTCTCCGGGCTGAAGCTGCAGCAAGTTAATAATTGCCACACCCCGGGCAGTACGGCTTGCCTCGGGAATCTCATAAACCTTCAGACGGTAAACTCTGCCCATGTTGGTAAAGAACATAAGGTAATGGTGGGAGGTAGTCATGAGCATCTCCACAATATAATCGTCCTCAATGGTCTCCATTCCCTTAATGCCCTTGCCGCCACGGTGCTGAGCCTTGAAATTATCAACGTTCATTCGCTTGATATAACCAACTTTGGTAAAGGTAACCACCGTATTGGTCTCGGGAATCAGATCCTCCATGGAAATATCAAACTCGTCATAACCGATGACCGTACGACGGTCATCGCCGTACTTATCAGAAATAACCATGATTTCCTCACGGATTACTCCAAGCAGCTTCTTCTCATCTGCCAGAATTGCCTTAAACTCGGCAATCTTCGCCTGAAGCTCCTTGTACTCATCCTCTAACTTCTCCCGCTCCAAACCTGTAAGAGCACGAAGACGCATCTCCACAATAGCCTGAGACTGGGGTTCCGTTAAGGCGAAGGTTTCCATTAAGCGCTCTTTTGCAATGCTGACATTGGCGGAAGAGCGAATAATCTGAATCACTTCATCAATATGATCCAAAGCAATGAGCAAGCCCTGTAAAATATGGGCTCTTTCCTCTGCTTTGTTTAACTCAAACTTGGTACGACGGGTAACTACTTCCTTCTGATGGTCTAAATAGTAACCCAGCATTTCCTTAAGATTTAAAATCTTAGGCTGATTATTTACCAGAGCCAGCATAATTACACCAAAGGTGTCCTGAAGTTGAGTATGCTTGTAAAGCTGATTCAGCATGACGTTGGGATTAACATCCTTCCGAAGCTCAATGGCAATACGCATTCCCTCACGGGAACTTTCGTCACGAAGGTCTGTAATACCGTCTAACTTCTTATCACGTACCAGCTTTGCAATGTTTTCAACTAAGCGGGCCTTATTTACATTGTAAGGAAGCTCTGTAACAACGATACGGTTCTTGCCGTTATTCATAGGCTCAATATCCGTAATAGCCCGGACGCGAATTTTTCCGCGGCCGGTGCGGTATGCCTCATCAATGCCGGCACGGCCTAAAATCTCACCGCCGGTGGGAAAATCCGGTCCCTTAATGATTTCGCAAAGCTCATCAATATCCGTATCCCGGTCTTCTTCCACCTGATTATCAATCATTTTCACAATGCCACCGATAACCTCCCGAAGGTTATGAGGGGGAATATTGGTAGCCATACCTACCGCAATACCGGTGGTACCGTTTACCAGAAGGTTAGGAAAACGGGAAGGAAGCACAGAAGGTTCCTTCTCGGTCTCATCGAAGTTAGGTACAAAATCCACGGTATCCTTCATAATATCCTGAAGCATTGCCATGGAAATCTTGGAAAGTCTTGCCTCGGTATAACGCATGGCAGCAGCGCCGTCGCCGTCCACGGAACCAAAATTTCCGTGACCATCCACCAAGGGATAACGGGTGGACCACTCCTGAGCCATATTTACCAAAGCGCCGTAAATGGAGCTGTCACCATGGGGGTGATATTTACCCATTGTGTCACCCACAATACGGGCACATTTACGGTGGGGTTTATCCGGTGTATTGGAAAGTTCGATCATGGAATAAAGCACACGACGCTGTACCGGCTTTAATCCGTCTCTTACATCGGGAAGAGCACGGGACGCGATTACGCTCATGGCATAATCAA
>Ga0181612_178001_pt1 | contig 12054 bp, 2 predicted proteins | sample HoacroProtozoa21_FD_119630 | JGI IMG/M metagenome (GOLD analysis project Ga0181612, IMG submission 119630) | Hoatzin crop microbial communities from Cojedes, Venezuel. Combined Assembly of Gp0051906, Gp0051904, Gp0051908
AAAAAAGAAAATAATGAAAAGGAGGTTTTCAAAGATGTATTTGCATGAAATGAAAGGGTCTTACAAAATTAAACGTCTCTTGCAATATTTATTGCTTGCCATATCTGGATTTTGCTAGCTAAAATGTTTAATTTGAATCAAAGAGAAAGATTTTGCCTGTGGATTTTAAGAGAAGTGAAAGTTCCGACATTGCCAGAGTAGCTTCTATTAAATTCATAGACACCAGGTGGCCCCACAGCACGCACTCATCTAACAGACAGATTTCAGTTTCCATGGAGGGAAAGAGAAGGAGCGGTATAGTTTGATGTTCGAAGCTATGGCTGCTTTAAGTTTTAGCAGGAAAGCTACCCTGAATTTTATCATATCTATATGTGTGCATGTGCATATATATACATATGAAATTACTGAGCCGTAACTGAAGTACTTTGAACTGCATACATATTTTACTGTGCATTCACGTATGTGTACTTCACCAATCCAAACTCAGGTGTTTTCATATGTTACTAGGTATACGGTGCTCATGTTTTGGGGTTTCTTCTATGTGAGATACTGGCATGGAAAGGAGAATGAAGTTTTGAGGTGTCACAGAGCAACCCAGTTCTGCAGAGCCCTTGTATTAGCCACAACAAAGTCAAAGGCAGCTAAAGTTTTCAGTGAATTCCTTGTGGTTTCTTGAGCTTTTTGCTGTCAGTTCTAAGTGAGGTACATTTTAGCCATCTCAAGGCATCTTCCTGTGGAGCCCAAAATTCATCTGGATGGCCTGGGCCTTTTGTTCATTTCATTCTGAACAAAATCTGCCTACAGGATGGTCCAGTCAGCTTTGTCTATTAAAAGTAAAACACCCATTAGTAGCACAGCCACATTTCACTATGTGAAATATGTAGGGCTTTGAGGAAAAAAAACAGGAAGATTATGGGTAGCTTCACATGAACTCCTTTGCATGCTTCAGTATGGCTTTGGAATATGTCCTCAGGGTACTTGATCCAGTTCATTCATTTGTAATGGGTGAAAGGCCATTGGCTACCAAAGGACTTTGATAGCAACGGCATCAAAGAAAGCAATTCGGCTGGTTCAAATGAGGGACCTACAGAAGCTGAAAGAACTAGACTGAGGTGACTAGATAGGAGCCTTTAGCATAAGTATGCTTAGACTCCCTCAAGTTTCAGTACAGTAAAAATCACTGCTAGCTACGCTTTGATCAGCGTGAAGAACAGGATCTAATCCAGCTTGTCATTCCAGAAGCAAATATTAACAGAGTATCGCAAGGATTTCTCCTTGTATAAAAGGGTATCTGGTCTAACTAAAGCATATCCTAAACTTTATTTACCTAACTCACACTATCAGGAAATAGTCACAAGCAGGATCACTCTGTGCAGCACTTCTCCAGCTTAAATGCTAGCAAGTAAAAGGAGCACAGATGCAACTTTGCACGTCCGTCCTGCCTTCTCTTCAGAACAGCAGATCCAAAAAGAGATTTAAGGGCTGCAGTTAGATGTACAAAACTCATAGGGCATACAGGATCCAGACTTGTTTTGGCCACAGAGAGATCATGATGAGAACAAGATGAAGAAAGGTGTTCTGCTGACTGAATAGCTGAACTTTTGTTGAGTACCTGCAGTAAATTGTCACAACACCATCAATCGTGCTTTTCTGACAGCCAGAATTCCAGTATGTTTATCAGGAGTAGAGGATTTTGGTGATTACTGTAGGAAATCTGTCAAGTGCAAGACAGTCACACAATTACTAGAAAAGTATGGATAACTTTGTGAAGAGCACGACAGTTGCACTGAGCAATACACTTCTGGCAAAGGAAATGGAAATGTGGTTGCAGGACGTTTTGTTGGGGAGTTGCACACTGTCAGCACAAGGTAGAGAGCAGAAAAGCCTGGCTTCCCCAGGTTAGGAACTCCATGGGGGAGTAGTAGCAAGAGCCGTAAGTGAAGTACCCAGAATGCGCCAGAGAAGCTATTCTGATTTTGGTGCACCAACAGGTTTAGCAAGGAGCTAGCATTTCCCATTGCCTAGTTGTGAGCAGGGTCACAACCTGAAATTACACTTGTCAATGGAGTTTGAGAAGCAAGAGCTTAGGATCTCAGGAATGCCTCTCTGCTGAGTTAGAAGAATGGCTTTGGACTGTGGATAGTAGAAGCCCTTTTTTCAAAAAAACAAATACGAATTCTATATACCTACCCACAAAAAGTATGAATGATCCCTTCTTTTCTATTAAGGTCTAAAGAATAGAAAGCTGATCCAGGAAGGAGGAGACGTTACTTTATCCTCATTCAGAGTAAACCATGCAAATTCACCAGAATGTGTAACACCTACCAGCAATGAAGGCAGTTTTGGAGCAGGAGATAAAAAAGACATTTTCCGTACCTCCTTTTAAAGCTTTGCTGCTGGACAGTAAGTGACTTAAGATTCCCTGACGTTGTAGTTCAATGGTTAGGGTACTTACCTGAGAGTCTTGGGCTGTCTTTGTATTTTATTGGCCACCATCTGTAATGCCACCATCTCTTACAAAAAGGCATAACTCACATCTCTGCAGAGCGTGGTCCTGTAGGAACGAGTATGGTAGATACTGCTAGAATGCACTTCTTAGACAAAGCTGAAGTGGATGATAAGTATATCTATATGATGAGGCACCAGCATCAGACTGGCAGGAACTGAAGCCACTTTGGAACAGGCAGAGAACTGCAAGTATTAAAACATTTTTCAAAAATCAAATAGGGAGAAAAAAAAGACCCAATTCTCCTCTCGATAAAACCAGTTAGGTTTCTGTAATGGATGGCAACAGACACAGAGATGGGTCTAAAGTTTGTTGACAAGATTTAAGCATAGAAAATATTTGCACACAAGTGCTTTATATTTCAAGTAGAGCTGCAAAGAATAAAACCCTGAGAGGTATATCTGAAACTACTCAGACACACTGTCAGCTAGGAAACAGTAGGAAGCTCCTTCTACTCAATTAGTTGTACTGAAACCAGGGTCAGAGTAAAGAGATCTTGAACTCCAAACAAAGCAATGGATTAGCAGCAGCTACTTATGCCTTTACAATAACCTGAGATGGAAGCTACTATTTATGTGGTGGTAGAGTGAAAACAGAAGCCTTCTGAAATACATTCTCCTTCCCTCCCCACAAAAAGATGACAGTAGAAAAAAAATGTGTGCATGTAAAAAAGGTGCAATGTATGTTTATTTAAAATAAGCACTCATACAGAAGGACATCGATAACACATGGAAAATTCAGTCAGATTCTTACTCCAAGTTATCTTTCCCTCACAAAAAGTAATATACAAGCTCAAGATTAGATTTACTATTTGGCAATGTAAACGTTGCAAAAAGAGTATATATTTCCATTAGTAGGTACTTTGTTACATCTTATTCTCGGCTCGCCCCACGTTACATGACACCCGTAGTTAGAACATGACCATGAAGTTGGAAACTGCAATACTCATAGAACTTGGACCATGCTCAAACACACTATTTTTGTAATAAAACCAAACCAAGCCTACCCACACGTAACAGGTGAACCACCTTTAAAATGGTCCAGTCTATTACATGAGATAATGGATCACAAAGATGAAGCCATCTGCTTCACTTTCTGTGAGGGCAGAGTTCAAAAAGGTAGATGTTGAGATAGCTTACTCTTGGATAGACCCAACAGTCTCGGTGTTTAAATTACTACTAAAAACACTGTAAATGGTTTAATGGGTGTTGTGGTTGACCCCAGCGTGCAGCCAAGCACCCATGCAGCTGCTCGCTCACCCTCTCTCCCCTCCATCCCCAACAAGACAAGGGAGAGAAGAGCAGTAAAAGCAAGAAAACTCACAGGTTAAGACAAAAACGGTTTAATAAGTGAAGGAAAGAGCAAAAAAATCAAACCACCAAGTGATGCAACGGCAATCACTCACTACCTCCCACAGGCAGACCAGTCTGCAAACAACAAGCACCTTAGAAGCCAACCTCCCCCCCCTAACTTCTTCCTCTACCCCATTTTTATTGTTGAGGGTGACGATATATGATATGGAATAGCCCTTTGGCCAGTTCAGGTTGGCTGTCCCAGCCATGTCCCATCCCAGTCTCCTGCCTACCTACAGCCTACTCACTGTGGGGGCAGAGTGGGAAAAAGAGAAAGCCTTGATGCTGTGCGGGGACTGCTCAGCAACAGCCAAAACATTGGTGTGTTATCACCACTGTTTCAGCCACAAATCTGAAACATAGCACCATATAGGCTGCTACGAAGAAAGTTAACTCCATTTCAGCCAGACTCAGCACAGAAAGAAAGCCTAATGATTCAGCTATTAATCTGTGTGAGATCTATCACATCGTGGATCACTATTTGGAAGCCTGAAATCAAAAGCAAGTCATCTACTGTAAAATGCTTGCAGCATATGAAACCGTGTGACAAACGTATCACATCTGAAAGCAGTCCACTACAATTGACATTACTCTTAACATCTGCAGTAGTGTCTTTGACCAGTGCATTTATAAAACAAGCAAGCCCAAGGCCTTCCCCAAACATACAACTTCATATGTGAGCTTGTAGGACTTGTGTCCATGTGATTAAAACTGATCTGTCTTCCTCCTACAGTTTGGATATTGGTATTTATAGTTTACTCCCAGTAGGTTGTAAGCAGTATTGTACAGTAGATATGCATAAATAGAATCATAAAAAAAAAAAGCTAACAAGGTGCTCAGAAAGGCAGTTCGTGCTCAGAAAGGCAGTTCAGTGACTTTGCCACAGCACATGAGAACTCAGTTTACGATGCATGCTTACTCTAGTTCCCAGGGGGGAACCATCAGAAACTGGAGTTTCCATGCATCTCTTCTCCTGCCCATAAGTAAACATCCTGGGAATGGAGAGCAGAAGTGATGGTCTGTGGAAATCAGCAGTGTCTCTCCACAGTCCTTGAGAGCTCCTCAGTGTTTGCAGGAACCAAAATAACCCAAACACTACTACTCTCAAAGACAGTAAGTTTTTCTTAATCTACCATAAAACTCACTTCTGTTAAGGGTAAAGGTGTTGAGCACCACAGATGTTTAACCCACTGAAAGCCTTCAGGAGTTGAGAGTGTAAACAGTGCATAGCTTTCCGGCACTTTCAGATGTGTAAAGGCAAATGCAGTCCCTCGTTACCTCTTCAGAAAACTACTACTCACCTCCAGAAAGTAATACAGGAGAGCCAATAAGGTCTCAGTAAATAAAGCAAAAAAGGCCACTGCAGACTAAGACTGCCCACAAAAACTAACTTGTAGCACTGAGAGAAGTAATTAGTGATTCAGTTTTACACATAAAGGCCACTCCTGCAGAGCAGTAAGGCTCTGTCAGAGCAGGTCAGTACTCGCAGCTCTGCATTGCTGGAGCAGGAGCTGTGTTGGGGCTCCATCCCTGGGGAAAGTGCCCTCCCAGAAACTCAGGAGCATCTCTCCATGCAGCAAGAGCTTTCCTAGAAAGACTGGGCTCACTTATAGTCAGATCTGAACATGAACTAAGGAAAGTTATCCACCCAGATTTTTAAAAGTAGCATTGCTCACTGAAGAGATCTGTCCTGAATTTGAGAGGCTAAGGCACAGCAAGAGTGGCATCCGGGCCGTGGTTTTCCACGTCCAACTTAACACAAACCAAGAAGGCTCCACTTCCAAGTGAGCTGAAGCCACTTTAAGGCATATGGGGGGCACAGTGAACACTGATAATGGCAGATGTCAAATTTAGACATGACCAGAGATTTCTTTCTCTTTTGAATACATGCAGGTGACCCAAATGTGGGTTCTGGGTTACTGGTGAACTAAAAAAAAAAAACATAGTTTTGTTTGAGGTATTAGAAATTTTACATCTTGAGCACAACTCTATCGCTTGCCACGGGCCTTGATGTAGGTGTACCAGAATCACTCAGGCTCTGCGCTGGGTAGACAATTCTTGGGCAGGTTTCGCTCCCTTGAACACAAGAAGCAGCAAAAGCAGCAGCCCTAGCTCCCCTTTCCTCTCTCCCGCCTTCCCCGCCGCAGGTCAGGCTAGCAGCAGACAGGGATATTCTCTATTCCACAGTGCTACCCAGCAAGTAAGTTCGCTTCTAAATATACCCAAATAGAAGTTTCTAAACCGCAAAATACATACAGTTCTTACTGTAAGTTATGCAGCAAAATGTAGGTTATATCTAATATTTAACGGTAAGTGTAGTGTTGTTTAACTTTTTTTCTTTGTCCTCAGTGTAGCAGATACAAGAGGCCCATTTGAACAAAATTAAGATTTCCACAGAAAGTAACAAATAAGTTTACTTTCTGGGTTTTTTACTCCCTGTCATAACGAAATAGTGATCATCTTGCTTGTTCTTCGTAAGAGGACCTCTTGATACACCAGGTGTTCCTTTGTTACATGCCGTTGCTGATTTTCCCTTAGGGAGAAGCTTCTTGGCTGCTGGGGCCAAGCCTTCATTTGCTTGCAAGCTTTTGGTTGAAAGCTGACCTTTTGCAGAAGGCTGCACTGGCTTTTTGGTGACTGCCTCTTTGGCTGAAGTTTGAGGAAGCCGCACAACAGATAAGGGAGTGCGTTCAGGAGGTTTGCATGAAGTGGGTCCAGCCCGAAGGGGTCTACGGACATTTGGCTGCTTATTGACAGCCGATGATAGGTTTTTGCTTGTAGATACCAGCATAGCTGGTGACTTTGATGCTTTGCTAGCTCCAAGGGAAGGTGCAGAAACTGAGTGTTTTAGGACTGAAGCACTTTTCAGGTTCCTTGTCAGGTCAGAAGCTGTTTGTGGAGCTTTCTGAGGATGCTGAGACCCAGTTCCTGTGGTCTGAATAGCATTTTCAGAAGGAGGTTTTGCAAGGAGCTGCTGAGAATGTGTAAGCTTGGCAACAGCACGCAGATTTGTAACAGGCAGCCAAGCAGCCCTTGAAGCAACTGAAATTGCTTTGGTTTTAGCGACAGATGCAGGTTTGCATTTAGCAGGGACACACTTCTGTCTCGAAGCCATCGTTTCAGCTGTCCCAGGCAAGCGAGATGGCTGGGTTTTAGAGGATGAGAGGGCAGGTTGCTGCACCGGTGCCGGGGAGCCCTGAGCCAGGGCAAATTTCACCTTGGGAGCATCAGGGGACCAAATACATTTGCGCAATGTTTCGGAGTGAACAAGAGCTGTCCTCGTTCCTGCAGATGAAGAGCTTTTGCTTACAGGATGCAAAGCAGCAGAAGCTGGTGAGTTGTGTGCAGGTGGCTCCAGTTTTTTTGAGGTGCCTGCTAATGGTTTGAAAGGAGACTGCACACCTGTCGCTGAAGACCCTTGTAATTTGGACCTGACTGTCAATGACTTGGCTGTGGAGGATGGAGGCACTGGCACTTTTGGTGATGCCAGGGCAGGGGACTGAGGACGTTTAGATAAAGCCTTCTTGGCACTGGCCCCGAGACCTGGAGCAGGAGTAGGGGGCTTTGATGGCTGCTTTTGAAACATATTGACAGCTGACATTGGATTCATAACAGGAGGCTCCTGAATTCTAGCTGACGAGTTGGGGACACTGTCACTGGTGACCCCTTTCTGAAATGCCAGGATTTTTTGTTCCAGAGTTGCAAACTGAAGCACTCGGCACGGATCATATTTAAGAAGAAAACCTTGAAGAGTGTCCCAGCCTCCACCAACACGCACCATCACATGCTTGCCATGTAGCATCTGAGAATGGAGGAAGAGGGGGTGGGAGAAGGAGAAGAACAGGAGAAATTTCTATCTCATTTTATGCAGCATTATGTCTTCATCTTACATTAACATATATTGAAATCCACTAGAAATAGGACCTGCTTTCTTACAGGGAAACATTTTAAAAAAAAGTTATGTGGTAAATAAGGTTTATGCTTTCCAATTCTTTTATTACATAGCTTCTCCTGCAGAGACAGTCCTTATGTGTTGGGAAATAATGAAAGCGTATATAGAGAAGACATTTTAACCATTCTGTCAGCATCTTTATTTAGTATACAGAGTTTTGAATACAGGTTTTGTTCAAATTATGGATGTCCTCGTAACGAACTTATGCCTGAAGAGAGTGCTCAACTAACTTGCAAATCATAAACCCCGAGTGTTCAGGTTTTGAACAAGCAACATTCTCAGGATATTCCACAGCATTATCCTTATTTATATTGCGAGTTGTTACTGAAATTTTAGAAATACCACAGAAAAGCATTAACTTATTTAATTTAGAGTGGTTGTAAAATCAATGGTTGCAAGCTCTAAGTAGTTACACCTGATTTGAATAGAGGACTGGATGACATGGTGTTCCCAACCTAAATCATTCTGTAATTCTAAAACAATACCATAAAAGTGAGGTATTCCACTTAAATTATTTATCTCCCCATTATGAATATAAATTGGAATTCTGAGAAACTACTTACTCGTATGAAGAGTATTTTATCTCCCAGTCTATAACGTCCCTCTGATAAGTATTCAATTGAAAATCGATGGGAACAACTGCAGGGAGGATCTTCTGCTATATGTTTAACCTAGTTATTAAAATTGAAAGCATTTGTTTGTATTTTGACAGAAGCATGTGTTTAATAGTTTATTGAGCTATTTAATACAAGAAAAGATACTGATATCTTCATCCCATAATCTAAGAAAACACTAGCATTCTGTTCCCTCAAAAGAAAGTCTCAGCTACATAGAGCTTCAAAATGTAGAATAAAAGATTAAAAGAAAGAACAAACTACATGTACAAATATTTTGAGTTGTTCCAGTGCAATTTTCATAATTTCTTCAATTTTAAGTCATCTATACTTTCCTTAAGATTTGTCTGTAACACTATGCATAGTAGCATAAAATCCAACCACAACTTTGTAGACACACTGTTAATGGTCCTTAAAAATTGAAACAAGTGCCTGGGTCTCTCCTGTGACCAGATCCATCGCTACACCTGACCCAGGGCTACTTCAGTGTTCTCTCTAACTTTTTGTAAGGCTTTCATAAGTTTATCTTCTATGTGACACCTAAGAAAGAAACTACTGAAAAAAGGAGACAGGTAGCCCCCAAATAAGGGGTGAAACACTGGAACGGGTTGCCCAGAGAGGTATTGAAGGCCGCATCCCTAGAAACATTCAAGGTCAGGTTGGACAGGGCTCTGCGCAACCTGATCTAGTTAAAGATATCCCTGCTCACTGCAGGGGGGCTGGGATAGATGACCTCTAAAGGTCCCTTCCAACCCAAAGAATTCTATGATTCCAAGTACAGGGTTAGAGAAGGTGTGCCTCTTACAGCCACTTAGAAACTTAACAAAATGGAAGGTCGAGACTATTGACAAGCAAGAAAAAAAGTAAGCAAGGATCTGGTAGCTGACATGCCCAAAGAAGCACAAGTTTTACATTACCACACAGAGAACTTTTAAAATAAATGAATTCTAAAGTCTCAACATGCATTTTTAAGCAAAATAGGAAAGTTGTTCATCATTCCTTTTGGACCAATTCACAAGATGTATAAATCATTTGCTTTTCTGCATACATATTCATTTCCAGTTGGTACAACTACAGGTTTTATTTAAGTCTTTTTCAAAAAAGTTTCATCAAAGCCTATTTTAACATTTGATGAAGTTTTATGAAAACATCACATTGAAGAGAAGCATATGTTACAGCCATAGAATATTGACACATCAGAAAAATTGAATGAAAGTATTTATTCTACTCAAAGAAGCAATGAAGGAGGGGGAGAGATCAAGGCGAGTTATGCACCGAGGCATTAACTCCAAAACATATAGGACAGCATTTTGCTTACATTTTCAAAAAAACAAAGTCAAGAGGCGCATACCCTTCTGCTTTCTATTTAAGGAGGCTCACAAATATTAGATGGAAACCAGCCTATGCTTACTGAAAGTACTAAACTTAGTGCTTGATTTAAAGCCCATATCATGATAATACTCACTGCCTCATGTAGCTCCCCATGGTGACAACATGACTTTGCTGTGCTAATAGGTGATGGTGGTCCAGAGGTCATCAGCAGTGTTTCTTCTAACTCAATTTCCTTCTCTAGTTTTACTAGTACAGGAGGTTCAACTCCATACCTCAAACACAAAAGTACAGAGTTAAATTGCTAATTTACTAAAGAAAACAAAAAGACTGATGATGATAACAAACATGTAAAATTCTGCATGGCTTGAGTGACAGGGAACAGCACTAAATCAGTCAGAGGAATAACTGCCTTGATAATGCAAAGAGAAGGAGCAGCTCTGAGTTTCTACTAGAAGTCCTCCCTAAGATGGTCTTGGAGCTACCACAGAAGGCAGTAAAAATACTGTCAAAACCACAAAATTTAGGTCATATCCAATTTAGTTGGACTATCTTAAAGCTTCCAGCTCTGCACTAGAAATAAATTTAAAGTCTAAATTTAGAGAATGATAAACAGATACCTACTAAAAAGCTTAAAAAATAAAGACCTTGAAACTGTATTTAATGTTCAGCGAGTTCTTCCAAGATGTACACGTATCTATAAGCTGAATGTAGAATTTAAACATACAGCTATAAAAGCAGCGTGGTTCAGCACCTCTTAATGAAAAGAGTACAATAAATACTTGAAGAAATACTCATATTATACAGTGGTCCTAGAAAAACTACTCATTACTTTCTGAGCAGAATTAATATCTACCGCATTGCACTTTATGACCAGATTGTCTTAGCTTTTACTTAATAGAATGTATTCTTCCATTTCTTGTTAGGAGCATGTGCAGATCACACACCTGGATACAATGCGCCCAATTTCCAACAGACAAAGATACACTTGTCTTGGATCCTTGTGCAAGACTGAAAGGGAAGAGAATAAAAGGGAGTTACAGCTCATATTTACTGTGGGGAGGCCTGTGCGATTAGGTACAGAGAAGGTAGGATACAGAATACATGACTAACTTTGCCATCATTCTACCCAGAGGGAAGCTACATTATCATGGATAAAGCACTATATGCTTTCCAACTCTAATTTTCTGTTCCATAAAGTGTTTAAACCAATCCTGCTACTCCCAAAATCAAACTCTTCTCTACCTCCTAAGAGATATGCACTTTATTTAGTTTAATGCTGTTCCTTCTTGATGTGAACTGGAAAGAGAGATCTAAGAGCTTTGCCTTCCCTATTCCCCAAATACATTATCGCAGTCTTTAAGACAAAAAGCATTTAACAACTGCAAACAGGAAAATATACTCCACCTGTTCATGCTCGTGCATTCACACACAGATAGGCACGCACACTGTACAGGTGAACAACCCCAGGAGAATACACTGCAAGGGACCTAGCTGACAAGCGGATGGCTATACAGCCAGTCAGCCACAGTGGTTTAAACCCTTGGCTGTGAAAGAATAACCCAGGTGACTTGTTACCATTTCGGTTGTCACTTTAAAAGTTTCAGGTGCCAGCAGGATCCCTCCATATGGCAGATTCACCCAGATCCACTGGAAGATACCACTTTGCCAGTGGCAGCTCCCCTACCCCATGCTATATCCTCATTTCACCCTGCCCTGTCAGCCCCCCCCTCCTGCCTCATCCACCCAGAGGTTTTCTTCAGAATTTGGTATCTTTGTGAGGCTGTGTCTGAATAGGATTGTCAAAACCCCTGACCATAAGGAGGCGAGAACGACATTGATCATTCAGATTTGAACACTAGATACCGGCTTTGCTCACAGAAAAGAAGCAACACTATTTCAGATATGTTAGTAGCGCAGAGTTTTGCACTAGGCTTTTGCTTCTCGAAGACTGTGCCCACATTAACCCAGTTAGTGGCCAATGCAGAGGCTGCTTTGCACTCCTCAATTCAGAGCAGCTCTAGCAGCTGCGTGCACTTGACTGTGTAGGCACACTAAATGACCATCAGGAGAGCTGAAGAATGAGATGGAAGAGTAGAGTGATAGCCAACTGGTGTGAAGATGACTGTGGCAGGTCTTCTGAGTTCTCCTGACACTTTGAAATGAAAACATTCAATTATTTCTACTGCTGCACTGAAGAATGGAAGAGGCAGAGGAAAATAATGTCTGTTTTGATTTCTTGAAACTTCCATCTTTAGGCGTGCAAGAAAAAAGAAATAAGGCCATGAACAGAGAAAGAAA
>Ga0181612_100523_pt1 | contig 12053 bp, 6 predicted proteins | sample HoacroProtozoa21_FD_119630 | JGI IMG/M metagenome (GOLD analysis project Ga0181612, IMG submission 119630) | Hoatzin crop microbial communities from Cojedes, Venezuel. Combined Assembly of Gp0051906, Gp0051904, Gp0051908
AAAGAAATTCTTTACTGTGAGGGTTGTGAGGCACTGGAACAGGTTGCCCAGCGAAGCTGTGGATGCCTCCTCCCCAGCAGTGTGTGAGGCCAGGCTGGATGGGGCTTTGAGCACCCAGGTCTAGTGGAAGGTGCCCCTGCCCATGGCAGTGGGGGCTGGAATTGATGATCTTTAAGGTCCCTTCCAACCCAAACCATTCTGTGATTCTATAATTTGAACGTAGTCTTACTCTACTATTTTTTCTCTATCCTTCAATAAACTTTAGACTATAAACTTTCAGTAAAAGAAAAGAAAAAAACTTCATTTTTAAACTAAAAATATTGTGGCAATTTTGGTAGGAAGAAAATACAAGTTAGTGCTACAGGAAACTGTCCGTAGTTGAAAATTCAATCATCCTCATTCATCACAATAAAGTATAAGCTTTATTTTAGAGCAGTCTGTGGGGTTAAAATCACAGCACCAAACATAATAGCAAAAGCAAGGATTATAGAACAACAGTTCCTGCCAAACAAACAATAAATTTACTTATTTCCGTGTTTCAGGTGGCACTGACACATCCTGACACAGTTTGGACTACATTATATTTACATTTCCATTTTCATGTTTAGGTTTCATTATTAGATAAACCGCAGTCTGACTACATATACTGCTTTCAAGCAACGGTTTTCATAGTCTGTGTCAGTGTGGGATTAAGCACACCAAAACGTGTTAAAATCTTGGCTCCTACTGTAATCTAAAGTGATCTACACAGCAAGCAGCTCCTGCCAATCTATGAGATATTCTGCCCACAGCTTCCCCTGTTTTATGAAACACAGACGCCCTCTGAGTTACGAATTCAGGACTAACACAGAGCCAGTAGCCTATCTTGCACATGTCGAGATACTGTCACTCAGCCGACTGGTGGCCTCTTGACTCCTTGACTTTCAGAAACTTGGAACCAGCTCATGGTAATGCATGAAGGAAAAACATGTGTAGGTCTAAACTAGACATGCAGGCAAGACTTTGTGCAGGAAGTCTTGGTCAAGTATTGCAATGCCCAATTCAGTGCTCTTGAAATCCATGACTGTGAAATAAAGGAGTATTTTCTGATTAACAGTGAGCTGAACCAGGCAGGAAAGCACAAGAAAAGTTAAATTCTTGCAGTTAAATAGCCCCTAACTGTGTATATACAAAAATTAATGGAATAGTAAAGCTAACATATGAAAAATGACATTATGTATTGTATTTTTCAATATTAACAACTATGACTTTATAACAAAAAACACGTATATACATGTATACCTCTGCTTATATTTATATATATGCATGTATATACATATCAGCATTATCTGAAAGATGCCAAAATAAACACTGAATAAAGCTAAAAGATTCATTTTGATATGAGGTATTTGAGATGGCTGGCAAGCCTTATTTACACATTTCCTGTGTTTTTATATATTGAAGAAACATCAAAGGTTTTTAACAAGAAAATTATATTCTCACAGCCATAAAGTATATTCTTGTGATTGCATTAGAGTGGCTGTACAGTATAACTTCTTTGCCTGCTGACAATGACTTTTGCTATGTTAATTAAATAAGTAATGTGTCTGTGATCTTTATTCATTAAAATTAATGCAATAATATCTATGTTGAAGGTTCATATTGGACTCAATCTGGCAAGTCAAATGAAATGGCTTCACCGGAGTTACTCTAAGCTTATTCTTGATGTAACACAGAGCTCTGATAGGAGTTTCTGTGTGAAATCAGTTCACCCTTGCTTCACTTAATACTATTCCCAATCAGCAAGCACAAGTATGTTGGGAGCACACAAAAATGTCTTGTATGAAACACAGCTATGGAGACCACGAGTATCCAGGCGACAGGTCGTGCTGGGCAGAGAGTCCACTGGCCGGGTGTATTCCTCCAGCCAGCTGTGACAGGGGAACGCTGCTGGCGTCACCGCTGAGCCCTGTGGTCCAGCCACCGGCGAAAGCCGTCAGCTGGAGTCAGCCCAAAGGATGACACTGAGCATGGCTTGTCATTTCTAGTAACGGCACTTAAAACAAAGGGCAGAGGTTTCGTGTGTGAAACCTGAATTCCCCCCACCCCCGGGATTATCGCCCAGTGAAACAGGAATTGTCCTGCTTCGGCGTCCCCTTTGGGAACACCGCCCTGCACAAAGGCAGGACCCACGAGCACACAGCTGGCAATGGTCCTGCATCAACAGGCAAATGCACCTCAGGACATGAGGGAAATTTGCTGCCAAGATTTTAAGATTCCCTCATCTAATTCACTACGCACTGAGACCAACAGCAGTCTTTTCAGCAACTCCCCGGGCACCGGATTAAGATTTGATGAACAGAAGCAAACCCAGGGTCAAAGTTCAGCATCTAAACCAGAAAGACCCATTACTATTAATATTTTTGTTCTGTTAATGAGGCAGGTTACACCTGAACCCTGGCAAAAAGCAAAAACGCAAGCTACCTTTAATTTATGCCCATCCACACTTCATATACAACTCTTTCAGGCAACATGGAAAAAGAAGATGAATAGTGAGGTAACCTTACATTAAAAAGACTGATCACTGATCAGAATTTAGGAAACAGGCAGCTGACCCAGCCATCCCCAGCAGTATGACTCACTGCACTATTTTCATATTTGTATTATTTAGCATCTAAAGACCTTAATTGAGAGTCCTGTTCTGCTAAGAACTTGCATTAACTACTCTGAAATTATCTTCCCTGATCAATTTTCTACAGAAAATGTTTCCACTAAAATTTTACATGTATGTCATCTTTTGATATTATCCAAAATCTAAGTACTAAATACAAAAAAAAAAAAAAAAAATTAAAAAAACCACCCACTAACCAACACAGAAATTATTTTTTTTCTGGAAGAAAGCCGACACTCTCCATGATTTTCAAGGCCTGGCAGAAAATTGAATTTCCACTGAGGCAGGAAGAAGGAATTGACATTAAGTTCCTCTAACCCTACTTCATATATAATAAAATAGAAATCTTAAACAAGGAGTTTGTATTATAAATAGATAAAACACTTAAAAGACAAGGAGGCAGGATGTGTTTTTGTCTTCCAGTGTTTAGAGACAGGAAACTGGAGCACGGATAAATGTAGTAAAGTTTTACAGAGAAGAAATATTTGGAACTAGTGAAAGGGACTGATTTCACGTCTTGGAGGTCCAATATCTTAAGATCAAATTATTAAATATCAACAGTTCTAGGAAAGTAGTATGGTAAAGCAGTAACTGGAATCAAACATCACCCATTTATTTTTATTTGTCTTGCGCTGAAGTATTCAAAATTCATTGCTAAGGACTTGTTTCTTTGTTCCTATCAGGAGCATTCAGAAAGGGGAAAAGTGTATAGTGACAGCACAGATCCTAAAGTTGGTACCTGGCTCTCAACCGCCCCTGGAAGCATATGTCCCTTCACTAACCACAGAGAGGGCCTCAAGTTTTGTAAGCCTTTGTGGAAACCCATCTTCCTTTGCTAGCTACCCTAACTATTTGTGTCTTTGTTCCAAACCTGCAAAACTGATTATAGGACACCAAAGAAACAAAAGACATACATTACACTAGCTAATATGGAAGTCTTAAGCATTAAGTACTACTACAAATGGACACAACCCAGAGAAAACACTAATTAAGGAAGGTCCCTTGTACATGAACAGCCATAAATAGATGTACAGTGTCTCTCCATTGAGCCATGTGATTGCCCTTTAAAAGAATACACATTATAAAGCACTAAACAGGCAATAGCAAGGAGGATATGTTAATCTAACTAAAGATTAAAACATATCTATAATTTGATTAATCTACCGAATTTTTAGAAAGAACTAGTGCAGGCTGTACACCAATGCTGCATGTATATTTAGTGACTATTTTTAAAGGGCTTTATGATTTTCCCATCATAGCAACTGAAAGCACCGGAGACCAGCAGTGGTCTAACAACCTTTCAAGAATCCAGACATTCCTTTCTATGAAGAAATAAAATAAGAGCGTTGTGTATCTTTCAATGACGGAAATTGATGGGACTGACTATGCTGTCAATAATATAGTGAAGCTTTATTGAATTCTGTTAAAGTTTACAAGATTTTATTTTTCTAATCAGTGTTAGCCTGTTAAAAGACAGAAGCAACATGAGTTTTTTTCACAGAAACTAACACAAATGAGAAAATTAGATAATAAAGCTGGAGGTTGATCAAAAACCTACTGAGTGTAGTGGGCATCTTTCCATTTCCTTTAGTGGGTTTTGGATCAGGACTTCAGTAATGAGGACTTCAACTGCCAAATTAGGTTGCCTAGTCAGCACTAATAAAGTCTTCATTAAGCAGTACCACAATTGCTGGATTTGTAAACTGAATAGGTTGTGAAGAACTACAGTCACAGGAACACGCTTACAGTCCATCTAGTCAGACGGCAGACCTCCAAGGGAAGCCAGTAGCAAAACCTTTGGAAGAAGCATCCTTTGACACTTCAGAATTCACAAACGCACTCATCCATTGATTACACTACAGCTGGAAATTAGCAAGTGGTCCTTGGGGTATATAAGTTGATAGACTTCTTATCTATCTATTACACAGGCTGATAATCTTCTTATGTAATTATCTACTACAATACAAAATTTTTTAAATTTTGTTTTTATTCACAGACTTACTCAAGCCATTCTACTCTACTAGACCTTTTTATTCACTGTACCCTTGCCAATAAGAGACGAAGCATTTGAATGAACCATGTACAGGAGTGCTTTCCTTTGCTCATTTTAGACTTGTCACAATTTAATTGTATTTGTCATCAGGAAAACAATACGTAAGAGCCCAGAAAGTATCTTTCAGTAGCCTTCAGTATTCCCCACTGCATCCTCTGTTCTCCCATATAATATCTTCCTCTTTTTTTCTGAGTAATACAAAATCTTCACCTCTTTCTTCAGGTGAGAATCTTTTAACGTAGAAGTCTTTAGTTTTTGATGTCATTATCCTGTCCTTTCTTCTTTCCTTAATAGCTTTCTGGATAAGAAGTGACCAAAGGCATATACATTATTCATACTGAATATAAGAGTCAACAGTTGGTAAACTAAGTGTTACACAAGAAATACTAACCACAGTTTTGCATTCCTTTTACAACATATATAGCTTTATTCTGCTATGAACTGAACAAATACTTTGACCAAGCTTTTCCATCATAATTGATAAAGAGCTTTTTGATGGTATCTGTTGTTCTGTTGGAGAGATATAGAGGAAACATTCAGATTGTACCTTCCCAAATGCTATCATCTGTTCAGAATTATAGGTGATACCATATAGCCCTGACTGGTGATCTCTGACAGTCCTTTCAACGTAGGTTTAAGTTTTGGCATTCCGAAACAAATTTGTGTTGTCTTCAAATAAGCTGCAATTATAGATCATTAAAAAATAAATTAATACTAAATCAACCCTCGAAAACAGCTACTGTCTCATGGTATGTTTGAATCATGTTACGTTTCCTACGTTTAGCATCAGAAATAACTTTATGGCTTGCTCTCAGTCTTCCTCTGTGTATGTATATGAGTAAATGCATATGTATGCACAGGTATAAGTCAGCATATGTATTTCTGCATGTGTGTACATAACTAAATATATATATGTACAGAGAGACACTGCCAGTCAGTGAATCTGATTTAACATTGGTGTAAGCACACCAACTTCAGCTACCGGAAGCCCCAAAGAATTGTCTAGCAGAAAGCTGACAGGCCTTGTCTATTTCGTGAGAGAAGATGTTGAATCAAATAAACTCTATGTGTAATAAACACGCAGATCTTCTTGATAGATTGATACACAGACCTACACACACACATTTCCATCATGTACACAACTTGCTGAACGGGAAATTCGTTTTCAGTTATGTTATTCTAAAATAAGCAAAGGTAAGATTTCCTGCAAAAAGAAGTTTTAATCTGGGAGGAGACAGCCAGAAAGCATTGAAGAGAAGTCGAGGATGCAGGAATGCCAAGGTGCAGTAACAGCTGTGCTCTGCTGCCATCCTGAAATTCTGTGCACTGAACAGCAACCTGACAGACATGGGGCTAAAACTGTTGCCAGGGTTCAGTGCCACACAAAAGCACCTCGGCCAAACACATCCCTCTACAGGCGTAGTGGCTCCATCCCAAGGTTTCCATCATACCAACAGATCTTCTTGGTGTAGGAATTATCCCTGAGGCATATGATCCACTGAGTTCAGAGTCAAACCCAGCAGAGATGCGCTGCCAAACGGATGTAGGCAGGGATGAATGTACACGCGGGTCCCTTACACCGTTCAGGCACAGCAATTCTCAGCCTGAGACAACTGCTCTGGGAACCCAGGCGGGTCATGGCCACTTAAACTCACTCATAACCTCACCAGCAGAAGCCTTTCCCTATGCATTATAATGACGCACATTGCTATGACTTCATTTTCCTTGAAATGGTCTAAACTTTTGGCTGGAATTGAGTTACTGAAATTGCTACTGACAGTCCAAGCACACATTTTTAAGTGGAACTTAATAGGTGAAACTGAGATATTGAGGTTTTATGCGGCAGTTGCACTAGCTTTGTAAGAGGCAGTCTTGTAAGAGCTTTGTGAGATTTTTGCTGGAAATTCCAATGGTTTGTGCTGTGTCAGAAGAAAAATTGATTCGTGTAAAGTATCTGTCTTTTCTAAAATAGCCAACAGGACACATTCTTCCTCTCACGCTCCTGCTACTAATTTATTACTCTATGGAGAAGCACCTCAAGTTACCTCAACTGAGAGATCACGGTCTCATTGTGCGACTGGAAACATGCATGAAAACGAAAAGGTGATGGCTCTCACACTGAAGAGTTTAAGAATTCCCAAAAAACTAGAGCAGTCTGAGTTGGGAACTGAAATAACTTTCAGGATCTGAGTCTCACTAATGAAGAACAGACAAAAGGAATACAGAAATGTACCCCATCTCTGACGAGACAGGATCTACATCACCAAAGTCTGTACATTTATGAGCGTTTCTGCACCCTTTTTTAACCCGTTCTGCTAGTTTCCATCTTTATTCCTCTTTTCAAATGCACTGTTCATCGAGGACAGCTGTGAAGGACCAGAGAACAGAAAACTTTCTGACACCACTAGCCATCCAATCACCAAGTAGTACTACCCCTTGTCTGCCTGCTGATCGTATAGATTTGCATAGATTGTATTGGTCTTCTCAGTGCATTCATTAGGTTTCTGTGTTTCTTCTCAGAAGCAACACCAAACATTCCTAAATTACGCCCAAAACTAAGACTAAAATGGAAATAAAATCTATTGAATTGGCAAAAACATAAATATTTTCATTTTCTCCCTTTCTCCTTTTTCATCCCCAATCAAAAAATCTTTGTGGGTAATTGCTGCAGTTGATGTTACGACCACTGAAGGACTATTGTATGTCTGTGTGCTGTTCTTATAAACGTGAAATATCTAAGCACAGAAGGCAGTAAGACTGATGTCCTTGGTTCGTTTGTACAGACCTAGTTATTGAGGCATAAATAGTGTGCTGCGTAACACCATGAAATGACCTAGGAGTGCCCATAATACACAGGTACAGTGAGACCTGAAAAACAGAGTACCCAACATTAAAACAAGAGAACCAGCACTACCTGATTTCCTTGCCCTGGTCTAACATAGCTTTGGCAAATAACACAGGATTTTCCCCTGTTGCAATAGAACGAAGTTTCCTATATGACTACCTTAGAAGAACATGCAAAGCTTGAATATTAACATCAAAAACCTACAACTTTTCATCTTCATTCCTCCCCCATCTCCCCCCCAAAAAGAGCTTTCTTCCAAATGTGCATTAATTTTAAGCCTTCGCAAGTAAAATTCATTGCTGCATTTGATCTGTTTTTGCTTTAAGCAGATGAAAACAGTACAGAAGTGCACGAAAAATGATAGGTTAAGTCATCCCTCCTGAGTCACTGTGGTCCATCACCTCATAATTAATTACATTTTAAAATAAAACAAGCATACACTTGAGCTGATAGAGCATAATGGCTGCTTTGGTGCTGCTGTAGATGTGCATGTAAAGACTCAAGGAAACACATGGATTACGGATCTGACAGACCATGACAGTAATCCAAAACAGCCGTCATGGTCCCTACTGTAAATTCTTCTTATTTCGTGGACCCCTGAAACAACGGATGGCAACAAGATAGAGGTTTATAATAGAAATGCTGACACAACCTTATCTGTAGCTGTGCAAATGGTGCCGCTATAATTAAACTTTACAACTTAAGCACCACTAGATAAGTTGCCAGTTTTTAATCATATTAATCAGAGCTTGGATGTTTCAATTGCCATATATTTTCATGCAGTGTGCACTACAAAAATAAGAAGATTCCTCACCGCTAAAGATCATAGCTGTTATGAAACACAGAAGTATATCCAAACACTTCTCTGTTAGTGCAAATACACTGAATGAAAACCTCAGCCGGTTATCTATTTTTTGCTTTGTTTCTCAATACATGGGTTCAACATAATAGTCACAAAAAGTACTCTGAATACATTACAAGAATATCATTGAATAGTAAAAAAGTTTCATTAAAATCTGCTCAGTATGTTCCAAATTTTCCTATCAGCAGTAAAACAAGTCTACTGTCTTCAGTGATAACGACATTCAGAAGCCTGCTCTTTCAGAGGGAGGCACTGAGATTATTCTTCATGCATTGCTGTTTTCTTTAAAAGCCGGCTTCCCAGCGTTAGCGAGGAGTGGGTGGCAAAACTCTCACTGCTTTCAGTGGTCTGAGATTTGGAGCCTGGGAATGTTTTATGTAAATATTTCTCTTCACATTTTCTCTTCTTTTGTCCGAGTGATTTACAGTTTTACTTCAGCAAGGAAAGTTTCCTCTCGAAGAAGCTGTATTTGGTGCAAATCGAATGGATATTGCATTGGAGCAGAAATCCTCTATTGTTACCAAGCAGCTATCATTAACTACAACAACAAAATCAATCTATAAATAAAATTTGGTTGCTTACCTACTTTCTGTTACCCTAAATTTGCAAATCCTTGCATGCTGCAAGCCAGTTTACAATGCATCATGTGATATATTCCCACACCGTCAATGCCTGCTCTGTTACAGCACCAGTTCTGTAACACTTTCTGTAGACAGCTGCGCTTTCCTTTAAGATGGGTGGTACAGGTATGTAGCCTGTATGTCACAAGAAGTCCTGTAAGGAATTAAAGGGAAAGAGCCTGCCTGTAATCACATGTGGCAGAACAGAACATGCTATGGACATTTCTGAAAATTCTAAGAGCTGTAGCAACGCACAGGAGTTGCCATAGTGTTATTCTGACCCCTGAAGGATGGAAACAGAGTTAACTTCATATCCTTTTTTCCAATTTGCTTAGTATACTCTATGAACGTCAAGCTCTAAACTACATTAGCAGGATTTATTCGTGCTTGCCCAGACTTATCCTCAAGAAATATGAAAACAGTCATGAACTAATGGTGAATCAACTTTAAAATACTGATGTTCTCAGGGAAGCAGAGGAAAAAACAATTTTTCAGGCTGGTTCCATGGTAAAATTACTGTGAGTTTGATAGTCCATCAAATCTAGTAGCTATGTGAAGACCGTGTTTATCAAGAGATGTAAAACCCACTCTGCCCTCACGTCTTCCTAACTGAAAAGTATTTTAGTGACATTTTGCTAGAATGAATTCAGAGTGAAGTGGGGAAGGACATAGGCCAGTGATGATACGATCACTCATTTCAACTGAGTTAAGATTTCATCAGGCTTACATTTTTCAGAAAAAGCATCCATTAGAGGTATGGGGCCTCAGCAGTGCCTCTGCAAGCTTATCTGTCTTCAAGGAGTACTCTTCAGCCACCTCCCCCCCCCCCCCGAACAGATAGGCATAGTGATTTATGATTCTAAAGTGGATATTAAAGTATATCCTGATACTACTATCGTTGTGGACAACTGGCTCAAAAAGTCCATCTGATTTAAACCAATGGGACTCCTGTCACACCTTTGCTCTTCACCTGTTCGCCCTGGAGATGCTTGAAATGTCTTAATGGACCACCTTTTAGGTTCCCTGTAAATGTAACAGGTAGATTAGGCTGTTATATATTTGACAGTAAGTGCCTCTGAAGTCAGTCACGCTGTACTCTAACATAGAAGCAGCACACTGCTAAAGCTGCGAGGCAGCCCCTGCACACGCCGAGACGACGCCATCCGCGTTAAGCACCGCACACGCTTGGGGCGGAACAGCATCAGCTCTGCCTTGGACAAGGGGTCAGCAGAATGACGCCTTTGGAGGCAGGTGACGGCGAGAGGGAAGGAGGATCAATTTTAATTTCGGTGGTTCCTCCTCCGCTCAGCTGCTGCCACGCGCTGGAGCCCCAGGTTGCCGTGTGTGACCTTGCCGAGGAGCAGCCAGCCGGATCTGCTCAGCGGGGCCATTGTGCAGCCCTTCCAGGGGCTCTTCCGGAGCCCTCTCCACCGGTGTGGCTGAGGAAACCCCCAGGCAGCCTCCTCCTTCCAGAACTCCCCGTCCGGGGGGAAACTCCAGCAGGAGCACACCGATGCAAAAGGCAGCCTGCGAGAGGCAAACCCCTTCCCAGGAGCGGAGCGGGGATCTCCCCACCTCTGCCCAGGTCTCCATCCCCTGCTGCCGGAAGGGCTACAAAGTTAACCCAAGTGATCGACACGCTACAGGAGGACATTATTCCACTATCGGCGACTGATGCCACTGATGTAATCGTTACATAATCGCCGTCTTTGCACAAATACATCCATCTTCCTACAGACAGATCTGCATATCTTCTCCCATCCATTATGCATGAGCCCACCAGCAGCACATAAGGGTATATATTTTCACACACGCTGTATAACTTCAGCGTTGCAGTGCGTTGCACTGCACAACGTCATCACCATCAATTCCTTCAACCTGCCCCCAACCCCTCTATCAGAACTGATTTTGCAGAGAAATATTACCAATGTGTATTGACTGGATCCGTTTAAATCTTTAAAGGCTGAAGCATTCCCCTTGCTCGCTTCTGTTCTTAAGAAGCCCATCTTTTCTCTCCTTTTTCTCCCTGTCTCGCTTCACACCACAAGTAACAGAGGAATTAATTCACACACGGACCCTCAGCCAGATGCATGTATGTATGAAATACCGAAGATAGCATCTCTGTTTGCAAATCTTCAACTCCCATACACGTGGTCTGAGGTTTCAATAGGTAAGTTATTGGGTGAAAAAAACATCTTGTAAGAGCAGGTGGATGAGAGATTCTCAAGCTAGTGACATTTACAGTATTCCTCTACTGTCACGATGAGACTTTTGTTCCTCACCACCCCTCAGTTTATAATTTCCCTGCAGGATTTACAGGAACAGTTGTAATCCCAAATTACCAGCGGCATTTAACCCCCTTAGTACCAGAGCACTGCACCACGATTAACAAGGATCGCCACCTGAAAGTTTAACAACTTGAAAAGCAGGGTTTCCCTACCTCCACTGCAGCTATGAAATGCAGCAGAATGCTGCACGGAGTTGGAAACATGTGTTTCAGCCAGCGGATGGGATCTGCTCTCATCTGAAACAGATTCCATCACGGAGGGCTTCTTTGCTACCACATACCCTTCGCAGCCAAAAAATACTACAACCGGGAAAAAAGAAAAAAAGAGGGAAAAAGGCTCCTTGCTTTCACAGTACTCTCCCAAACCCAGAGGGTGCAAGAATAGGGAGGGAGGGCGAGATTTTTCATCTTTCTTTTTTCATTTTACGGCTAAAAGCATCCACCAGCAGACCCACTGCAGCTATTCCACTCCACTGCCAACAACGGCTGGAGCCCCTCGCATCAGGGTAATGCAGCAATCCCCAGAGGACCCATTCCAACCGCACGCCACCAAGTTCTGCAACGCCGCGCTCCTGCCTGGATAAAGCGACCTTACCCCCAGGAGCCTCCCGCAGTCTCCCTCCGGTGCGGTCAGTCAGCGGGGCGAGCGCCGGTCACCGGGCTGCGCGCTCGGCCGGAGAAGCCCCGCGTTGTTCACTCCCGGGGCTGAGCTGGCCGCCAGTGCCGCGGCGCACAC
>Ga0181612_112119_pt1 | contig 12052 bp, 7 predicted proteins | sample HoacroProtozoa21_FD_119630 | JGI IMG/M metagenome (GOLD analysis project Ga0181612, IMG submission 119630) | Hoatzin crop microbial communities from Cojedes, Venezuel. Combined Assembly of Gp0051906, Gp0051904, Gp0051908
GCGTGTAATTAGGTTTCCTACAGAGCACAGAGTGAATTCCTAATGGCGTGATTTTTTCTGTAGTCTCTCTGAAGGGTAGGTTGATCAGAAGTGCAGATAGTCTGGTTGATCCTTTATACAACACTGTGGCTTTTTTCTTCTTCCTAAAGCTACTGCAAATCTGATCAGTCACTTCCTTCTGTTTGTCTCACATGGCCTTCAGTCTTCACTCGCCTCTTCTTTTACCTTTCTAACTTATTTTTCTTTACTTTTGCTGGTGATGGGGGTTTTTGGTGGTTTGTTGTTTACTATTTTGTGCTTTTTGTGGCTTGGTTTTTCTTTATTTCTTTCAAATACTTACTGTGTGCTAACCAGAGATTAGAGCATCAAAGGAGCAAGGCAATGGGAAAGCAGGAGAAGACATTCTTCCAATTTTTCTGATTTTTGCAGTTATCTGCAGGTTTTTAGTGTTTTCCAGAACCTCAATATTGCCCCAAACCAGAGGACCCACTTTTGCTGTGTGTTGCATGTTGGTGATCATACTGTGTCCTAGTTGACAGTGGACTTACCCTCATCAAAAAGCTTCGCAAGTAATTTCCTGGTTTAGCATGTGTACCTAATATCCAATTTCCTCCTTTGTTAATGGACATCATAATTCTGGAAAATACCACAATAATAATAAAGCTAGCTTTGACTGTGTTGCTAAGCACTCATCAAAATATCCAGTGCGTGATACATTTTTTTGCCGTAGTGCTGATTTGCGAGTTGCCTGAACAAAACTTGCCTCCTTTAGCACTGTGGTGTCCTAGGAATGCTCTGATGTACATTAAAAAAGGATTTTAAAAAGCTGCAAAGATGAAAAATGAGTCGTTTCCTATCAATTATTTACGTCTCTAAGGGCCTAGAGTACATTGCATCACGCAGATGCTCAAGTGCTTGTACAATAATACAGTCTCCAATGAGATCACTTTATGTTGGTAGTTAATACAGTGGAATAATTCCTGAGCACATAATAAATCTAACTTTTTCTGTGTCAGATTCTTTAGCGTGGGAGGCCACAGAGTAATAAGCTGACAAACACCTGTTTCTTTTTAGAATAAAAGCTAATTACACTTGATTCATAGATCTACGGGTAGTGTCAAGTTGTGTGCAACAAACAGCTTTGGTAAGTAATACTGCTATGAAAGGCACATGAGATTTGGGTCTGTGTTACTTTATAAATGGGGTTCACCTATTTCTCTAAAACATTTCAAAGGTTTATTTAAAAAAAAGCGCCCACAGGAAAGCTGATGGAGAGGAGTATGGTACTTGCTAGCGGGTACCTGACTGAGGTTAGTGGGCTCAAAATGGAAGCGGAGTGTGTGAGGCTGCTGCGGTTGGGATGAGGGACTCTCCGTGTGCTGTTGTTCTAAGGCATCGATAATATAGCATGAACTCCACGTGCAGGCCTTGCTGCCACCAGCCTGTCTGCAGAAAAGAGGTGTTCCTACTCAGCAGTATGGCTTCTCAGTGAGAACAGGTCAGACTCCACAGCTCTCACTGTTTCACCCCGATCTTTATTTTGCACATTACTGAATGCTGGGTGACCATACTATCTCCATTCTTTTAATGATTGTCTGTATCTACAAGTGTAAGACACAACCATCCTCAGAACATTGTGCCCAAGTATGCAAAATCACTTTTCATTTGCTTTAGGCTTTGTAGGTTCTGCAGTGCCACCAGGGATTACTGAGTTGTCTTTGAATGCTTTTCTTTCCTCTTAAACTGGGCAAAAACTGTAGAAATGCAGGTGAAGTACTACAGAGCACGTGTCTGCTGACATCTGATCATTTTTATTGTTCCTACCATAAAGATAGTTGGGAAAGATGCATCACGCAACTGGACAGATTTACTTGAGAAGGAAGGTTTGAATCGAGAAGACTGGTTTGAATTGACAATGCTTCTGACCAGCAGCTTCATTTGAATCTCTGGGGGGAAAAAGTATCTGTAAAGAATGCAGCAATTAAATGAATTTGCTAAAAAGTAGAGGGCTGTGGTTGAGGGACTCTTCTCCCAGTAGATGTGAGCAAGGGACTGAAATTGCGTTGCTAGTGTTATACTGCTGGGAGACACCTTCAGCCACAAAGCTGCTGCCATGGTGGCAAAAGCTTAAGGTCAACCTTGGTAGTGCTGATCAGGCACTTTGAGGCATCTGTGGTTTGTGATCAGGTTATGTAGAGTCTCTTTGCAATGACTTGATGCTACCTTAGAGAGCTGAAAGGCTGCTTATGTGTAGAATATATCTTCTTGCTCAGTGCACGAGGTCCACAGGACGTGTAATTGTCAAGAGTAATTGTCAGTAACATGAGTAAGTCATAAAGATAATTAAGGATTTTAATGAGGAGTCTGTGCAAAAAAGAGATACTTACAATCTCTTCTAAGAGGCGTTGACACTGTGAAGAGGAGGAACTTGTCAGGCTGTGGGCAGTAATTGCCTGTATCAATATGCCAGAACTGTCACTTGTTGACTGAACAAGAGAAGTTTGGAAATTGGTCCTTTCCTAAAAGGAGGAGAAGTGACTTCGGGGAATTTCCGTTAGAGGTTTCTTCTGGACAGTTTTCTCCTTTCAAAGCCAAGAAGGGGATTTTTAAAAATCTAATCTTAGTAGCTGATTCTGCAGTCCTTGCTAAGATGGGTAGTGCTTCAGCAAGTAGTCAACTTTTGATCATTGTTTCGTAATTGGCAGGAAGGCTTACTGAAGGGATATGTGAATATGGTAGTACTTCATTCTTTAACTTGGGCTTTTTTAACCCAAGACATGCATCACAGGGAGTTGTGATAACACGGGTGTTATGATTAAAAAGAAAGAAAAAAGTATGAAAGGCAAAGTAGAAAGCTGAAAACACCCCACTGAATGAATAGACCTAGAAGATGCTTTGGATTGTTGTGTGTTCTGTTGTTGCAGCAGTAATTAAATGTATTTCCTCTCTGTCCACTCCACTTCCAAGTGATGCTCACTCTTCCTTTGTATCTGCTTAAATGTTTTATAGCTAGTTGTTATGAGCATTTTTCTGCACGCCACTTCAAAATTATAGCATCATTTGATAAATGTATTTAAAGGGCACTGTTTCTTGTGTCTTGGCCTTTTATTTTCTGTGGCACCACAGCTGCTTCTGGGATGTCTGTCTTGGGCCCTGCAAAACCAGGTTTTTGTATATGCTGTTGATTTGTCACTAAGCTTACTGATGGCCTTCTGACATTTTGCTTTTTCTGATGTTGGCCTCCACCATCCGGTTTTATGGAAGTGCATTGTGTCATGGGCGTACTGAGGCTGGGAAAGTGCTGTGTGAAAAGACCTTCTTCAGCCAGTGATCAGAAGATCATGAGTGAGTAGTTTTCATGTAGTGCAAAAAGTTAGCATCTTTGAAGCTATCCTGTCAGTGTTTGGTAATGGAGGTGTGTGAGACCTCTGCTCTGCCCCAGAACCAAGCACCTTAAGGTGATAATACATTATCAGCCTTAGGGGCAGGTCTTCAGGCATTGCAAGCTGGGGCACACGGGTGTGAATCCAGAAAAACTCAGAATAACTTACAGACTCAGGGCCAGCCAAAGTGTTACCAGAAGGCTTGTCCTGCCCACCCTCCTTTAATTCATGGCAACTTTCTTCACCGCAGCTAATGGTGCCTAGCTAACTTGTGTTTCCTTTGTACTGCTCCAACTTCAACTTTAGGGCTTCAAGATAGTTTTAAGTTATTAAAGATACTATCAATAGCGGCTCTCTTTGCTCTTGGGCAAAGATGTGAGGGGCAAAGACGCATGGGGAATGCTTAGTTGTAGCAAGTCTTTGGAAAATGGAGAACAACAGCAGTATTAAGAAATTTGATTTCAGTCGTCTTCTATTAGGAAGAGCATTTTTTGGAGAAGAGCATTTAGTTCAGCTAAGGAAAGCTGTAAGATAATAGAAAATGCTGTGGGAGTAAGGAAGCAATGGCCTTGCCACTCATGCCTTGAAATGCAGGTATTGGAATTTGTCACTTCTCTCTCGTGCACTTCTAAGCTATGCAGTGAATAATGTAGTGCCAGTTGTTCCGCGTTGCTGATCTGGCCTTTTCAGCTTGCAAGTGCTGCTGTGCCTTTTTGTGGAATCAAACACCACGGCGTAATTGTTCCCAGTGAGTAACTTCTCCTCGGAGGACTGGTTTTATTAACATTTACAAGAAGATCAGCTCCACCTTTCATGCTCTTTCTCCAAGTGTTTGGCTTTCTCTGAAGTCAGGGGTGATTACTTTGGTTAGCAGGAATTTATTTCAGACTGCTGAGGGATAGTCTCTGCATCAGCTGGCATCCGCGCTATTTAACTAGGGAAATACCTTCTTTATATTCTGCAAGGGTTGGAAACTTTCTGTCGCAAAGGGCTTAATTCTTCCCAGCCTAGCCCATGAAAAAGTAACATTGGCTTTATGCTCCTGTTGGCCTCTTTGGAGAATTGACTTCATGCAATGCAGCTTGGGTCTGTTTTAAAAATAATGATGCGTTGGATATCAAGAAGAAGCTATGGCTGTTTTCTGATGGCACATGCTAGCTATAATCTGGGTTCAAAAGCTGAAGGCAAAATTAGATCCCGTTGTGCTGCTAGCATTAATCTCGAGTAGCTCTATTGAACGGCAAGGCGAAAACCAGTGCAGGGGAAGGCAGTGAAATACAGCGAGGAGGAGACCATGACAGCACTTCTCCGACATGGACACGGGGAGCTGCGGGCTGGGGTCAGCGGGAGGACGGGCGGTCATTCCCCATAAGAAGGCGTCTCTTTGCCTTGAGTGTCAGGGCTCAGAAAGTTGGAAGGCAATTGATAATTTCTGTGTTGCAATGAAATGCCTGAAGTGTACTCAGGAAACAAGACTACAGGGCCTTTATTGCAGTTCTGAATTTAAAACAGAAATATTTATAAACTCTGTAGCTGCTTTAAAAAAAAAAAGAAAAAAAAAAAAAAAGGAAGATGTGAAACATAGTACCTTAACATGTCCAGTTCTGAAAGGTGGTAATATGAGGTCACATCAAACTAATGAATGATGGGGGAAAATAAAGCTTGTAGCCTGGTATACTTGGTGGTGAGTAGCAATGGGCTAAGCGAAGGTGATCAAAGGGTCAGCACAGCTCTGGATTCTTACCATATATGTGAAATTCTGTATCTTGTATCTATTCAAATCAAGCATATGCAAATACCTCATGAAGCGCTCTGAGCGTCAAGTGGAGCATTCTGAACATTCGCTCAACCATGTCTTTTTCTCTTGGTTGCAAACTTAAATTGCCGTTATTGATTTTTCTGTTTCTGGTTAACATATTAAAGTACAATTCATTTTTAACCATATATATATTTTATCACAGTGTGCCCTTTGAGAGACTTTTCTACGTAATATTGAAATGCTTTCCTTCTGGTCAAGTAGTGTATTTTATATTAATGCCTCTGTTATTTTCCCCGACTGAGATGCTGGGGATGCTAGAGAATGAAAACATTAATTCCAAGAGTAGCAGGGGTTTTCTCCTTATTGACTCTGGAACAGTCCTGGAGTGCTAAAAATCTAATTTCATTCTTTCTGTTTTGGAAGGTTTTGGCGTAGATTAAGAAAATAAATTGTTATAGATATTTCTTACTCTGGTGGCAGCAAGGACTAAGAGGTTAGCTCCAAAGGAGCTGCAGCACAGGGTCATGTAACCTCTGTCCTGCCCCGTGGTGAAAGGTGTTACATGGCCGAGACTGGGGCTGCGACACCCGGGGAGCACCAAAGCTACACAGGCTAAAATCCCTCGGTGACTGTTTACCTGGTGTTATCTTGTAGATTATTTGACCAGTTGATTAGAAAAGTGCGTAAGTAATAATTATTACTTGGCATAGAGCAACTCGGGAAAACCAAAACAAATTTGAGAAATGCATCAATATTCTAAAGCATCATTTCTTTTAATTTAAAAAACAAACTACCAGAGTGTAGGGAATCTCTAGCATCAGTAAGAACAAGTACTGGTTTCTTGCTTTGTGGCTTGAATTACCAGCTGCAAGGGCAAGTTCCCCTCTATCCAAAACAGCAAAATCACAGAAAACTGCAATATAAGGACTAGACATACTTTTTAAAGTCGTCATGATTTTGTAGCAACTTTTACTAGAAGTTGAAGCAGTGTCAGCCAGAAATCATTTACTGAAAGATTTGACTGTATCTTAGGAGTATGGAGATCCTGGAGAAATCTCTGTGAGATGAAAGGATCTCACGGGCCTCCTCCTGTGGTGGAGGAGTCGGGACAATGTGGGGCAGGGAAGACCAGACTTTTTTGCTTTCTTCCCTCTCGCTTGGTCTTTTCGTATTGCTTCTTCGTGAAGTCTGCTCACCTATGGACCAAACTATCTAAAGAAAATAGTTTGAACCAAAATTAGATTTATTTGGTTTAGTCAATAAGTGTATGTGTTTTAAGCTGTGTGTTAGTACTGAGGTCTGGAAGAATGGCCTTGGCCAAATGTGTTCCTCGGAAGCGTGGGGCAGGGCAGGCGGGTCCTGCGAGGCAGGAACCCCAAAGGACCCCAAACCTGGGGCTCCTCGTCAGCTGCCCAGGAGAACTGCGGAGGATGTGGTCTCCAGAGGAGGTCCAAGTCATAACTCTGCGTATGCTGTGGCCTCCAGGTGAGGGTTCGGTTCCCTTGTGTCTGCAAAATTCCTGGTATATCCTCGGTGCAGATAATGAGACGCACAGCTAAACGGTTGTTTTGTCTTACTTGATGTTCCTCTGGCCTGTGCTGTTCTCATGGCTCACTTCTTCACAAGTTGGGGTTTTTCTTGCATTAGTAGAGCCCTTCCTAGCAGTTTCTCTTCCCATAGCATACTAATTTTTATGTGCTAAACGTTGCCATTGTGATGCAGTCTGAGTCCCTTTTATTCATTAAATCTACTGTGTCCAATTAAACGCTGAGACTGATCTGCAGTTTTTGTCCCTCCGGTTTGGTTCTATACAGCAAGTAAAAACATTTCATGCCATGTAATTGCAGCCTGTAAAAATGTCGACACAAATTATAATTTGCATACTAACCATCTTGATGGTAGAATAGAAAATTCAGAAAACCTTTGCTGTAGGGGGCAGGTTTTGATTTTTCTTGTACTGGAGGTTGGTGGCTTGCGCTTGCTACCACGGCATGCTGTGCCTCGAAACGCACCTGAGGGGGGTATGGGTGGGACGGCACCCAGCGCCCTGTGATGCAGTGGGCTAGAATCAAAATAAATCATGACGTGATACTCTTCAGTGTTAAAGTGGATAAAAGGCGTTGGCTCTGCAGGAGATTTCTGTTGTACAACCAAGGAGTTGGGTTGGACCAGATGACCTCCAGTGATCCCTTCCAACCTCAGCCTGCAGTTCGGTGAGAAGTGGTGACCCTTCGTTGTTCACACTGGCTTCCTCATTCCTTGGCTACGTGCTCGAAGCTTTCCAGTGAGACTTGTAGAGGGTGGAGAGAAACCAGCTCCACTGTGGTTGGGAGTTTCAAAAGCTGAAAGCTAGTGGCAAGCAATTCCCTCAGCCCAAACTGTGAAAGTCTGAAAGCCTGAAGTCAGGATGCTTTTCAGGAAAGGAGTTTTTCAGCAGATTTTCCTGCTTCACCTCAGGTTGTAATGGGAATAACGTGAGATGGCCTTCCTACCCAGCCTTGTATAACAAAAGGATGGGAGATAAAAACTGGAGTTATTGCAAAATATTGAAGAGAAAACAGAACTGAGATGTGAACCGGAGAGGAGCTTGCCTGGGGCTGCCCTTCCCAAAGCCATTTTCTCTTCAGGATACCGAGGGAAAGGTTTATCATAGGAGTGGGCTTTTATGAGTATTTTTTTTTTGATCCATTGCACAAACTCTTCCATGTTTTCTGGTCGATTTGCCATGGAGCTGCCTGTCCCATCACCCCAGCCCGTGAGCTTGTGTTGGGTCCAACAGAACACTGGCAGCGCAACCGCTCGAGCATCTGAGATGTTTCCAAATTTTGCTTTTTGTGGAGGCAGCTGAGAGCTTGTCTGAGCCTGGGTGCTGGGAAGGAGGGAGAAATATGGGCTGAACTTGCTGTCAACTCTCTTAAAAGCTTTTTATTGTAGCTAAAATGTGTGATAATGGTACCCAGAACTATCATTACAGTTAATTAAAGGTCTGTTTCTTTTTATAATGTGAAGGTTTTATTTTCTGGAGTTGATAACATGGTGATAAAACCTTGCTTTAGGCAAAATCTTGGTATTCAAGGTCACAACTTACAAGTAATTTTAAAATTGAAGGGAAAAACCCCAAACCAGTATACGGTTCCTGTTATTTCTGAGTTGTGGAAGTATAGCGGGAACGATTTAGATTTAAAAGAAAGAAAAAAGCAACACCAGTGCCTGTGCACTGATGAAATGTTCAGTATCAACCACTGGCAAGAGGTACGCAGAGCACAGGCAGTTCCCGAGCTGCAGGAGCTGTGCTCCAGGGAGCTGAGTGCTTGTCAAATCTTTATTTAGTTTGGGTTGAAAATGTGGAGCCTGGTTCCAGGGACAGGGCAACGTCTGGATGTAGGCATGGAGATGGCAGGGTTTTACTATTTCAAAAAATTGAGATTTTCAGTCTGTAAGGAATGGAGCTTAATGCACTGCTGGTGTGGGAAAGGGATCTCACGGGGCACTACACCCCACTGTTTGCTGTTTAGGGTGAATTCTAAAAACTCGGTGATTCAGGTCCTAATGCTTACAAGAGAAGATAAAGAATCAAGTATCACTGAAATACTATAGTCAATATGGCATTGCTGATTGTGACTATTTTGTAAGTTTTTAAAAATTGTCATGGTTTGCTGTTTTTGTAATTCTGATGTCAATATATTTTCAGTATTGCTAAATTTGAAAAAGACTCTCAGTAAACAAGCGACATATATTGTAGTTCATTACTTTATTATTAAAACGATATTTTTTTCTCTCTTATTGTAGGGCCATGTGACAAGACAGCAGGTGCTATGTTGGTCAAAAAAGACATGTCCCTAGGTAAGAAATGTAAAGTAAATGACAGTGATAAGAGATTTAATTGCTGCAAATCTGTTGCATAAAAGCTGAGCTTGCTGTTATCAAATAGAATTGTTGGTGAGATGACGTGGGGTCCTGTTGGCATATGTTGACCAGGGGTTGAGATGTTCTGTTACTCATATCGTCTGCTGCTGGTATGGAGCACTAATACACCTCACCCCAAAAGTACGAGCGCTTGAGGAAAACTGGTATTACAGTGAGCTTGTGCTGTATATTAGCGCTTGTGTGCTTAAAAAACCTGCATGAGATAAGAATTTCCATTTAGCCTACAGCAGGTCTGAAAGGCAGGTGTGGATCTGGGGCTGGAAGAGTGAGGAGCAAGAGGTGGGCAGAGGTTGCTCGGTCGTGGTGGCAGGGGCGAGAGCCACGGGCTGGAGCTGCACTGGGGGAAGGGACCCCCGTGGGACCCCCTGAAAGGAGTGATATTACACGGCCACTGTAAATGCAATGAGAAACTAAACCTGGAAAACACCAGAGAAAGGATAAAAGGCACAGAAATGTGTGTCATCTGGTGATAAAGAATTTTCTGTCTAGCGATAGAAAAATTGTAATAGCGGTTATTAGTGAAGCGTGTTAAAATTTCAAATGGCTTTTTGAACTTGTAAAGCAAGAGTAAACACAAATATAGGCAAATCTCCAGAATATAATCCTTACAAGCAGAGCTCTGAATCTATATGAAACGTTGCCAGTGAGCATGGACCCTGGGCCAGGACTGGAAAACACCCTCCCCACCCGTCTTCTGCAGAGAGGGGTGCTGTAAAAGCTTCCTCTGTGCCACTAACGAATCTCTCAGGACCACGTCTGTATGACAGCTTGGAATGAAAAGCAATAATTAAATTCTGAAGCTCTTCGAAGAAAACAAGTGTATATAAACAAGATGTGCTTTTGGGATCCTGGCTTAGCAGCGTGTCTTTGAGCAGGTGCTGATAAATGTAGGTGAAAATCCTAGTTCCTGGGGAACAGAAGAGGTGCTGAGTGGTGGCAGCAGGCACTTTGCTGCCTTTGAAACCTGGGGTGTTAGAGGCTGCTGGCATCCCTTACCAGCCCTGGATGGTCCCTTCCACCTGCAGCAGCTTCTCTGGGATGCTGCAGATGCCCTCATCCTTCCCCGTGGTATTGGGTCCAGGGGCTCTGGGTGGGACCCTGGCACAAACCTCCCCATGGGGACAGCCCTTCTGCTCTGCCCAGAGGGCTGGGAGTCCTGGGCTGCTTGGGTGGCTCGAGCAACGGGCGTTTAGTCAAAGGAACGCAACGGTGATTGGGGAAAAGAGGGGGCTTCGCTCCGCGTTTCTGTGTTGTACGCTGACCTCCTCCGCCGTCTGTTGCGGGAAGCAGGGACTCGGTTTGTCTCTTATCTGCAGTGTCGTGTTCTCACTGATTACTAAAGCTGCGCTAATTAGTGAGCGAGTGCAGGGCAGAGTCTTGGAAGTATGAGGAAAAGTATTCCTCCTTGTACAAATGCAAGTTCTTAGCTGTCTATTCTTAATTACTATCAGCTGCAAAAGTGAGGAAAACCCCTTCTGGGAAATCTTTTTTGGAGAAATTCAGCTGAGTGAAATAAGGATCACAGTGGCTAAATGAATAATTATTTTTTTACTTGTGTGCTGGCTTTTATATTTAAAGCTGAGTTATAAGTCAAAAAAATCAGGACCCCTTGTCAGAGGGACCACTTGCTCACTGCCTCCTCGGGCACTGTGGCACTTGGGGATATTCTGAACTTGCTCATGTCAGGCTGGAAAGGTGGGACGTAGGTTCAGTGGGTAAAAAAAACAACAACCCCAAACCTCACCAGAAATTAGAAATCAGAGCTCAGACTCTGTCCTGTAATCTTCAGCAAAACCTGGGCATAATAGAGGCAGTCTAACTGTGACAGATCTGCACAGGGCAAGTTTTTCCTTTTACTGAAAGCGTTAATTAATTTGTGTCTAGCTTGCTGTTTCAAGCCTCGACTGCTGCTGGTACCCGGCTAGCCAGTACCTTTCAGCACTGCTTTTGTTCTCTTTATTGTGATGAAGCAGGCTAGAATTCAGACCTCTCTCCAAGAATCCATGCAGATACACTGAGTGTGCTGGACAATTGGATATGGGAGAAATAGATGAATAAACTGCCCATCTTTGGCTACAAAAGGATGCTCCGGTGCTTCTCGGCAAGCCTTGTTCCTCTCCCATTCTGCAGGGTGATCTAAGTGTAATGTGCCTGCAGAAGGTGATGCCCTGGTATTTCACCAGGAATCTGTACAGCAAGGAGTGTGTGATAATTGAGATAACAACAGGAATGATCGTCTTTCCAATTGCTCCTTACAAATCACAGAGCTGTGATTTGAATCGCTTGCTTGGCAGACTACACAATCAGAAGTGGATTTTTTCTGCCCCTATTGGAGGAGAAAATAAGAGGATTGCTGTATTCACGTCGTGTCAACAAACCCAGCGCTGTGAGTCCATACCAGTCGAATCTTAAGGAAATAGGACTTCTGGCAGAAATGTTCTCAGCTCTGTAGCTGTTCCAGGAGGTAAAATCAGCAGAAAGGAGATTCTTCTTGTAATTGGAAAAATTACTTCTGGGTTAAGAATAAGCCAACTGGAAAAATGTTTTTCTGTCATTTTTTAAAATAAATGTTAACTTTACGCTGCTTAAAATAGTATAGAATAAAAGAAGGTAACTCCTGAATCTTTTAAATACTGGCTATTTTGTATGATCTTTGAAAAGGCAATTCAGCTGCCTATTGCACTGAAGTCCTTCTTGGAGAAGAAACCTCACTGTGCTGTAGTCTTCAGCATCCCCCTTTTTCTCTAAAGGATTACTGCGCACGCAGGGATGGATGGATTCAGTCGAACATGGCTTACTAGAGATGAGGTTGAAACCAAGGCATATTTAACTCAATCCAACTAGCACAAGTGGAGGTAGCGTTTCTGATACGTGCGTCTTATGATGAACATGATATCGTGGCAGGATTCACATTAAAAAAAAAAAATCAAAGGTAACCCTGATACTGCTATCTGCAACAAGTAACCACCCCTGTCTCTCAAGA
>Ga0181612_126976_pt1 | contig 12052 bp, 5 predicted proteins | sample HoacroProtozoa21_FD_119630 | JGI IMG/M metagenome (GOLD analysis project Ga0181612, IMG submission 119630) | Hoatzin crop microbial communities from Cojedes, Venezuel. Combined Assembly of Gp0051906, Gp0051904, Gp0051908
ATCATTAGCTCTTGGAACATTTCTTCAGAAAGCTATGTACACATCTTACTACAATACTACAAGTATAAACACTACCCCTTCCCCATGTAAGAAAATAAGGTTTTTAATTTACAACAAACAATTTCAAGGTGGAGGGGCACAAAAATGACAAATAAGAAGGAAGGAAGGGGAAAAAGAATGCAGGAAAACTGGGCTCGAAAACTGTCAAAAGGCTGAAAGAAACCCTCAGTTGCTTACCATTCCAAAAAAGATCAATATGGCAAGTTACAGTTGTAAAGTGAGGAAATGAATAACAGGATTATTAAATCAGTGTCAAGCATCCAGCAAACAAATATAAATGAAAACTATCTTTAAAGAGGCTTATCAGCTTGCAATTTTAAAAAAATTCTATTTAAAAAATTTTTGACATTGTTTGTAACAGGAGCACTTTAAACACAACTCAAATTATTTTTAAATTACTTCCCCCTCCCCCCCCGCAGAGTTCAACATGTTTTTGAGTAGGGATGGTGGGGAGAAGAATTTCCTCTCATTTTAATAAATTGCCTTTTATTTTCCAGGAATGGTTCTCTCAAAGATATGCCTGAAGTACAGTACTATGAATAGACAGTAAGTGATTGTACTTGTGACAAAATCCATTGTGAAAGAATAATCAGAAGAATAATTCTCTACTGCAGACTTGCTCATTTAATAGCACTGCACACTCAGCAGAAAAATGTCAAAATATTAGTTACCTAGGGCAATAATGTAGGCACACACACAAACACTGTATTTTTGTAATGCATATGCCTGAAAAATGAAAGTTTAAAGAACATGTGGTGCTGAACAGTTAGAAAAGCTGAAATTCTCCATTTTGCATGTAGATCTCCACCAGGCAGATGAAGAAATCCTAGAAATGTATGCAGCAGGCTGCTTTTATAAATTAAGTCAGGCACAGAGGAACTTTTTGGGCCTTATTAACAGGCAGTCTTTTAGATTTCTCACACACATTATTATCACAGCGTATAGCAGGGGAAAAACCAGAAACTTATGCAGCCACAGCCCGTGCAAAATAAACTTGCGAATTGTAGGAAACTTTGTCTGAGTTAAGTACACAAATAACACTGGTAATCTTGACTGAGACTTCTTCAAGCATTTTTTTTTTAATCAGTGCCTTTATAAATACGGTCAATCGAGAGTTTGCCAAACGCTTAACAGCGTTAAACAACTTCACCACCAGTCAACCATCAGATTCCTTACCTGCTAAGTACTTAATATTATCAAGTTTGTGCGATTCGAGCATTGTTTTCAGATCTGCAACTTCTGTGTCTATTTTTCTGTCTGTCTGGGTCAGAGCTCGATCTTGTTGCGCATGCTAAAAAACAAAGCAACATACTGATGCAATTTGAACAGTTTCTAGTTTATGTAGAAATTTAACCCATCCCTTCGAGTTGTATTTTTGGTTCTTCCTTAAATACATGTGAATTTGCACTCAAAGAGAACAAGTTCCTTCCTAGCTGATTATATCCAAGGAACGGAACATTCTGGTGAACTCAAGAAATTCATATGATATGTTCCGTAACATGTAATCTAGAAAGTGGCAGAACTGGATGCCTTCTTATCTCACTAGCAGCATAAACATTAACTTCAAGCTGTCGTTTGGCCCACTGATACTAAAGGCACAGCTCAACTATGAGAGCTATTGAGAAGTTAAAGAGCCTCTCGTGACAAAAACATATCGGAGCATAAAGATTTATGGACCATTAGAAAAACTGAGAATTTGTCTTCCGATGTAAAAAACGCATGTCTTCATCTTGCAACACATTCTATCACAAGAACAGCTACAGACAAATTCAGAATCTGATTATGACAGAAGATACGACTTCTGTAAAAAAAAAAAAGGGGGGGGATAGAATTATTACTCCGGAAAGACTGAGAGATCAAACTTGTAAACTGAGAACAACAGCTGCTGAGTTGCTGATATTTTCAAATCAGCACTACTGAAACCTTGTGAAGCAGTCAATGATTTACTGCTACACATCTTCCCTATACTACAGAAAGGAAACAAAAGAAAGAGGAAATGCTTGGTAAAAACCTCCTCTAAAAGGAAGGCAAAGCAATCTAGCAATGTGCTTAAGTCTCACTGAACATGGGGTAGAAAAAAATTATTTCACAAACTAATGTTAAGAGTAGAATTCTATGTAGAGAAAATACTGCATGCGTGAAGTTTCAAAACAAAGTGACCACTGAACAGTTGATATATACTTGCAGAGGTCTAATAATATATATGAAAGCCTTTTTATTCTGTAGATACTTCAGTTATCTGTACCAATCATAGGGAAATAATAAAGCACAGTGACATTTTGTACATTGAAGTGCCTAAAGACATGAACAGCTCCAAAAAGAATAGCAGGTCTACAACACAAGTACAAAAAGCTTTGCTGTGTAATAATCAGCTACCAAGTTCTTACCAATTCCACTATTTCCGTCCTCATTTCAAGTAGTTTTCTTTCATTAAGTGAGTACTAGAGGGGCCAAAAAAAGATAAACATGATATTGTTATTAAACTTTCCCCCACATACACTTAAAAGCGTATTTCTTTGTTTCTTAATTCTGTAGAACACTGAATCTGGACAAGATTATTGTCTGACAATGCTTGGGAGACAGTATTGTAGGACAATTGCTGTCCTTCGGAAACACACAATTTAGACAGGTGTTCATCCACACCTCTGAACTGTAAAGCGCAACAAGTTCATCAGACACGCAACATCTGCAAAAACTGTATGTATTAATAAGCAGTTGGAAGAAAGGCTGGCAGCTGTGCGTTTCTGAAAAACCAAGACCTATGATTCTAAACAGTAATTCTGGAACAGTTAACTAATCCATTGAGCATGCAAGCACAATTAAGACCGAACCAACCACTGTCTTCAGAAAGGGGAGTACGGTTTTAAAACATCATATGGAACTCGGCTATCAAAGGCATGTTTAACCAGCATCGCACACGCTCACCATTTGTGTTGTTCTGACCATCATTTTATGATATATTTGTTAAATATAGAACATCCGTATCTCACATTAAGCCATTCATTTGTGGAACAGCAGCAGTTGTGGCTTATTTTTAAGTTCTAGCTATTTGGGTTCAAGGAAATTTTAAATACAAATTAATGCAGCATACCTTTAAGGCAGGTTACCTTTCTGACTCATGAACAGGCATGATTTACCTTGACATCTACAATGGTTCCTGTCCCACTACTGGAGCAATTCAATTATTCACAGACAGCTGCTAAACCGCCAGTCTATAGTGCAGAGTATTAAGGTCATCAGGTACCCGTCTCGGAATCCTCAGTTACACAGCAATAATGTCATCTGTTGACATTCCTATATGGAAAGTTGCTTTATTTTTCCTCCACTCCGGAAGCTTATTCCACTTTAATATTAAACTCAGATTAATCTACAGAAATGCCTCAGCATTGAAAAACCCTCCTTAAAGATCTAGAGCTCTGTTTGGACTTTTGACTGATCTAAGGATGAAGTTAAGAGATAGCAGGCTGCTACAAATGTGGAAAGTGACATAACAAAGACAAATAACAGCATGTCTAGAATTAATAAAAGTCACTAGATTCTGCAAAATAGAGAGGGGCAAAAAAGGAAATTCAGACATTTTATATAAATACACATTTTTGAAAATGGTAAGATGGCAGAATATTTATTAAAGACATCATGTCTGAGGTGAAATTTCACATAAGAATTGGACCTCACACTAATAAACTGATCATCACTATCAAAAGAACCATGACATTTAAAATAAACAATTTTATGGATTGAAATAATTAGTCTGATTTACTTTAAATAAATGCTGTTAGCCAAATATACATTTTCTGCATAATTTCTATTCTACAAGCTTCTTTCTTATGTTTGTATTTATTAAGGTTTTGCTTTGTGGCTAGAACTCTCTAGGTCAGAGCCAAGAATTTTAAACTTAGGTTTAAGACAGTCAGATACACCCTTTTACAATAAGACATCAACATACATCTGTAATAACACCAGTGCATAAAAAAAGGAGTAAAGATGAAGTTAAACCCCTTCCCTAAAATTCAGCAGGGAGATTTCCTCTTAAATCCATGTTTTTCCCAGTGCAGAGAAAAATTCAGTTTTGTCAAGAGATTTTTAACAGCAAGCTTAGAGGCACTGTGATGCATGAACACATGCATACGTATGGAATTTTGTACCGCGCTTTGACCTTTTAAATCACATCTGTATCACTGCAGATATAAATCACAGCATAAACAGGTGTGCATTAAGCAATGTAGGAGTCTCCAAGAAACATAAAGTGGAATGAACGAATTAAAAGATAAATCACTTAGAGTTTGAAGTATTAAAGACTGCCCATATCAGTGTTGACAAATTAAGAAATTCTCCTTCAGTACTTGTTCCAAGCAAATGTGAAGGATAAGAACATTTTGCTTCGTGCTTCAAGCTGAATCAATTTAAACTTCAGCTATTTCTCTTCTGAATAGTAACTTACTAAGAATGCACAGTAACCTTCAACAATCCCGAGCTTTATTCTCAGAAAACTAGATATTCAGTCCTAAGCCACATTACAAGCCAAGTAAATAGGACAATGATGCTCTGCCTACTATAGGAAATACTGGATTAAGTCTCACCCCTGACTCAGCATATATACTACAACCTGCTCCACGTGCATCTGCCTTTTTCCTTTTCTGTTTACGCATGGCAGAGCTGGCAGTTAAAGTGGGGGGAGTGGGGGGAGGATAAAAAGAGCAGTTTTCATAGAAATTATGACATTCTTGAGAGAAAGTTGACATGCACAATTTGCTTTTCCTGGAAGACAGTCAAAATAATGTAGTGTTCTGAGCAATAGACAGAGTCCAGATTCTAGGATCCTACATAAACATATAAGAAAACACTAGTAACTAACTGATCACTGATGAAGTAATTTTAAACAGATTTTGTAAGCCCAAATCCCTTCAAATAGGTTTTGTAAGCTTTTTTAACCAAAGTTTATGGTCTACACACTTAACACATTTCGTATGATGCTTTTCTAAAACATTAGCATAAATTACTGACCTTTAATCCAGAACTCTACCTGCTCAAATTGTACTTTATTCAAGTGCCTACCATGGGATAACAGACTGTTAAGTCATCACACTAAGTCACTGACACAGCTGTTACCTAAACTAATCATTGGGAAAAACTTCCAGGGACACACACAGAAGATAAATGGTATCTACTTGAACAGTTCTTACTGCCTAGATTGGAGGTAAATATTAAGCCTTCATTACACACCTGTGAAAAGCACTGAGTAAGAAATAAAATTAACAGAAAAATGTCATTTAAAGATCTTTCAATTTAGAAGACGCAATTCCTTTCAGATCCTAAACACTATTCAAAAAAGATCTGTGGGAACAGAACTCTGTTTAGAGTGCTACATATAATGCCAAAACTTGTTAACCTACTAATTCTTCATCTATGTTTCTAATTTAAGATCACATGAATCCAGTTCCGCCAGATATTTCAAAGTTCAAAACCATCTGAACCAGTATCAGTTACAACTGAAAAAATAAAAATCAACTACAACTGTTTTCACGATAGGTATTTCCTGACAAACTAGCTATGCTATAAATTCTCTAGCGATATGGAAGTCAAATATCTTCAATGATGACATATTTAATGAAACATGTAAACTTAATTACATGTGAAACTAGAGAAAGAGATATACTAATAACATAGAAAACCTCTAGGTAGCTAGTCAGCATATTTGGATTAAATACAAAATATATTTAAGTGTAATGTGCTAATCCTGATATTAAAACAGTATCAAAATAGATACATACAACACCAAATATGGCACCTTGTACTACAGCAGCATAAGGACGAGTAACTTGGATTAATAGAATATTGAAGCTGAATGACAGCATAGATTAATATGAAAATACTCTTTGGATAAGATGCTTTTACCCAAATTTGGAGACAACTTACTGTTCAGATGTTTCTAGAAGAAAGTAACCAAAACTTACCAATTCTTTTACTCTGCTCTTCTCTAGGTTTAGGCTTAACTTGTTATCTGCACGAACTTTGGTAATTTCATCCTAATGGGAAAAATTGAAAAAGCAACAAGCAAGATTTTCTAATCATAAGCAGAAAAAAAATAGACAAATATATTGTGCCTTTCTTTACATATCTTGGGAACCAAGCTTTGCTCCAATTAATGTAGACAATCTTTAAAAGTGTAAGTATTCCTAATCTTCCCCTGGGAAATACTCATTTTCTATAGTATGAATTGGCTCACAGAATCCAAACCTGACAATTACTTTTAAAACCAGAACACTGCAAACAGCAGTTCATTGGGAACACATCCTTCTATAAATGCTGGGAATGTTTAATACATCCCATAACACTCTCTGATTTCTAGAAATCCAACCCTAGGTACACATGTGAGTTTGACTGCCTCCATGAAGCAATCTTGATGCTCAGAATAACTTTAAAAGCAGTTTCTAACCTTCCACTGTAAAAGAACATCTGTTTCTAAAGACTACATCTTGGGCTTTCAGAAAAAGACATTTTAGACGTCAGAAAACATTTATTATATTTTTAAACACCTAACTTTTTTAAACTACCATAAGTTGTGCACTTGCATTCTACTTCATCAATAGGTGTAAGTGATTTCTGCTTTTCTCAGTGACAGCTGCCATTTTAATGCAACCTCCTGACAGGAATTCCAGCCAGCTAACAGTTTGTCACGAGGCAAACTGCTGATCAGATGAACGTGTGGGAGAAGCAAAAGACTGCTGATGTTCTGGGAGATTCTACTATTAAAAACAAGTAAGCATCTCTCAAGTAGGCAAACATCAACTAGTCAAGAGTTCAGTAAGTTGGTATGAACAATAATTGGACTCCATTTCTGCTTGAATTTTTTAATTTTAATGGGTTTAGAATTAGATGTCATTACAACACAATACATTACAGTTCGATGAATCAAAAAATCAGAAATTTTTCTTAAACTTTTATAACATTATGTCTTCTTGTCTTTTAGAGGAACAAGTATGAGCAAATGTAATTCTCACAACTACAAGTTATTCAAAATTTAACCTTCAACTGTAAGTATAAAGACATCTAGCTTTTAAGAAAATATGACTCAGGTCCTTGATGCTCTACCAGTTGATTACACTAACTCATATGCAACTGAAACTGTAAGTTACAATTCAAAATTAGAAGCCAAATGTATTTTAAAATGGTATTCTGAAAACCCAGATGCATGAAGCATTTCATAACACTATTAAACATGCAGGATTAGCCTTGAGAAATTTATTTTTGCCTTTTGGAGATCATAGTGCAAATAGAAATGGAAGGGAATAGGGAAGAAACAGCAAGAAGGCACTAGGCTGAGATTGACCACATCTTCACCTGGCTCAACAAGTCCAACATTCTGCCAGTTGCATGGACAAATCCTAGCGAAAGAATGCTCCATCCTTTCAGCTAAGAAGGACATCACAGCAGGAAACAGCAGCTCTCAAGTCAGATGACCATGCTCCCCAAGAAGAGCTACTGTTTCCCAGTTTCCAAACTTCATCACTCTTGCAAGAATGTTTGTTTCTGTGTAAAGGCTGCTTATGACTCCACATCCATTGAAATAACAGGTTTTGAGATGATCTGGTTTTGATGGTAGAAGGGTGTTTGGAGTGCTATTCAAGACAGGCAAACCATAAAGAACAGAAACACAGCATTGATGCTTAAACCTGATAAGACTAAGAATCGGTATGATAACTAACAGAGGGAGTTTTCCCCAGAGAGTCTTCTCTCGCAAAGGTCATTTGCTCCGAAACAAATGGGACCAAACATAATGGTCCCAAACTTAGTGGCCTAAAGAAGCCATTTAAAAGCTATTTTAAATTCTGGACAGCTAACAGATATGTCTTCAGACAAAAAAAAAAAACAACAAAACAACACCCCCACAAAAAACCACCCCAACAAAAACCCCCAAACTAATTAGAAAGTGCTGTAAATTTGAAAGTATGTTATGTCTTTACACGTAATAGGCAGCCCTAATGGCAGAACTTCACTCAGTCTTAACCACGACACGGCAGTTAGCCACTTTCTGAATCTAAATTAAGGACATGTAAGTAAAAAATCTTCAGTTAAATTTTTCTTCACCTCTTGTACCATGCACAGTACTCTGTCACCATAAATAAAGTGTGCATGAAACTGTTTTTGCTGCAGCCCACAGTGTACCATCAACTACAATTTCAGTATCCTATATATCACAACAATTAAGAACAGGTTTTAAAATAAAATCTTGAAAGCAACAATTATTTTTTATTTAAACCAAACTAGACAGGTGTTAATTCTTAATTATACTGGTATGGTACCTTACCATGACTTGCTTCTTTATCTGCTGGAGTTCAAGTTTTATTTTCTGGGAGAGTAGAAAAAAATTGTACTCTATTACTATACACGAACACACAATCTAGAAATACTAATGAATTTGCATGGTCAGTAACAATAACTATAATCCGTAACGTGAAAAGGAAAGCAAAACGAGCGTGGTTTAACTCTATGTGCTCAGTATGTGTATCGATATATGCATGTGTAGACACGCACGTTGACTCAGTGCTGTGCATCTGCAAACAACAGCAGAAGACCGAAGCACTGCCAGCAATGTCCCACAGCAGCCAAGGCGCCCAAGCTCATAGGATGCTACGAGCCAGAGCAAACCCAGCAAGCCAGGGGAGATGATTATTTCCCTGTGTTTAGCACCTGTGAGCCTGCACTGGAAGTGCTGTGTCTAGCTTTGGGCTCCCTGGTGACAGACAGATGTTGACATACTGGAGCAAGTCCAGCGGAGGGCCTTGAAGATGACGGGGGGGCTGGAGTACACTATGTTGGGGGTGGGGGGGTAAGGACAGCGAGCTGGGTTTGTTCAGCTTTAATGAGAGATGGCTAAATGGCAATCATACTGCAGCCTGCAAGTACCTAATGTTCTCTAGGGGTCATTTCTAACTCAAATTATTCTATTACTTTATTTCTTTCAAAAGATACATGAAATAGGTATGGCTATAGCATCTCCTATTAACTCTCTCTGGAGATCATCGAATCCAATTCCCTGCTCAAAGCAGGGGCAATAAGAACAGGTTGCTCAGGGCCATGTCCAGTTGGGTTTTGAGTGTCTCCAGGACAGGTGCTCCACAGCCTCTCTGGGTATCCTATTCCAGCGTTCTACCACCCTTACAGTAAAAAGGGTTTTCTTATCTCTAAATAGAACTTCCCGCATTTTGGTCTGTGCCAATTACCTACTGTTCTGTCACAGGACAACACCAGAAGCAGCCCGTCCCTGTCTTCTTTATACCCTCCCTTCAAATATTTGTACACATTGACAAGATCCCTGCTGAGCCTTCTCTTCTCCAGGCTATAAACGGTCCCAACTCTTGCAGTCTTTCCTCACGTGTCAGACGCTCCAGTCCCTTACTAATCTTTGTGGCCATTTACTGGACTCTGCCCGGCATGTCCATGTCTCCCTCGCACTGGGGAGCCCAGAAATGGACCCAGCACCCCAGATGAAGCCTCACGAGTGCCAGACAGAGGGGAAGGATCACCTCCCTTGACCCACTGGCATCCCCCCTAACACAGCCCGGGAAGCTGTTGGCCTTCTTTGCCACAAGGGCTCATTGTCAGCTCGTGGTCAAGTTGGTGTTCGTCAGGACCCTCAGGGCCTCTTCCTGCAAAGCTGCTTCCCAGCAGGTCAGCCCCAGCCTGTCCAGGTGCCTGGGGCTGTTCCTCCCCAGGGGCAGGACTTGCCATTTCCATTTGTTCAACTTCATGAGATTCCTGTCAGCCCATTTTCCCAGTTTGCTGATGTCCCCCCTGAACGGCAGCACAACTGCCTGGTGTATCAGCCACTGCTCCCAGCTTTGTATCATCGCAGACTTGCTAAGGGTGTACTCTGCCCCATCAACAAGGTCACTAATGAAGGTGTTAAACCATACCAGCCCCAGAGCCAGCCCCTTGGGTACAAAATGCTTTTTTACATCATTAGAAAAAATAAGCAAATGCTAGAATAGCACTTTCCAAGACAGTGAGTTTTACCTCGTTTTCTGAACGAAGTGCTGAAAATTCACTTTTTTCCAAAATAATCATATCCTTTTTCACGCCACCAATATGGGACATTACTTGCTGGAGTGCAATTTCCTTTAAAAGAGGGAAGAAAAACCTCAGAACGTAACATAACAATAATGATTTTTCTCATCTCTTTCCTACAAATACGGTAGGCTATTTTGGTACCATGAAATTTTTAGTTCAGCAATTTCAGACTGATTATTTGAGTTTCAGAAAGCAAGATAAATTAAGTGACAGTGACAGACTAAGCAAGTTAGGCTCAAACGTTGGTAATGTTTGACAAAATTAGCAGTGCTAACACAGTTCAGAATAATTCAATTAGTAAGCCTAGGAAACAGTTTCTTCCAAGTCTTCAAATCCTTAAGCTAGCCAGGGTATTGGGGAGAGAAGATGTGTCTCGGAGCTAAATGAGGAAAGCTGGCTTTCAGAACGAAACTCCTCAGTGAAACCACACTCTTTAGTAATTACCTCCTTTCTTACCTCCACCTGCAAGGGGGCTCGCTTTGCTGCACTGCTCAGAATCATGCACTACACTTACACTTTTAACTGCTCTTCTCAGTCTGTTATACTGAGCTGACAGAAGACAAGCAAGAATTCTCAGCAACTTTCAAGGATGGAAAAGTCCGCAGGCGTTGTTCTAGATGCTACACTGCCCACACATGCAAACAGGGACTGCCTTCTCTTCTCTGAAGACCTTCCCCTAATAAGTAGTTCCTTGCTTTTGATTCTGAACTAAGAACCCTACAAATCTGACACAGGACTCTGACTTCACTTTTGTCAGGAGATGCTGTTCTAGTTTACAGTGTTATATGTTTAAGTGGCATCTGCAGATGCCTCACCAGGCTACCTGACCACAACAGTAAAAAAAGTGGCTTAGTGTACTAGACACATTACGAAAAGTCTACAGAAAGAGTACTGCCATGGACACCTCCTCTCCCACTCCCTGATGTCTCCAGCTTGCTTTTGTTCTCTCTCTTCTTCACTGAGCTCAGCAAAACAGAGAACAGACTTCCATATTCTTTCTCTTCTTCATCTTTATACATACACACACACACACTTCCCGTCGCCCTCCCCCCTCCCCCCCAAGGTTTTATCTAACCAGTGTAATATTTCACCTTTTACATACCCAGCTAGGGCCTAATGGCGATAGCTACATCCACAACTTTCCAAATCCTCTTCCAACTCATCAGTCTCCTTTTCCATAAGCTCTTATGCATTCAAAGACTATAAGGAACTACAGGTTCTATCATGTTGCCCAGAGTTCATGGCATATACACCTCCTGAGCTGCTTCTACCTTAGCACGCCACACAAACCTGCACATTTCAATCTTAATGACAGAAAGTCACCTGAGGGTGGAATCGATCAGACAGTCTCAGGAAACGTCTACCATCAGGAGCAACAAAGGAAACCTGTCTACTTTCATTCAAAAAAAGCTGGGCATAGAAGGAGGCAGAGATGCAATGACTTTTCATTGTAAAATATAACCACCCACGGGAGAAAGGGTCCCTCTAACACTGCATGCTCTGATCAACTGTGGCACAAGTTCAGCACAGGGGGAGGAAGCTCAGCCATGTCTGCTTTGCCTGGATCTAGGAGGTAGGCAAGGTGAGCGGAAGCCTCCTTAGACAGAAGTTGGTACAAAATCCAGGCATTCCGCTTCTTGATGAGATGTCCTACTGCCAAGACTATTGTACTACAGAGACAGCAGCTGCCGTTTTCTCACGTTTTAAGACAGTAGCCTTATTACTACGAAATAAGTTAAAGCCTGTGTTCAGAAGGTGACCTGGGGCCGTGAATCCCAGCCTCACAGAGTGGCCCAATAGGTTGTACTTCAGCCACGCTTCTTGTCAGCGTTGCCTGTTTGACTAGCTTACGCGTCAGGGAATTCCAGCATACCAGGCATTGTGAATCCCATTCAAAGATGCTTAAGTTCCACATGCAGTG
>Ga0181612_143653_pt1 | contig 12051 bp, 8 predicted proteins | sample HoacroProtozoa21_FD_119630 | JGI IMG/M metagenome (GOLD analysis project Ga0181612, IMG submission 119630) | Hoatzin crop microbial communities from Cojedes, Venezuel. Combined Assembly of Gp0051906, Gp0051904, Gp0051908
CACCAGAGCAACACCAAATTCCAGTAAAAGTAAAAAAAAAAAAAAAGTATTTTTCTTGAACATTTGCCAAACAATTCTATACATTCATCCAAGCCCAGGCATGTAGCATTTAGTTCTTTTCACTAACTTCTGATTTAAATGTGACCATTAACTTCTGGAGACTACTTTGAAATGCAGACTAGAACATCCCTTCTTTCTGTCATTTTGTTGTTGTTATGTTTAAAGACTTTTCCCTCTGGGAATTTGCTGTGGTCAAAAGTCTTCATCACTAACTCACTCTACTACATTTGCTGTAAAAACAAGAAATCAGAGCCTACTCCATTTCCTTTTCAAGAACCATGGTTTATGATGCTCTAATTAATCTCTTCTTAGCTTAACAATTTAAGGAGTAATTTGAACATGTTTTCAGTGCTTTATTGCTACAATTTCAAAACTGCTGGTCATTGGTAGGGGAGTCTGGGTGCTCAATATGCATCCCTAGGCGGGTTAATTTCTGGATGTATCATGCAACAGCCTCCTCTTTTTCTTCCTTAAGATGGTCCCATAACATGTAGATATTCAAAATTTAACAAGCATGTAAAGACCAGGGACTACACTATTCTCATCAGAAGATGCTGGGAGCTCCAAGTAAAACAAAGACACCCTGAGCTGTACCATGAAATAAAAGCCAATTGTTTCAAAACCAGTGCTGGAACAGCTTTGATATTTTCCGGGGTTGATTTACAGCAAAACCTACAGTGGCAATAAGGATGTAAGCAAGCCCAGCACAGGCAAAGCTCGGGATCGGATGAGAAAGAGAATCCAGCATATCGGATAACAGTGAAACACAAAAGCCAGTGAATTCAACTGTACAATCTGGTAGCAGAATTACTGAAGGGCTAGTGGAAGCCTGTCACTTTTTTAGTCTCCCAAGAATCAGAAGTATTTGGCAGATACTTGAGACAGGAAATAAATAAGTTTTATATGAGGCCTCAAACATTATTTATAAAAATGTCAACTTATAGAAATCTTCCATGAAAACCTCATACTACCACAGCTGTAAAACGTATATTTTAAGACATGACTTTAAAGTGTCAGTGTTGCCTGAACCATCCACATCTCTGTCTCTCATATATATATGTGTATATGTGTGTGCACGTCAGTGTATATGTAGCTATAAAGCAATTTGTTTGCCTTTGAAATGTGTTTCTTGTAAGTCAAATCACCCTCCTGATTGCACTAAATTGTTTGGTTTAAACATTGATCTCTAGGGCACTGATAAACAATATTTCTGTGGGTTTGAGAAAGCTGCAAATATTTGCACTTTAAAAATCCCATACTGCAGAAAAGCAATGTTTCAGCAATTAAGAACATGGCCCATTCTCTGAGCGTGATTCACTGTAGCTAAGTGCCCAAAGAAGCAGAGCCAGTAGTAGCATATTCTAGAAAGGTTAAAAAAAAGCCCTGAAAACATTAATAGGTGCTGTTTAAAACAAGTTGTACACAAGTACCATTCACAGACCGGCAGCCAGCGTTACACCGTAGTCCAGATGTAGATTAAGTTTCCTCCTGGCAAACAGGAGTGCTCCCATTAGCTGTTCTCAGCCAAAGCAACAAAAGACAAATCGAGACCTGACGTAAAAAGTGGTCTGTCCTTGGCTAAGCTTGGTCTCTTCTGGGGACCGTGTCCCGGCAGCCCCCTGCCCTGTTTGCTCCCGCTAGCTGTGGAGGGGATGGCAGACCCCAGCCTGCGGGTGGATGTGCAGTGGTGCCAGGGCGAGGCTTCCCCATTAACTTTTGCCATGTTTGTCGGTCACTGACATGGGAAGGGGTTTTGCCAGCAGTGTTGAAGACTGTATCGGGGCTGGCTAGTCAAATGCCTCAGTATTTGAATGACTCCCAGCTACCCACCTCCTTTTGGCCCAGACTCAGTGCAGCTCAGTGCAACCTCAGCACTGAATTTGATATACAGCAGTGCAAGAACACAGCACCTGGAGCTTCTTACCGTAAGCCATATACCAAGAAACACGCTACAGGCATTTAGTAGCCATATAAGGAACAACCCTGGCACTGATCTGCTGTTCTCCCTTAAGTTTCCCTCACCTCACGCTGCTGCAGCATGGTTTCTGCCTGTACAGACTCCCACAGCCTTTTGGGTTGCACAACCCTGTGTCTGAAAGCAGGAGTAGATGAACCCAGTGACTCAATGATCAATTCTACAATCTGCAACAAAGCAACAAAACAGAATAAGCCCCCACAACTGTGCTTAGTTCTCAGCCCTGGCGCATTTTTGTCAGACACCCCTAAAGCCAGAGGGTTCATGGCAAGGTCTGTCTTCTCTGCAGCTCTCAAATGGAGTAACTCCATTGCTGCCTAGTCCTCAGCAGGGCATGCCCCAGAAGCACCTGTGGTACGAGCACCGAGTACTCCCACATCACCTGATCCCTGCATCGTAGCAGAATGGCTCCGAACTGAGACCAGCTTGGGCTGAAGCTGCCTTTGTGCAACTCCTCCTGTTCCAACTTGCACAGACAAACAGGTCCTGAACAGCTCGTTCTCCTGCTCAGTTTTTATACAAGAGCAGAGCTAGTTTTGTGAAAAAGACTCAACCAGGATGAATACTTAGCCTGCACAGCACCTGTAGGAAGACATCGGTTATAGATATGACCGTACTTCCACAGAAAAATTGCTATTTTTCATTCCTCAAGGTCCAGACAGGGAGAGAGAGACTACCATGGCAAAGGGAAGCAGAAGTTCCTGCCATGTTTGTAGGAACTCTTACACCTGGCTTTTCTGAAAGGGGAGTACAACCATTTTCCTGCACTCTAGAACAGCAGGAGCCCAGAGTGGGCTGAGGCAAGAGGCAAAGGCAAATAACCTCTTTCAGCACAGCCTTATTGGTCTTGGGAAGCTTGAAGTTTCAGTGCAATACAAGTGAGATGTAACTGGAACTCACCTGCTGTCCCTTGATCTGTCTTTGACAAACCCTTGTAGCTTCTGCAGCTCACCACATAATAGAATATTTAAAAAAAAAAAAAAAGAACAATTTAACCAGGCCTACCTCTGCGCATCTGGTACTAAAAATTTGATCTGACTGGGGAAGAAACAGATACCTCACAGTTTCCCAGAAAGCACAATAATCTGCAGAGCAAATAACTTGTTTCTGTGGGTCGCTGCTAAAATACCAGTTTGAAACCCAGCTGCAACTAAAAGCAAGTAAGCAAGTGCACAATCAACAGGAGTCAAAGTACACATCACAACTGAGTCCATGAAGCCTTCTAGCTTCAGGTATCAGATATGCAGGTTTAGGCCAGGCAGTAAAAGTCCCTGTGAGCTCCAGCATCTTGTGTTCTGTCCTTCCTGAAAATGACCAAAGCAGCAATGGCAGCACGTCTCTAAGGGCCAGCCCAGGAAAAGTTAGTGTTGCTCAACAGAGGAGAACAGCAGTAATTATATCTGCACCCATTCAGACTGTTTGTGTTGGCACAGGCATTGTGTAACTCCCAGGGAGAATGAAATTGTCCTCCTCAGGAGCGCTTCACAGTGAGATGAGCCTCTGTGCTATTCTCAGGGTGAATATTGCTGAGAAGGACACCAGTGAATTAATCTGGGCCACGAATAAAGAACATGAAAGAATGTTTCTGTCTATCTCAGAGGCAAGGCATATTTGCAACTCACACTTTCAAACTAGCAGCCAAAGGGTCTTTATCTCCCATATGAGAGACAAGGAAGAACTTGTTTATTTAAACTGCAAAATTTTATAGATGGTCTGAAGTTGGGGGAAGCGTTTTAACCAGCTGAAGCTTGAGCTACTTTAGGGCCGGGAAAATACTTTATCTTCCATGTTTCATCTGCGTGGCTGTATAAAAGGACAGAAAGGTCTGATTTTTCAGTGCATCCAGACAATGAGTGTCCCAGCACCACAGAACAATTTTAAGTCTCCAAGTTATCCTTCCCATTGATCAGCCTCCATACTCCTCTATTTATAAACCTAGTTGCCCATTTTCTCTCCAAAGTCGGGTTTTGTCAGACTATGGTAAAACTACTCTAGTTTTGTGTGTCCTGAAATATGCTCTCTCTGCTTCCACCCTATCTGACCTGGCTGTATGCATGGCTTATCCTGTTCTAGCTCTAGCAAAGTCACAGGGTGCAGGGGAGCTAACCTATGTCTCATCTTATGAAGTGTCTGCTCCTATGACCCGAGGTCCTTCATATGTTTGTTTTGTCTTAATGAACTATTGCCAGCAATATCTCTGAGAATGTTTTAACTATTTGTTCCCTCCATCATACTTTCATACTTTTGTTTTAGGCCTGCTTGTCTTGTCAAACTTGACAGCCTTACACACAGTTTCAGTGTGTAACATCATTAATAAAGTAAATCATCAAGTGAAAGAAAACCTCGCCTATACTATACGATTGCAGTAGAAAACAAAGCAGCACACGGGTTGCTTTAACTACAGTCAACGCCTGATAATGTTAGGTATTTTCAGCAGCTCCAGCGAAATGTACTATGTCTGTCTTTGGATTTGTCAGTAAACACTAAAAAACAAAAGCAGCTCATCTGTACACAGATGAAGTGATTTTTTTAATCTCCATTCAGGTTCTCCTCTTTGGCTCCTCTTATTTTTTGATTCCTGCAATCCAAAAAACCTGTAGGGCTTCTCTGCCTCTGACAAAATTTGAGACAAATGTGATTGATGAGTGTATTTAGAATAATTCAGATGCCATTATCAGTTCCTTTAATTTTATCTACTGGAAATAAATGTGACTGCCAGCTTGCAATCTTCTCTTCCGTGTGTTAGCTGTGGCAGAGGTTTGACAAGCCATATGCACTTGAGACGATACAGCTTTACCAGGTGAAAAGGAACCCTGAGAGGGAAAAACCCCTCACAGCCTTTTATTGCAGGTTCCTTTATGCATTCGTGTTCCCTTCAAAAAGAGCAAAATCATGGCAGTGAAGCAGGGAGAGGAAGCTCTTGGCAAAGCCTTCACTGCCGCGCCTTCAGGTCCCATCCCTTTCCGAACAGCTAATCCTGAGATTACATTGAGGGCTTTCCACTGCGCTGCAGTCACGGAGACGTGTTAAGCAGAGTTAAACTGCTGGGAAGGGCCTCCTGTGGAAGGAAACCCACGATAGCTGGGCATGGGTTTGGTGACATTTAAAGCAGACTTACAATTGCTGGAGCTACCAGAAAGGTTTGGAGCAAAAGATGATGCTCTGAATTTGTGTAAAGCAACACAAAGACAACAAAAGTATTTCGGAAGACCGTATACCTACTGATACACCTTTTTGGGTCCATTATTCTTTTCTTTATCTTTACTTCTGACAGCACCTCCGGTCCCCACCCTCTGATACTAAACCTGTGTGTGTTTGGGGTGTTTAAACTCGCTCCATGAGTGACGCTTACGGCTTTCAGACTAGCCACTTCCTCTACCCAGCCCACACAACTTACAAAACAGATTGCGGCTTACCCTAAAACCGTCCCCAAAATCGCACACCCACTCATCCAGGAAAAACTGACACCACAGGTTTTTAAAGTAGTGCTCCTCCTCTGTCCACACCATGAAGGTAGAACTTATGATTCATCTGTATTTGATCGTAAATTTATTCATTACGCCTCTTCACAACAACTTTTAAGCAAACGTAGTGTCGATTAGAGACACCAGACTGATTTACCTTGGACACAGAAGGCCTCTGCAGAATCAGAGGCACCACAGGGCTGTCTGCTATTGTGGAGTGTCCTCAGGAGGTACAAGTGTGGAGCACTGAAACATATCATTGGAAATTTTGTAGGCTTGATAGTACAGAAAGGAATACACAAGTTTTTTCCCACCTTATCATCATGTCTTTAAGATTCTGTAAGAAAGGGCTGCTTGCTATCATGCCTTAAATGCCAGTAAAAAATCAGTAATATTTTTCCTGGCTTTTTTTTTTCTCTGTTTTTGTTTTGAAAATTCAGCTAGGTTCTTTTTCTATCTCAATACAACAAAATGCACATGATCCTTTGGTGGCAATTACCTCTGCCCCAGTGTACAAAAGAAATGGTCCACAGAGACTGGAAAAGAGACTTTCTCTCTGCCTCTCCCTCCTCTTACTTCCACCATACCCACACATTTACAAAAAGCATATTTTTGACTTTTTTTTAATTATTGTTTACTGTCTTGTGGTTGGATGGTGCCATTTCCAAAGCTGTAAACTGACCTGGCTTATTACCAACATTCCTAATGTTGCTGCTGCATTGGGAAAAAAAATTCCCCATAAACCACCTACACGCACAAAAATTCCCCTTGGAGAAGAGACAAAGCACTGAGCGGGGAAAGAATAAAGGTCAAATCCATAGCACATAATTGCTTGGCAAAACCATTTGAGGTTTTATGGTGTAAAAGTGAGATGAATTTTTTATCATGTAATGGTGCACTGATGCGGTCATAGCTTTAGAAATTATTCCAGTTCTTGACTCAGTGTTGACAAATGACCCAGAAAGCAACTTCTAAAGGAATAAGCAAGTTCAGTGATAAGTCAGTCAGTAGTGGATGACAACTATTTGAGCAATCTGAGACACACAGTGTCCCAACCACAAGACTGCCACCAAATGTCGTTTCTTGTTACCCTGTGACTCACTCAAGAGGCAGCTACAAAAACCATCAAGCTCTCTTCTTCCTCTACTTCCCCATGAAGCTCGGATCCATTCACTGGGAACTTGGATGACAGAGGAGCTAGTGCTGAGTGGTTTATAGCATCAGCCTACTCAGGATATATAAACTAACGCTAACGTCCTCTGTTTGAAGTGTTTATGATAAAAGTTTTAACTTGAGTCTCATTAAAGCTAGAGTTGCTCCATGAGTAAAAGAGGATGACCATACTAGCAGTTTCAAGCTTGTTGTTTGCTGGTGTCCAGTTTCCAAAATGTGCTGTATTTCATACTATGTTCTTCTGCAAAGCAAAGAGGAACAGGGCTTTTCTTCTGAATTGAAGCAGCTGGCATTTCAAAAGAGGAAAAAGCTCCCACAGAAATGTGGGGAGGTACACAATATCAGGAAATAATATTCAGGCAATTGAATTCTCAGGGGTGGAAGCCATCTTGTCCTGAGGGACACTGCTCTTACCAAAAGCTTGTATGTGAAGAACAAACTTCAATCAGAGTGAGAGAACTTGTCCTGGGAGGTAATGAAATCGGATAAAACTCTCTGTGAACAACAACAACTGCAAACGCTGTCTATGATGAGAAGAGAACAGGGCAGGAAACTCACTGGACTGGGGGCTTTACAGGCTCTTTTTCAAGTCCTGCAAACTACACTGAAATGTGCATGAGAAAAGCAGGTAAACACCAAATGGAAGAAATGTTCTTTATGTCTGGTCCAGTCAAGAGCTGAGGCCAAAGTCAACACAAGGAGCTAGGTTTAGTCATAAAACCCCTCAGTCTGTCTCAATGGCTTGGGTTTTTTCCTCCTTCTTTAGTAATGTTGTTATTACATGCAACAAAGAAAGATTTCATGCAACTTACTTAAATATTAACTACTTATGATTTGAGGAGAAAACACTAACCACAGGCTTCACATAAATACGTGAAGGACACATATCCCCAATTCTGAAAGGACATCGTGGTTACCCCTTCGCAGTAGTAGGCAGAAAGTCACAACTACCTGGTTGGTACGAAGAATGGCTTTATACTCCCATTAAGGGGGAATCAGAACATTATGGATACATTATATGCTACAATATAGTATAAAGGACAAAATAAATGAAAAAGAAAACACAATGCCTGCACCAAGAGCATTAAAGTCTCCGTGGGGAAAAAACGGTTGCAGACTGTACACAGTGTACATTGAAAACAATGAAACATTCATACAAAAAAGAAGGATCTCATCTAAACCTCCTTGGGAAAGAAAAACTAAGACATTTCAAACCTTTACTGAAAGTCAGGAGGAGACGTTTGAAACAATGCGAAACATTTGTGCTACGCTATTACCTTTCTCATTTTGCAACTGCAGTAAGGACATCTCCTTTTGGGAGTTTGACCATTCCTGTGCTCGCCAAACATGAAAGCGCATCATTGAAATGGCCTCTTTTTGCCTATTCCCTGGTTTGGAACTGCTGCAGTGGTGATTCAAGGCACCAATTCAGGGGCCTTTTCTCTCTGTCCAAATCCAGCTCTGGTGATGCAGACTGCAGAGGCTGCAATGCACACAGGGAATTTGCTCAGCCCGGGACCAGAGCAGCTGCCCCCCACCCCTCTCAGCATTTGTTCTCTGACCCCAGGTATGGAGGCAGGACCCTAGCATGTGCAGCATTTGTGTTACCAACTTTTAATGCTGATGAGCCATATGGTAATTAAAACAACCCACCCAGAGTTCTCGTAAGTCACACAAGAGTGAGTGGGCGAGTGGGTCCACAGGGAACCAGGGGTATAGGTAGGACAAAGCAATTACGTTGTTTTTTCCTCGGGCTACATCTTTCGTGAAGCATAAAACTGCCCGAACCTTAAGTAAAACAGCTTAAAGACTACCACATTATGGTGGCTAATCATAGCTATACAAATGCAATTAATGAATGCTATTTAACTGCTGCATTCATCATGAACGTATTATATAACCACAATATTGCATGCTTGGGTTTTCACTTATGTCCTTGTTGTTTCAATACCGTGACTCAGCAGAGAATAATTCTTAGCTTATTTTCCATCCTCTTTGTGGTCTCACTCATTGATGTGTGCAGTGGAAGACAGGGAAAAGACTGCAATGAAACAGCTCAGACCCTGCCACTGTATGTAGACCTGAAAGCCAAATCTTTGGTCCTTTTTGCATCCAGCATCACTCACTGATGGGGAGACACTGTGCTGACTGTTTGGCCCTGATCTCATGCACTGGAGCTGTGCTACCAGCTTTGCGAGCTATCAGGGCTGACGCAAACTAAATCTTTCTCTCCCAGCCTTGGTACAGACACTGGCAGTAACATTTCCAAGAGCGATGTAAGCGCAGGATATGATGCACCCTTCCTCGTGCAGGATTTGACTCAGACTCCCTCAACCAACCAATCCCCTGAGCAAGTACTGTTTCTCCTAAGTCCCTAATAGTTAGCCCCCTTCCTGGATGGACCATGGTGCTCATCGGCTGCTGTTGCTTCTCCTTCCATTCCCACCAGCTTTATGGTGAGCATTCAGAGAGTTCACAGGGCTGGGCTGCGAGGACGAGGGGCAGAGTGCACACAGCTCAGCATGGACACTGGCTTTACCATCTAGAGAAGATGGTCCCTTGGATGCCCCCAGAGCTTGAGAACCGCAGACATAAATCATTCCTAGATCTCTGATACTTATTTGGAGATTTAACCATGCCATTTGACATTTTCTATAACAAGATTTCCCCAGCAGCGAGCTTCTTGAATCAGGTCAAAGCACCATAGAATCCCAAGTCTTCAGAACTATCAGCTGGATCACTGAGCCTTCTCCACAAACACGTGTCTTTGAGAAGAAAATGTGTTTGTGCACGAGATGACTACAAAGCTGTACAGTCCTTGGAGTCACTGCAGATGGGGAAAATGTAGCTCAGCTGCCCAGATGTTTTGAGCAGAGGTGCCTGTTCTTTTTGGTGTGATTTGAACTAATTTAACGAACAAGGTGATTAAAGACAGAATGGCCACCGCTGTCTCCTGTCAGATTTCTTCAGCCTTTTCGTAGTGCTAGAAAGCTACCTTGTCTTCAGTAAATTTAACACTCCCCTCCCCCTCCCCAAATCTTTCAGTTTTTAAAGTAACTTAGAGAGTCTGCCTCAATTTAGGGGACTGGGAAAGAATTACTTGCAACAACGTTATTTGTGGGTTTTCAGACCTACTTGGTTTTAGGTCATTTACTTAGGGAATATTTCTGATCTGTTGTTTCTTCCGACTGTGTTGATTAGACTAAATATTCGTTGCATACTGAGTACCAGGAGCTACAAGTGGAGTCCAGGAAAAAGCAGCTGTGGTAGCTGTCGGTGTTGAGCAGCCATCCAGCTGCACTTGTTGGAGGCCTCTGCAGCCTTCAGCCTGGGGGCAGCAACTACAAACGACCTAAGCTAACTTCCTCATTATGGAAAAACCTCACAACAATATTTCCTATGCTTCTGTCATGACAAGGCAACATGAAGACAGTAAGACACCATTTTAAATAGAGTTATTTAATTATTGTGGGGAAAGATTTGGAAAAAAAAGTCAGAAAACACCAAATGTTCAAAACCGAAACTTCAGGAGAGTATCTTGAAATCACAGAAGTTTAAATCTGTAAGATCTTCAAGATACTGCCTACAGCTTGTTTGATCCAGATGAGAATAGCTGGACCTAAGATGTTCCCTGCTATATATCTTAGCTGTTTTAAAAACCTCTGATATAAAAGTCTCTAAAACATGCTATGTAGCTTATTCCTGAACTTACAAAGTTCTTCCCATTTCTGCAGATGAGTGCTGATCTCGTCATTTTTACATCCTGCTTGTAGGACATGGAAAGCAATTGATTGCTATATCATCTTTGCCACAGATTTTTTATATTTTTGAAATCTGTTATCAGGCAACCTGTTGTCTTTCATCTGGGCTAAATACATTCCTTCAAACTTCCTTCATCTTCCACATAGCTCTTATCATCCGTCTTTATCATTACAATTTGTGATATCTGTCATGAAGTGTGGTGCTTTTGTGAAAAGATTTTTGAAGGTCTATGCCACTGAGGATGCACTTTTACATTAACTTCATTTCATAAAAATTTGAGGTGCTGAAATTTTGGGAGGCTTTGTTCACAGACCAGGAAAACTATTTCCCCTCTAATTGAAGATTTGAGCTTCTTTATAACAATGTAGTTGTTTGCATTACTTCAGGTTTAAATTACTTTTCTTCCTAACAAGATAGATGGCTATTTGTGCTGATAGGCTCATATAACATATCTGTCCAGCAACACGTTAATGCATTGAACTTCCCTTCAATTCCTTTTGCTCAACACAGCAAAAGTCAGTGGAGATATATCATAGATTAATGTTTCCATCATCTAAGGTGTCTAAGTTGTACATCAGCACTCTGGATGTTTATGTGATGTATATTTGTGGTTGTGTTATTGAATTGCTGTCCACAGCAGGGGTAATTCCTTGATTTTGCATACCTCTATCTAACACACAGTAAAATGGGATTAATAATACAGGCATGTTGCAAAGATTTGCTAATGGTTAGGAGTATTTTTTCCATCCTTGTTCTTATACAGCATTTGGGCATCTGTCAGTCGAAAATGTTGTGCAAGTGTTTGGCAACCCTGTGTTAACCGTCCTCTCACGCAGGAAGAGCTATTGGCATTCTCCATTGTAGACTTTGTTTGTTTAACGCAGTGATCAAAAGGCGCATTGTATTGCCACCAAACCCTGAGTCACCCTCCCCAAGGAACAACCACCCTTTCTTTCCATTTGGGTGGAGATAGTGTATTTCTTGCTAAAGGAGTGGTGATCTCAGTCCCAAAGTTCTTGATAGCGTTTAGTAAGCTGAAGTGGGCTATTTTATACTGAGGAGACAGACAAAACGAGGCTTATTGCATACATGCCGTAAGCTTTTGTCATTGCGCTACTAAGCTCACAGCAGCAGTTCCGAGTCTTTTTTTCCTAGCGCAGAGTTACAGAGAGAGAGGGAAGGAGCGTCAGCATAGGTGGTGCTGTGAACTTTTTGCAAAAACATCTGGCAGCTCCTGGCTGCAGCAGAGGAATAGAAACATCCCTCGGTCTTTTCCAGACACGCTGCCTGTGCACTGCCTCACTTTTTAACGGGGACATTCTTCTGTGGAAACACCGAGTTTGTCTTTTTTATGGTTAGGAAGATGCAGCAACACCAGGATACAGCACCAGTTGCTCTGATGGTGGCTCTTTGCCTACTGTGGGCAGCAGCACATACTAACAGAGGGAAACGGTGGGAGGTGGAGGGTTATGAAGCTGCCTGTCCTGTGCTAGGGGACGGGATGTGAGCAGGAGGAGGATTGATTTATCCTGCCCTAGAGAAGGTCAGGCAGAAGACTTTGCAGCTGGATACCACGTCCTTATGCCCCAAAATGAAAAGCAGGAGGGAGGGAGGGAG
>Ga0181612_148122_pt1 | contig 12051 bp, 5 predicted proteins | sample HoacroProtozoa21_FD_119630 | JGI IMG/M metagenome (GOLD analysis project Ga0181612, IMG submission 119630) | Hoatzin crop microbial communities from Cojedes, Venezuel. Combined Assembly of Gp0051906, Gp0051904, Gp0051908
ATCTCTAAGGTCATCAAGTCCAACCATCCACCCAATACCACCAGGCCTACTAAACCATACCCCAAAGTGCCACATCTACATGTTTTTCGAACACCTCCAGGGATGGTGACTCAACCACCTCCCTGGGCAGCCTGTTCCAATGTCTGACCACTAACAACTGTTGTTGCCTTTCATCCCTAAGCAGTTTAACTAGACCCCTCTCTACTTTCTGCACTTGAAGCCTTTCAAATCTGCCCACTGAGAAGCAGTGACCTTGGTCCTCAGCAAGTCTTAGAGGCCCTCCCACTGGGCATCCCCCCTTCACCCCCACCTGCTGCCACCCTAGGCCTTTCCATTTACAGTCCACTTGGTCTCATGACAGAAGGAGCACTTGTGTGATGGACCATACGGCTGCCACAGCACCCATGGCGACACCTACAGTCCAAGGCCATTTGCTTCCCGATAAGCTCCTGCGAATGGGGAACCCCACTTGGAGACCTCGTGCTGCCACCATGTACCTCTTCTCTAGGTGAAGCAGCAGCTAAAATACAGCCAGGACAACAGCTTCACCTATCATGGCAAGCACCAAAAAGGGAAAGCAACACTGCAAGTAATTGAGAAGCAGGCACACCAGGGAAGTGGCATGACAGGAATAAAATAAGAGTTTCTTTTGCTTCATGTAAGAAATATGATAGGTTTGTCACAGGTGTCAAGCTGCTTCATGGTCCATCAAAAACTATCATGGACTGAAGAGCAAAAAAAGCTGCAGCAGTGGTCTACTGCCATTTAAGATGCCATCAATAAACCAGGAAATGAAAGTTATCCAGCCCAAAGAAGAGATGGTCTCCTGAAAAATTTAGTAACCAGGAACTGACTTTAGCCTGCAAAGTGTCTGCAGCCATTCCCAAACTTGAGCAACAACTTTATTAAAAAATTCAAAGACATTGAAAGGACTGAAAATTGTACTTATTTTCATCAGGTTCAAGTCTCAGATACACAGCTTTAAGCCCCAGCTAGAGAGAACATGAGCATCCATTATGGACTACGGCTGTTTTGAATCAACCACATCACAATGTTCTACTTGCTACTTTTGTAATTTCCACCAGAACGCCTCTGGTGTTAGGCTGCAGAGTTTCTACAGGACTGAATTTCCACACTTTCTAACACTTTAAAAAAATAAATACATCTCCATCATCACCAAGGAAATAGTGATTTCTTTGGAAGATGTAAGGATGGTGAACATGAAAAATTCCATTTTTTAAAGACTGTGTAACTGCAAGAACCAAATAGACAGAATTACAAAAAGAATGGACAGTATATGTGGCACTTACTAAACATTATTACTGACATGTCAAATTTATTACTTGGCAACTTTTCTAATAGGCTTAAGCCCTAGATATGTATTCAAGCTAAATCCAAATAGATTTTTTGCAAGATAATATTTATCTAGAGAAAAGTTTTTGTATTAACCTATCAGTCTCAACTAGATTTTTACTGAAAAGGTTTTTCAGAGCTAAAATGGAGCTTTCTGTTCTGCTCTGACTCAGAGTCCACTTAAACAGGATTTAAGTAGAAAATCAAGCTGTAAAAAATTGGTTATTTGGGAGCAGAACTTCCTTGATTTCTCTTGTTTGAGCTGTTCCACTCTGAATAAATAATCAAGTATTTGTGGCTAGAATGCACAAACAAGAGAGAGATTTGGCAGTCTCTACTTTTGCAGACAGGGCACTCACATGGCAGACCAAGGTTCAAGACCTTGCTCTAAATGGAGGAAAGGAGCAATTTCGGCTCAAGTCTTCAACATGAGGGTCAGCACCTTAGCCACTGGCTATTTTTGTGATTCAGAAGAACAAGGCTCTGGTTTTTGGCATGATATATGAAAATGTTTAATTTCACCTCTATGTTGAATAGAAGGAATTTTTTCAAACGGTACTCAATGCAGCTCTGACTGAAACCTCAAATACTGTAATATCACTTACATACAGTAGAATTACATATTTTGGATCTTTTTTTTTAATTTATTTTTTTAACAGGAGTATCTGCAGAATTGAGCTGTACCTTGGTTACATTCAGCTTTGCACATGCTACATTTAGGTACAATGCAAGTTTTGCTTTAAGCATACAGAGTTCGACTGTTCATGGCTGGCACTGACTACTGTTTTGTTGCAGGAGAGTTAAGATTTGCCAGTGGATCTTACCAGTTCATTACATGCACAGAAAAAGCTAAAAACAGAAGAAAGCATTAGACAGCAACCCAAGTGACCTGGTTCTGCTGGTTATTCTAATACTGACATACTTTATAATACTAGACAAGTCATTTAGTCTCTCTCTTCTTTATTTCAGGCTTCCTCTGACGACATCTACACAGAAATCTCTACGTTTCTCAATATCTCACTCAAAACACTTCAGTCAGATTCTAGTACTGGTAGGAGCCTCAAAACCTATCAATACACTAACTGTAAAACTGCATTATAATCAACAAATACCCATTACATTACAATTTATTTAAAATATGGTAAAATATCCTGTTTGCAATGTATAAAGGAGTTTGATCTGTGAATCTTTAGGAAAGAGGAGTTCTCGAGAACCAGCTGAAAAAAAGACTAACAGAGAAAATACATTTTAGCAATTCTAGCTCCTAATATATTCATATTTCAGTTACATAATGACTGCTTCTCTTAAACTTTGAAAGTAACATTTAAAACCCACACATTTCATGTTTGCAGCTTACCTGTGAGAAACAGCTCCCCAGGCCCCATGCTTATTTGTGAGAATGTTGAGTATCTTCTGTTTCAGCTGATTGGCTGTAACATGATCTCGATGCTTAGCAGCACTGATAAGATGATCACACATCTTCTCCTCCTCCCTTCTGTCAGCAGCATACTGAGCACATTGCGACTAGGAATGAAAGTACATCTACTTCATAAAAGCCAGGCTATTTGGAATCGCCTTAAACTGATTATTTCCTAAAACACTTTAAATACGACATGAACTGTTTAAAATACTTTAAAGAGGAATAGGACACACCATTCAATTGAAACGGTTCTACTACTATACATTTACAAAAAAGCACCCAGTTAGAACATGTAAAAATTGAAATATTAAGGGCAAAGACAACAGAATTGCAATGAAGAACATTTAGCTATACATCTCTGTGTGTATATGCATGACCATGGATATGCCTTAAAAGTTTGTGTTTACTTGTAAAAGGTTCATGCGTTCTTGGGTATAAAACACAGATATAACACCCATAATATGCAGGAAAAATTATGTACACTGGTAGAAATGGTACACAGAAGAATGGTATACCTACAATTAAAATTTGATAATTTTATTATCATGGATGCTAAAGAGAAATTTTTTCTAACTATCCATATTTTCTATTTCATACCACAACATGAAAAATTTTCATAACATACTACCACTTCTAAAAAACCCTAAAGGTTAAAAAAACACTCATCTTTGAAACTGAAAAAGAGCTAATGTTTTAACCACGTTTCCTTTAAGAGATAACTACCTCTAAAACAAATGCTGTGATTATTGACCTTCACGCAAATTTGTTTCTAAAACTGTCAAAATTCCATAGTCTATTTTAGTTTTGATAAATCTTTTCTTTATGTATAATAAGCACAATATCAATTTTCTATTTCTTTTCTCAAAATCATGTTAAGTTCAAATTAAATTTTTCTTCCTAGTAAAGATCCTTTCAAAATGTCTAAACAAAGCAAAAGTAGCCATACTAAGATAAATCTGTTATAAGTATCATTCTCTAGGTATAATTACAAAAATTAGATTATTCTCAAGCCAGCTAATTCAAATTCACCTTTTAAGAGAGATTTTTTCATGCAGAGTTATTGTGCACCATTTTAGGACATTTAACAAACAATACTCTAGCACGATGCTGAACAGAATCCTATTTTCTAACATTCAAAAGAGCAATTGAAATTAAGTTAGCCTCATACTAAATTCTAGTTTATTCTTCACATTTTTGCAGAAGTATTTTACTACAGATCACATTAGCATTCAGTAAGATTTTAACAGTGGTCTTTCCACTGTGTTACAGACATTATTTCAAGTAATCTATCTGGAAAAGAGAAATTGTTACACTAATTCATAAAGGGTTAATTCATTTTTCAATTTATCTTCTTGTACAGGGAAGCACCAATTAGTACAATGATCTGCCTTAGTAATGAGGTTAATATTTCACCAGCTCATTGGACAGTAAAATTAAATTTTCATTTTTCTTCTTGAACAATTACAAAGGTTAACAAAATGAAAGTTAACTGTGAAGCATTCATTCTGGGAGGAATTTCCCTAGCCCTGACTGCAACTGGAGTCACAGGATAAAATTTAGATGATGGTCCATGGCCTCCCCACTACGCAGGCAACATAGTAACTGGGTGAAGCTTGGGCCAAATCATTTCACCCATAATGATTCAATTAAAGTTTAAAAGGTAAAAATAAAATAGCCACTCACTTCTCTGGCCGAGAGCAATGATTAACATGTATTAAACCCCAGAACTTATACCAATACAGCTTATTAAAACAAAATGACAGGTTTACAATTATGCAACAGAAAACTACCAGAAATCTCTTTGTCCCTACTACTTTCAAGTAGGATGAATAATAAAATGTTCAGTTATTTACCTAGCATTATTAAAGACAATCTATAAAACATTCTTTCAGACTTTAACTATCACCTTATTTAAGTACATCTGAGTTTCATATTTAACACAGGCTACATTTCATAATTTTCCTTTATGACTTTCAGATTTTATCTAATTCATCTAAAACACGTAGCTGAGGTTTTTCATGTGACAAATATAATGAAAATTTTCATATATAAAAAATGTGTTGGTTTCCCTACCAGACAATAAGACTGACTTAAGGCTATTCCTTCAGGGAATTTAGTTAATATTCTAAATCCTATTCGCTAACAGAAGCTGGAAGTTAATTGAATATTCTCATTTTGTCTAGAGTTCTGACAGATCTTATACCTCAACATATTCCTCAAAGAGCAGATAACTCAATCTTCTATTGTCATCTTAGGTTACTGCATGATGCTCTGATAAATATCAGATGTTATTTATTGTTGAGGCAATATGAAACTTCACTCTGACACACACTTAATTGTAAATGTGATTTTATCTAAGTTCAAAATATCCAGTATACGCTTGGTAATAAAGTTGTTGCAATCCCATATGACAAGTGTCTGCTGTCTGCTCTGACAAAATGAAGTAAAGGTTATGTGTATTCAAAATGACAACAGATATCTCTGTGTCCCACACTTTTCAGCTAGGTCAAGGAGCACAAGAGCTAGCACATCAAAGTACACATTTAAGAGAGATGTTTCAAGGAGATAAAAACCTCATCAAAACCAAGATTACTGGATCCTTTTTCTAGCCACCAGGTGCTTGCTGACATTTTCTGACAGATTAATAAATTAATATAGTTATTCATTATCATCAATACTAAGTCAGTCTATCTTAATCCTAATGTTAGGTCACTTGAGCATTAAAACATGTGGAAATGTATGTTTGTGTATACACACACACAAATGTATGCAAGCACACACAGGTTTGGAAATAATCAAAAACAGTGATGATAAAATGTATATAACTGTATAAAAATGCAAAACTGTTTTTGATAAAATAATGTCAAATATGAATTTTTAACGTTACTTCATCACTTTTGCATGAAAATTTTTGAAATAGGAACACACTGTGAAACCGAACACATTTTAAAAAAGAGCTGGTTTGTATGTTTGCATTATTTGCTAGCAACGCAATTTAAATTGTACACTGCAACACTCATTGATGAAAAAAGCAATTGAATGTTGACTCCTTTTAGGACTAAGAATTATAGACATTAAAGAATTACAGGATCCAGCTGCTGTGTTACTTCTTCCAATACTTAGAAAAAACAGACATTTTAAACACAATCTTAGCATCAATAGTTAATGATTCTTAACTAGCAGGAAAGATATGTAATATCATATTTCAATACACAAATTATAGCAAGCAAATGTTTTAAAGTGCTCCAAAACGCAAAATTTTATAAGAAAATTACCTTAAAATACTAATTCTGTTTAAGAAAACATTTCTCTTTCTTATTTTTCGTGCAATGCCCTAAGTACATTAATTGTTTTTCTTTCTTACTGAACTCGTATATACTGTTGATAAAATCCAACGAAAATAATTACTAATGTGATTTGCATTACTATTTGCAATAAATAAGAAAAGTTCTTTGTGAAGCTGAAGGGTCTGCCATATCAGTTTAGACATTCTAATTAAGGGATTTCTTCAAGCTGTAAATGTTGTCATGAATTTCAGTGAGAAGAGAAATTAAACCCCTTTCCTTGTGTTTGACATTTACCAAAGCTTTTAGAAACTAGTTTTGAAAAGCCTGCAATGTAAAGTTCTTTCTTGGAAGAAAAAAGTCTTTATTGTATGGGGTTACAGTTTAGGTGACAACTGAGTGAAAACAGAGAAGCAGAAATGCAGCAATTCTCAGACTTACCTCAAACTCAGCATGCTTGTGGACATCTTCAGCTCTTTGTCGGTTCAAAATAAATTCTGCTTCATTTGCAACACGCACTATATGGTCTTTCATTGCATGACATAATAATCTAAAATAAGAAGAATCAAAATCAACCTTTGTACTTGATGCACATAAAATAAGTTATTTCAGCAGATTTACTTAAAATGGAAAAAAAATAAAATTAATGAAACTACTGTGATGTAATTGCCAAATTAGTTGACATGGAAAATTTAATTTTATTGAAAATTTTTTGTATTTCTGAAAGCACAAAAAAATCATGTTATATGGAAAAACCTTGCTACGTATTATTCAATAGAAAAGTTCTTTATGGAAGCATTACATATCTAGTCTGCTTTTAACAGCAGTCTCAATATGAATATGAATACTATACTATCATTGAAAAAAATCTAGACAACTGCTTAAAGTCTTACTGATACCTTTATAGCATTAAATATAAATATTCCAATTTCAAAGTCTCAGATTACTGGAGATTTAAAATTTTATAAAAATTGTAAAATAATATAAATATCTCATATATTTTTCAAACATCTGAGTGAAAAGTGAATCATGTTTCCAAGTTCTCATGGCATCAGGACTAGACAAACTTACTTAGACAGAAGGAAAAAAATAGATTAAGATTGGACGGGGACTGAGGATATCCATCACACACCTTAAATTAAGACTTTTGTAAAGACCACCAAATACCATGAGATGCATAATAAAACTGCAGTATAAAAAACACTGTTGTGAATAATGCTGATATCTTACTGGGCTGGAAGAACGGAAGCAACTGCTTTCTCGTCCCTACAGTCCGTATCTAACCTTCCCCGTTCTACTCAAAATTGCTTTGCTTTTCTTATCAGCAGGGAGGAAATATCTTCTGGGATGCAAAGATCCGACAGGTCTATTTAGCATCAGGAGGAATTGTTTCTCTTTGTATCAAAATGGCATACGGTCTGGGATTTTCCTTCTAGCAGCATCAGGAAAACACACTAAACTTCAGAGATTCTTACACTAAGAATGTGAAATTTCTAGTGAATTCCACTCTAAGGCTTAGAAGCACCACTAATGAAAGCTATGATTATTAGAAATTAAAGGCATGATTACTAGACCTTACATCCTTAAGATGGAAAGAGCTGACCTCTATTCTTGCCTCCTTTGGTGTGTTCTACCATCTGCGAAGGAAGGAAATCACTTACCCTGAGCTAATGTTTAATATTGGTGTGAGGCATGAGAAGATGCAAATGCCTCTTTTTACAGACAAACAAGCTTGGATCAAGGTTTCACAGTGGATATTTATGCTTTTAATAAGCCTTTTTGTTACATCTAACCCTTTGCGATTCTTGAAAGCAAAAAGTTTTTAGCAAACTATAAGCTGAAAGACTAAAGTTGTTTCCATTGTAGTCTTCAAAATTTAGCTTTATTTTTTAATCTACCCTGCCAGAAGATATGCTTTAGTATTTATTTACTGTTAAGTGTTCAGCTTTTTATTGTTAAGAGGTAAATGTAGAACTGCCCTCAGATATGGATTAGAAGTGAGCATTCACGACTTTAACAAGCTTCTCTAAAATGAGAAAATACTAGAAATGAGTGTTTAACATCTCCAACCAAAGTTTGCATTGCTGGTCTTTCTGAACTTTTCCATATGATATTAATGACCTGGAACCAACTAGCTAAGATTTCAAAACTAAACACACAGATTTCCAGCATCCTGAATTAATAAACTATTGAATAAATGGAGCGCAGTGCAAATTCAGTATCTTTGAGTCAGCTCTGGTCCAGGCAGGATTTCTAGTTCCAAATGGCTTCAGGTGAAATCAATGGGTTTCTTCGACCCTCCCTGCCACAAAGAATTTGGTGAGAAAAGATCAAGACTAACTTCGATATACCAGGTTAATTGTCTCAGACATCTGGGCATAGATTTTACACCCCAAAAACAACCTAAGCTGCCTCTGTCCATGAGCAATGATAAATACATACCATCTTCATCTTAGTCATATTTATCTGTATGAAGAAGCGTTCACGTTCTCCATGCCCATTTATGCACTAAAACACCTACAAGGGACTTCAAATGCATTCCCAGAGAATGCTAATTTCCCCAAGTTATAAACAACTTGCCCATACTCAGGGAAATATATATATATATATAAAAGAAGAAAAAAAAAGATCTGTTCACACTAATCTCTGGCTACTTTACAGAAAATGAAAACTTTTATAAACATGCAGCAGATGATTCACAGCAGCTGGCTGAAACTGCTGGTGAACCCAGCTGTACCTCCCACCACCCTAATGGACCTTTCTGCTCCAGAGACTGAGAGATCTGATGCATTTGGGAACAACTTCAGAGTTGCTGCAGCTTTTGGACAGCACATCAGGCAGACTAAGCCAGATTTCAGGTAACCTCAAAATGCCACAGATCTTCAGGACCCAAAGTCAAGGAGATGAGGGAACCAGGGAACACACCTGAGTGCTGGCTCCTGACTACCTACACCACTCAGATTAGCTCGGCTTCCACTCATTTTTTGGCTCACTCTGCCTTCCATATTGAAAATGTACAGGCATGTCCAAGGGACAGTTCACTGAAGACACATCGATGAGACTGAATCAACTTAAACTCTCTCCAATGCTACCCAAGAAATTTCTGCAGGTGTTTTCATGCCCCAGCACACATACAACACATCACTCTGTCAGTTAGCCCTCATGTTATTCCAAACAATCTGAACTAAACAGACAGAATAGTAATAAGTAAATCTTAATAATAAGTATATCTTAAGGTGAAACAGGAACCGTACAGGATTCAGGAAAGAGCTGGACTAAGTGCTGTGTAGGATGAATGAAGACACTCTGCTCTAGCAGGTGCTAACCTTAAGCAGTACGAACATAGGCCAGTCCAGGCTATTTGGTTTTATCTGAAACTACAGACATACCTGCTCTCTTCCTTTTTGTTTGTTGTCAAAAATCTTATCTATGGAATATCTCAATAGCATTTCAACTGTGTCTAGATGTTTTTTTCATGCACTCTCATATCTCTATCACTGATTGTGATTTCTTCAAGAAAAAGACAAAAAAATTGTTTTGTGCAGTGGTCAGCACTTTGGGATTATGACAGAAGTGAGGCCACAACCTACCGACTCTATTGAACAATTAAATAATATTGTGGCAATGTGTGCTAATGAGGGATATATTGTGATCCACTTACCTTGGGTGCTTGTATGCACCTGAGACAGAAAAAACTAGGTAAACTATGCTTTTGCATCTAGAAGACCATTAAGAATTATACTAGTCTTAAAATCCCTTGCCAGAAAGACAGACTTTTTCAAAAGAGAAGGGTTAAAACCTAGGCCATCATTTAGAAATCTTGAATGCCTCCAAAAGAAGCCTTGGCCTGGATGTTTTTATTTGTAAGTGCAAGAACACAAGGCAGAAAACAGAAGCATAATAAGTTAAAGCAGTTAAATGTGTCATCTTAGTTTGAAAGGAAAGGCAGCTGCTACAAGGTCAGGGAAGTGACGCCTTACAGAGGTTTTTGCAAAGGATCTTGCTTATGTGCTTGCTGTACTTGTTCGAGAAAACTTCTTACTTTCTGAAATTGAAGAACACTACTTAAATACAATTTTTTTGGTACTGATTTTTATATCTAATGGGAAATTATCCTGTATTCTCAAACTATATTTCTATTAAGCAAAAGATGGCAAAAGTGTTATTCTTGTAATAGCTGGATTAAATCATAGCCAGGTAACACTGATTGAATCTCAAATTCATATAGATGCAGCACAACTCAGCACACTGTCGTAACTGGGTTACACCTGATGAATATACACGGTAATGTGGTCATCCTTTGAACGCTTTCCAATTTATCTAAATCCTTACTAACTCAATCACATGCATGGCATAAGATTGAAAAAAAAAAAAGAAACCTCATGCTTTTCTGGCTTAAGAGAAAGTGCTTACAACTATCTTTTGGAATCTTATAGAAAAAGCCATAGAAGTGATTCAGAAAGGATCTCAAATCAGGAGAAACCTCACACTGTAATACTAAAGACTGCCAGTACATAAAAAAAAAAAAATAATCTTCCTTCACGCACTGCAGATAAGAGAAAGAAACAAGGACCTCCAGGTCAGCAAATTCACTCTTTCACTGCAACGCTCAGCTACGTCATGCAAACTCTTTCATAAACTGTCTTTAGTTTATGAAAGGCATTTTAATGAAATCTAGCTCATGAAATGTATCTTCAGTTTATGAAAATGTGATCAAGCTGCTTGCCTCTAGCACAGCTTTGGAAGGTTCTTCGAAGGTTAAAACCCTTTTACTTTACAATCCAAATATATTCTTACGTAGTCTTTACTGTTTCATTTCATGCAAATGTTGCCCTAGGTTTACACAACTCTTCTCTCTTCTGTTGACCTTCTGATATTCCATCTATCCCTATTTTACTAGGCTAATTAAACCAGCACTCTGACTTTTCTTGTATGGCAAAACAGAACAGTTAGGAAAAGATATTGCCTTTTGGGTTTTTACTAATTTCATACACTGATTTTACCTATTCTGAAAGTGCATAGCCAAAACTGTGAGCAGTATTCTAGACAAGTTCTAGTCACTATCTACAGTTAACGCTGCCTTATTTCAATGGAAATACCTTTTCTGATCCAATTCTAGAATTGTGTTTTCCTTATTCTCAGCCCTGTATTCTAAGACTTTGCACAAGAAGATTTCAGTGATAGATCGGTCTATTACCTCCTCAGACATTTCCAAAAGATGAACGAACAGTCACTAGCATATATTTTCATGAGTATGAACTCCATGTACTGTTACATTATAAAATATTTATGTAACATATTACATGGTGTAATATTTATATTAATGCAGGTTTGAAACCCACCCAATATATCCTGATTGATATTTCAATCATCTGCGCAACTATGCTTGCCATCCACAGATTTCTACAGAGCACTCCCTTCTGGGCAAAAGTCCATTCTCTGCATCTATCCCAAACCATCGTTCTCTACCGGGGTGACCAATCCGAGTAAGAAGGAGCTTGAGGCACAAAATGCATATATATTTGCTAAACAGATGGAAGATCTGAAATTTGAGAGCAGTACCATTTTTCCTGTCCTTTGGAAATAAGAGACGTTCTTTAGTGAGATCTCCTTTTCACTGACAACTGAACACTTGTGAACGAATTCTACCCACTGTTCTCATTTACCCTTGTAAATCCTCACCCTGCCTCAGCAAGACCTAGTAGACCACCCTCAAAAGACCTAGTAGATAGACTGATGTTGAGACAGTGATGAATCAGGCCTTCTGATCATTTTTCCTCCATCCCTTCAGTAGCAGAGAACAGCACTGAAAGGGGCAGGAAAACTCACCTGGTTAACAGGTGGCTCAGGGACTGGTGCCATCGGTCAAATTTTGGCTTCTTTGATCATGGGGAGGTGTACACAGCACCGGGCCTGCTGGCAACAGGTGGATCGCAGCTATCTCAAAGGGGAAAAAAGATTCTTGGCCACAAGCTGGCGGGGCTCATTGAGAGG
>Ga0181612_173599_pt1 | contig 12051 bp, 11 predicted proteins | sample HoacroProtozoa21_FD_119630 | JGI IMG/M metagenome (GOLD analysis project Ga0181612, IMG submission 119630) | Hoatzin crop microbial communities from Cojedes, Venezuel. Combined Assembly of Gp0051906, Gp0051904, Gp0051908
ACTTAGAGCAGGAGTTCGATGCGCGTGACTGATAACGTCACAGGAATCAGAGACTGAGAAGTATGTGTGAACAGCGCGTGGACAGTGCGTGCATCCACTCACATTAGAGCTGTCACGTGGCAAGGAACTATATAAACACGGGTTTGTAGCACAATAAACTGGCTTTGTCTGATCATATTGGTTGTATGACGAGTCCTTAATCCCGCCACGACATTCCTGAATCAGGCTTTGGTTATCAGTTGTTAACACAGCATTTATCAGCGTTAGAGTTGAGATGTGAACCTACAGTTGTCTTCTCAGAGGCTTCGTTGTTATGCCTTGGCCACTGAGGTTATGAGCTGCAATCTTGAAGCAAAAACTATGTGGAGTATCGTTGTTATACCTTGGCCACTGAGGTTATGAGCTGCAATCTTGAAGCAAAAACTATGTGGAGTAATCAGAGGTAGGTGCTTTCTGACAGTGCTTTATTTGACATCAGCTCTATCAATCAAATTTGTATTTTAAAAATCCTAGTATTTAAAATAAATTCTTGCAACACCAACGCATGGAAACGTGTGTCTGCAATGCCAAGAAGGAGTTTTGTTGCAATTCAACACTACAGAATTATTTACTGAAGGAGCTGTGTTGTGAAAACCCTGGTCTTGATTCAGAATTAATTAATTCACATTCACCATTGTTGAAAATAGCCTTAAAGATAAGTGATTTATTTATGTTGCCAAATCAAGGACATCAAGATATTTTGTTTAAAGAACATGGTTCCCTAAGGCCTTGCTAGCCTCGTTTGGCAAAAACACGGAACTAAAGATGCTTAAAGGTGACCCTCTCATTGCATGAAGACCCTGCAGCAATGGAGAAGACTGAGCTGAAAAAGACAGTAAGAGGTCAGTAAGTTAGAGGGCTAGAGAATCTGCCTTTCTACAACAGCCATAGCAGGAGACAAGTTGCACTGAGTAAGGAGAGAAACTGCAGAGGTAAAGGGTTCAGGAGCAGCACAGCCCAGTGAGAGGGTAAGGTCCAATTGACTATGGAACCTAAGGTTCCTATGTCTTTCCCTGGAGAGGACAGGCAATGCTGCTCAAGCAACTGATATCAGCATCTTTCCAGGTCATCTCCATAGAGGCAAAGATGGAGTTGAAGTGTGGGGGAGAAAGGCTGTTTGTCCTATAGAGGCAGCCACCCCTGACAACAGTGTTCGTCATGCCCATCCTGTCCTAGTGTGGCAAAAGCCTTGGCTTCAGCTCTCCACACCAGTCCTGATGGGCCAAACCAGTCTTGGGGCTTGTTTTTGTCCCTCTGCTTCTTCAAACGGGCAATGGCCCTGGGAGAAGAGTAGGCTGCTTCCAGGGTGGAGGAGGTGTCGTGGAGGCAAGTATGTGCAGAAGCAGGGTCCTTAAGGTAAAGTCAGCTATAGGTAAACAAGGTTAATGAAGGGAAGAGGAAAGAATGTGTACCTTTACTATGATGTCCGAGATGTCCCTCATGCTTCCATAACTTTCATGACCTTTTCCACTCTGAGCAGGTGGATTGTGGAGACTCCAGATTAACAGTGCAAGGTGTTAGGTAGAGGCTGGGCTGTCTGCGTTTGGGCCTTTGTGTCTGTGTCTGTGTTCCGTTAAGGAAAAAAAAAAGGATTTTTTTTTTTTCTGATGGCCAGGATTGAAGACAAAAGATATCACTGTGATGCAGCAGTTTCTGCAGATACTGGTGATATTTTTATGATTCTGCTGTGAGAGATTCACGTGCTAGCCTTTGGATAGGCGTCAGTGGAAACACTACTGAAGTCTACAGCGACTTGATTTCTTAGCCTTTGCAGCAGGACTGTGGTGTGCCTGAATGTAACTATCTGAATGTACTATGAACAGTAACAAATCTCCAAGACAGCCTCTGAAAATTCTCATGGTCTTTTGACACTGAGACTCCCTTGTGTGTTTCAGAAGGGGAGTGGGCAAAATCTTCAATTTGCTTTTATCCAGGCTGTTTGGATCCTACTCACACAAAACAAACAAAAAAATAAAAAAAACCCCAGCTTTGTAGGCATGGTTAACTTTTAAAAATGTCTTTTTTAGGCTGAGAAATACCTATGAATACTGTAGATGTGAACATGAAGGTTTGACTCATTAGAGGCCAACATCTTGTGGATCAGAACAAATGTGGTCTTCAAAGCGTCGTCTTAGACCTTCTGCTTTTTCTGATACAGGACTGGGAAACTCAGACATCATCTAGAAAAGTGTTGTATACATGCTGACTTCTAGTTTAGGGCTTGATGATATCATCTTTATTCACACATGCTTGAACTTTACTCATGTATTGTACTCCGTGTGAATGCAGTTGCTGAAGATGACAGTCGGGAACAAGAGTGTATGCGGCAACTATGAACCTTTCTTCACTGGCAGATCTAGTGAGGGGGGAAATCCGCTTCTCAGTTTGCCCAGTAGCTTGTAACTCATTTTCCATGACCCGTGTGTGATGTTGGGACTTACGTTGTAGAAAGCCTTGTGTGGAAATTTCACCTGAATGGGCCACATCCCTCCTGCTTGTAAAGATTCTTTGGAAGGAGAGGAAGGTGCTCAAAAATGCAATACATTTGTAGAGTCAAGATCCATATTTTAATCCAGTGCTGCAGCAAACTAGGAGGTAGAGTATCATTTCAGATAACATATGGATAGGGTGTTGCATGTTGGAACAACCATTCTTCTAACAGTCATCTTACACAGAAGAAACACTTTTCTTCTTGTGTAGACTGAAGAACGTGGCTTTTGCATTGGGTTTCCTCTTGCTGTGCTTCACCTTGTTTCCATCTCCCGCTGCCTAAAAACAGATAGAGCACAGAACTGTTTACATTAAAAAGTAGTTGCTTGTGAAGGGAAATGGACTGAGGATATAGAGAAAGCTGCATATAATTACTGGCAGAAGCTAATTATCCATCAGGTCTCTTCCTTTCTTTTCTCCCTCTCGTCCCTCCAACCCCTTAACACTGCAGAGTTTACAGCCCTTCAAATATTATATGTCTTCTGACTGACCACGGATGAACACAGAGGATGCCCTTTTCTTTGTGCGTCTCTGTCACTACTTCAGCTGTCTGGCTTTATGAGGCTACACTGGCTGTGGCAATGTGGGACGGAGCCTGCATCTATCAGATGAATTTCCCTCATGGTCCCCCAAGGAATCATTGGGTCACAGCGAGTGTCTGTAATAGACTGCTCTCCCTGCTGTGCTGACGCACCCCTGCTGGTTATCAGTGGAGAACTTCAATGACCATCAGAAAGGCATGGGGAGCTGTTGCTATTTTTAAAACATTTCCAGTATAAGTTAAATGTATGGATAAATTAATATTTATGCAAAGAAAGAATGAGAGCAAGAGTTTTAACCCAAATTTTGAAGGTATGTCCCATTCTGGGTTTAGTCTTCCAATGACAAGGGTAGGAGCTCTTGCAGATGAGAATGGGCGAGAGACGCACTTTCTGCCTGGCCCAGAGTAGATGTGGGGAACAATTTTCCGTGGTGGGAATGCTCAGGTTCAATACAGTTACGCGTATCTTCCCAGCAAAGGAGTTTGAACTCCCTTCTTTCGTAAATGCTTTTATCACCAATGCCACAAGTGTTTATTCTCTGCCTTCTTAGGCACGGGCCTGCCTCTCATACCTGGTAGGATATTTTGACCCTAAACTCATTTAAATCCAAAAGACTGGTTTTTTTTTTTTGTCTGAAATCTTAGGTGAGTTTCAGTAAAATGTGTAACTGGATAAAATGCTCACGCCTTTCTAGCTGGATAACTGAATCTGTAAGTTAGGATGTCTATGGGCAAATTCTGCCTTCTGGTAAAAGAACAAGTTTCAGCTTAAACTCAGAAATGTCTTGCTTGAAAAGGCTGCACTTCATCAGTGAAAAAAGTACAGTTTTATGATGATTAACTCTTAGATCTACTTCACAGCAATTGAAAAAGAGGCAGAATGTGGGCAGGTACCAATTACCTGTCACAATTAATGTGCATCTTATTGTACATATTTAAGAAATTAATGACAGTAGGTGGTTAGAACTGTCTCATTACTGCTAATTAATATGATAAGTCTTTAGTAGGCCATTGGCAAAATAAGAATACCAATTAAATGTGATGTCAATAGAGTCATTAATTATAGGAGAAGAGACATACTTGAAGTCCGGTAACAATAGTGGGAAAAAATCTGTGCTTTTTTCAGAGACATTTCGGTACGTCTCCTACTTGAAAAGCAAGTGTGTATTGTATCTTGGACATGATTTCCATTATATATATATTTAAGAATTGCATTCAGTTGTTGTTGAATATTAGAAGATGAAATTTTTTGGCTGCATGATACCTTTCTAATCCTGCTTTTTGTGTTTGCACCTTTTTAATGTTTTCACCAATAGCATGGAATAGCACATATGGAGAGTCTATGTGTATAAGGGTTCAGTTAATATAAACTCAAGATAATGTTTCTTAATGTATCTTGAGTTATGATGTCCTCTTTCCAGTACTCATTTCTTCTTTATCTACAGTAACTGATGTTCAGGGTGGAAGGAACAGACCTATCCCTTCATGTGGACTTTTGGGAGAGTATGCTTGGTTTAGTTTTTTTATTGATTTTTTTTTTTAATATATATTTTATTGGTTTTATTTCTGTGCCTGTCTATAAACAGTTACTGTTACTGGGTGGAGCAGGTAGAGCAGATACCTCTAAAGATTTGAAGGCTTGCAGTTAGAGTGCCTCTTCAGAGCCATGCAGATTTCAGAGGAGCTTTCAATTTTTTTCTCATCTTCAGTGCCTATCTCAGTGTCTCACTGCTGGATGGAGACTTTACGTTCTGCGAACAGAACTGAAGTCCCTTTGGAAACTTTTATGCAATTAACTCTTTTTCTTTAAAGTATGGACAAATCTGTTAGCTCGATATGATATAGAACTTTGAAGTAACCAAAAATATAATCAATGACAGTTTAAAAAAAAAAAAGGTTGGCCAACCTATGAGATATTTTACTGTACTGCACTCTTTACTGCTGCACTCTGCTTTACTGTTCTCCGGGATGGAGATTTTGAAATAAACCATCATTTTTCAGCTCTTTGTGAGCATTACTTTGTCGGTTAGACAAATTAAACATCATTTGCATGTATGGAGTCCTTTAAGAAAGAGGAAAAAAAAATCATCTGGAAAGTCCGAAATTCTACCTATAAGCTGAAAGTAATTTTTAGCTCTCATGTTGTTCTAGGAGTGGAAGAAAAAGCTGTGTTTCTATTGGGAAAATGTCTCATTTGCAATTATCTAAATATCTTTCCCAACAGATCATGGTTTATTTGGCTTCCATTTTACCATAATTTTCATACCTTTCATCAATCTTTCAAGGTGGGAGAAAGCAACAGAAAGGAAAGGTTTGTAGGTGTCAGGAAAGAGCCAGGGAGTGAGGGAAGTATTTCTTCTGGTTGTGGGAGGTTTCTTCTGCTGTAGCTGCTGGTCCGTCCAGCTCCATTGGTGTGAACTTGAGCAAAGACCTGTGCAGATATGAAGTGGGAGAACAGTGGTTTGGGCAGCAGCCTAACCCCACCAGCTCGTGTGGGTCTCTTCCAGCCAGACGTAGTCCCAGGCGGATGCCTGCTTGTTCATTTTAAACAAAACTAGTCTTTGCAGTTGCCTGGGAAATTGAAGAAATCCATGGGCAAGCTATTATTAGGGGCCTGCCACTTATCTAATGGTTGTTTGTTCTAAAAACCTGGAAAACAGCACAGGAAAGCAAAGCATTAGAGACAAAGAAGTTTAGGGCTTTAGCATGCGGTAGAAAGGACTGTTTTATTTGCTGTCATTATCTAGAAACTGTAGAAACTTCTTGTAGATATTTTTTTGGTGAGGGCAGCAATGTGTGAGTTATGTGGAACATGGCTGAGAGGAGTTTGGGGAGGCTTGTAGCATGGCAAAAGGGGCCTGCCAGGTGTGTGTGGTGAAGCTGGAGAAGCAGCTGCCTGTGCTGGTCTCCATTTGCTATTTAGGTGGGTCTCAAGGAGCACAGCCATGGGGTGGCTGCAAGCAGAGTGGTGGGTAGGGTGTATGCAGGCTGTTCTAGATGCTGCTGTGCCTGTTTGCTGTTGGTGCTGGCTTGCACCTGCTTGACTAAACCTGGTGGTTTGGCTCTGCTTGATAGCAAGGGACTCAGCACCTACAGAGGTGGGGTGTCACAGGGCATGGTCTCCAGTGTTTGCTGGAGCACTACACCTCAGCAGAGGCATGTACCCTGAGGGAGCTCCCAAGGAAGGACATAGCCCTACAGGGCTGGCGATGTAGAGATGCCCAGGGACTCTCGTTGAGGCTAGGGTGGAGGAAGATATGATGTCCTTGCCTTCAGGAGGTGTGTACTGATTGAGGGGATGCGTCACCACATTGAAATTAGTCTGGAGGAGGTCAGCTGAAGTGCACCATCAGGAAAGCTGAAAAAGCAGTTGAGAGGATCTTCAGAGACTTTGCAGAGATGTCAGTCTGAACTCCCACCTGCACAGAGGAGAGGCAGCCAGAAACTGTTTGGTTTTTTGGGGGTGAACAGAGACTCCCATGATTGACAAGGCTGGAAGCTTGGTGCCTTTGGCACCAGAAGAGTAGCTGCTTCTCCACCTGCAGATCTGCAACTGTAGAGTAGCTCCAGTGCCCTTGTAGCTGATGAAGGGCAGAAAGCCAGATCTGAGGAAGCATTGGAGTCACCTGAGACTGAGCTAGGTAGTGGTACCAGGAGGAAGCATAGCCAGTAGATTGAGGGAAGTGATTATCCCTCTCTACAATGAATTTGTTAGATCAAATCTAGAGTCTCATTTTCTTGCTTCACCTCAAAGATAAAGATGTTGATAAACTGGAGCAAGTTTAGTACAGGGCTTTTAAGATGGTCAGGGGCTGCAGCACTTGCCTTGTGAGGAAAGACTGAGGGACTGGGCCCTGTGCAGCCTGGAGAAGAGACAGCTTCATGAGGACCTAATAGCAGCCTGTCAATACATCTAAGGAGTCTACCAAGAGGATGGAGCCAGGCTCTTCTGCAGTGAGTCATGGAGGGATGATACAACAGCTATAAATTGACTAGAGACCTCTTGATGTCTGTTCTGATCTTAATTTTCTCATGTTCCATTTTCTGTAAACATACTGAGCTTTCCCCAACCCCAAGAACCCATCCTTGACTATGAACTTTTAACTGTGTGCCTTGTGCTGATGTACAGAAGGTGATGGTGGCTCTGAGAGTGTATAATAACTGTTGGTTTGGGAGGAAGGAGGATAAGTGCTGAGGCAGGAACAGAAGAGTGAATTATGAAGTTACAGGGAAAAGACTTGTAAACTCTGCAGGATTTTGGAGGCAAGAAGAAAGTAGGATAGTTGAAAGCCGTCTGACAAGGGAAGTGAAATGTTTCCTTTTGAGAAATGCAAGCTGCTAAAGCAACCCCTCAGTCTCTGTGAGGGTTATAATAATCTTAAATGTAATATTTGAGACTGCATTATTAATATTCTGCTGGATGCAAATGATTTAACAAGAGAGGAAAAATTGAAGAACTTCAAGTAGCATTGCCTGATGGAGTGGGAGAGACTGCCTGTAAAGCCGCATTCCACCTGGCCTTCCAGATTTTATGAGGGTGTCATTTCATATAATAGGGAGATTTTTGGGTTTTCTCAGCTTATTTCATCACTTTATTTTCATTCAAGAGCCTTCCATTTGGCTTGGTAGCAGAGTAACCACCTCTCCCCTTGGGTTACTTGCTGCACATGCTTTTGAATGCTGTTGCACAAACGTTGATGGCTCTTGTATTAATGAAGCTTCTGCTGTGAGGGCAGGCAGCTCTGTCAAGGTGCTTTTTAGCATTTGATTAATCGTCAAGCAGGGCAAAAGCCACACATTTTCCAAGGGCTCAATGTATAAATCATCATTCCTTCTCTGTGTTACGTTACAGCAAAGCTGTTATTATTGGAAGAGGATCAGCAGTCTCCTCCCAACATATTGAATAATTACATCTTTACTGCTCTGACCACAACTACCACCCTCAACCTGTCAGGTCTGAAATGATGAAGTATTGTATTGCCTTCAGTCTGATGGCTGCAAATATTCCCAAATACTTGCAAGATAGTTGACTACTGCCATGCTAGATGTATGAAGCGAGAGAAGTAGTGAAAACGAAGCATGATTAATTTAGGGAATTAATTTAGGGCACAGATTAGAGAAGAAGATGGATCTTCTCTTATTCCTGTAGCTGAAAGCCCTTCTGTCTGTCTGAGGCCTTGAATGTAGTTCAAATAAAGGCAATGATGGTGGAAGAGTACGACATAGCAGCTTTAGCTTTTCTGATCACTATGGAACTTCTTTCGTAAGGCAAATAGGGTGGTATCAGGAGGCAAGGCTGGATACACAGACATTATTTTTCAAGCAGAAAGTCAAACTCAGCTGAAGTTTTTTCTATCTCCGTGTTAGCAATAGGCTAATGAAATAAAGAGGGCCCCAAAGAGCATTTTGCCAAACTGTGTATGTTAATTGTTCTGGAAGCTCCTGGTCTTATTTGTTCTATTTAGCATGGAAGCATGCTTGCTTTCAGCAACTTCCACTTGAACAGACCGAGTTCTCTCTAGAAAGGTAACATTTCCTCTTCCGTATATCAGTGCTTCAATGTCAAAGGCAGTTTGATACTTGAAGATGACTTGGGAATTTTGACTTTCAGAGTGATTTGGTAGAATTTTTCACATGAATTTTTATGAAAGAATGGGCATAAATGCTTGTATTAAGGTTTATGAACTGAAAATTAAAATATTACTGTAAATGCAGGTTGTACTAATTCCCTAATTTGTAGCAGTCTCAGTAGTAAGTGTCTACATACACTATAACAGGCTGATACTATGACCTTTGTTTAACAGGATGAGAAAATCAATACACAAATGAGATCTAGCCTCAGCCAGGACAGGGAATAGAAGTGTACGTTCTTGAGTCCCAAATCAGTGCTCTATGCCCCAGCTCCTCTATCCAAGACAAACAAAACCAGCAGACGAACAGCTTAAAGTTGTCATCTACACAGCTTTGATGTTGATATAATTTTTAATATCACCAGGAGGAGGACAGGTGAATTGGTATCTTACAACTAATAAGAGATGACAAAAGCAAGGTAAGGAGGGAAAATAGTACTGTTAGAAGACAGTAAAGAAGTCACAGCCACAAGTGTTGAGGAGGAAGTGGTGGGTCATTTCTAATTCATCATTAAATGCTTCTGCTGCCTGCTGCAGCACAGAAGTTATGTGACAGCAATGAAACCTGGAGTGGACAAAACTCTCATTGCTGAGCAATTGAGATGGTCATATGAAGTCACTTATCTAATCTGTTCTTTTAATACAATTAGTTGATGACCAACTTGGGAATTGCAGTTATCCCACACAGGCTTTTCTACAGCATCAGATTCTATTGGCCATACAACAACTTTTCTACTAATAGCGGTCATTAATGAACTCCTGTACTTTTCTCTAGAGGGAGGAATATGAATTCCAAACCTCTGAAGGATGATTTAACTGACTTCTTATTTTTTGTTTCCATTCATAAAGGGTAATTATCCTTTATGCTTATGAATCTGTGTATAGATATAATGGAAAAAATGAGGAACTACCCTGTACATCTGAGAGCCTTTGAGTGTAATGACCTCTATGTATGGTAAACTGATTGTTCCTCACAAACTTCGATTGTCTTGCTACGTTCCTGAAAACAGACTCTGAAGAAGCCTACTCATTGTATAAACATCTACATTTAAAAAGAAATCTATTAAGATAGCATATTACTATAAGATCTTCCCCTCATCCAGAGCTAAGAATAGTTGTCAGACCTTGATATCATTCTAACTTCTAAATATTCTTTTTTCTTGGAGTTTTGGGTTTTTTTTTAATGAGTATCTGCCCCAATGGCTAATGTTTTGGTCAATAGCTTTCTGTACCTTTGAATTGTGAAGAAAGGTTCATTACTCTGTGAGAAAAAGCTGTTAAGTGGCGTCTCCTTCCAGTGACTCATTTCTAGGGGAGCCAAAGGGGCTTTATCAAGCATCTTAAGATTTCATGGCAAGCTTTGATGTGATTGAGCATTGTGATTTCTGCCACTGGTTCTTCTGTTTCATGCAGCTTGACGTAAAGGGGAAGGCATCAGAACTGGGTTAACAGTTGTAAAGGTCAAGTAAGTGCTTGCTTTAATAATGCAGAATTGGTTTTGTTCATGGTAATACTAGTTTACGCTAAAAAAAAAAAAAAGCTGCAGGTTTATATATTCTTCTCCTAAATGTGTAAATCTTGTCATAACTGCAAAAGTGTAGACTCAGTTTGGGTCACGCACAACGTATTGAGCTTGCTTGTTTGCCAGACAGGATTTCTGGCATGTTCATGTACCTGAACTGGATGTCTTTTAATATATTTTTTGTTTGTTTCTCCTTTCTTCCCCTCTCCTTCTCCTTCCCTAAGATATGTATTTTCTTACTAAAGCGTCTTTATAAAATCAGCAAGTAGTAAGTCTCTGAAAGTCAACAGACAGGAGTCTGTTACTGAATAACTTTCTTTAGAGTCATTCAGGAGCATAATATGACTGGCATGGGCCCTGTGTGAAAGAGTGAAGAGGGGATCCTCTCCTCTTGTTCAGCTGCTGGCTCTCATCCTCCTCCTTGTTGCTCTTACCTTGATCTGTCTGTTCTGTGAACTCTTCTAAAATTTATTATCTGATAAGCTGTGCTCCATTATGTCAGTATGCGTCTGAGTAGAGATCAGACAAGGTTCCCTGAAAAAAGACCTTTCCCTGTAGAAAGGACAACTTGATTAGATAGTATTGTTCAGAGAGAAAAATACCTTGCGTTGTACATTGGTACCTTTACTTGTTACACAATTCTCTGTCTGTGGTCATGAATTCCGTTAATCTTTTTTACCAAGTTAGTTCACGGGAGTTGAAGGAAGATTTGTCTCAGTGTGGCTTCAGAGGATGCATGTGGTAGCCTGCAGTCCTGATAGAGACTTGTGTAGGTCCAGAGAGCAGTCTGTGTCAGGGTGCTCTATGGCAGGGTGCTGAAATGCTTGCTGTCCTTTTACATCAACTCCAGGTTTAGAGTTCTAGCACTGAACTATGACCAATGACGTTGGAAGTGCTGAGGGCATGACTCTGTCAGTACAGACACCATGGCCTTTGCAGATACCTATAGATGGGAAAGGATTCACATCTGTGCTACAGACAAAATAATTTACAGAAGGCGCTCCAGTAGCTGGCTGGATGTAATCGTGAAATTCCGAGGTGAATGTTTTCCAATATTACTCTTATAAATGGCCATGAGTAACTGTTCTCTAACCAATATAAAGTCAGGGATGATAGTACACGTGAACTACAGAATGTGCCTTGGTTGCCTCTTGGACATTTTGTGACTTGCTGGACAATAGTGGATTGGCTTTATAACTCTTTTAAACTTTCATTTGAGACTTGAGCACCAAATACAGTTACAGAGACCTACCAATTATCTGGGCTCGCACTAACTCACTACCAAGTGAAGAGTAGTTTGATACTCCCAGACTCTTCAGATACCAGACTTGCTCAAGAAAGTGGAATTGTGAATGTGGCAAATGAGTCAGAAGGGGAACAACTACCTTGGGTTCAAAGGGAGCCATGCAAACCTACAGATGTTGCAAGTCAGCATGTACCAAGCATATCTGCAGGGTGGCTGTCTGGTTTGTATGTACCTTTCCCTGCCCAGGGAAAGACTAGAAAAGTTTGGTGGGTGACGTGTGAAACTGTATTATTACCGTTACAGAGACATCAGTGTATTACTGCTGTAGAGCTGTTTGTATCAGGAATGGTGTGGCCAGCAGGAGTAGGGAAGCGATCGTCCTCCTGTACTTGGCACTGGTGAGGCCGCACCTTGAGTACTGGATTCAGTTTTGGGCCCCTCCTTACAAGAAAGACACTGAGGTGCTGGAGCATGTCCAGAGAAGGGCAGTAAGGCTGGTGCGGGGTCTAGAGAATGAGTCTTATGAGGAGCGGCTGAGGGAGCTGGGACTGTTCAGTCTGGAGAAGAGGATGCTGAGAGGTGA
>Ga0181612_175908_pt1 | contig 12051 bp, 9 predicted proteins | sample HoacroProtozoa21_FD_119630 | JGI IMG/M metagenome (GOLD analysis project Ga0181612, IMG submission 119630) | Hoatzin crop microbial communities from Cojedes, Venezuel. Combined Assembly of Gp0051906, Gp0051904, Gp0051908
CAGAAGTCCCACGACTGCAAAAGCACACAGCAACCTGCAGAGCTGCTCGCTCTCACCTTCCCAGCCCTCGGCGGAGCGCAGCCAGAGCAGCACTTGGGAGGCATCCAGGAAGAGGTTTTGTCCCTAAACAGTGGGGCTAAGGAGGTTCCAAGGAGGAGAAGTTGATTTTGGCAGCCTTGAGGAAAATCCCAAGGCAGTTTTTGAGGTGAAACAAGGGGAAAGCTAGGAGACAGGCAAATTTGGAAATGCAGCAGCTGCATTATCCATTGAAATGGAAGTCACATACAGATTAAATATGAAGACATAACTTCTGAGCTATGAGTACCATAGGGAAAAGGAGCCAGGAAATCCAGTACAAAGGGAGCTTCAAAGCTGCATGTTTTTAGCTAAACAAACTAAATGTTTACAGAAGACACTGACATGAAGTTGGCTTTTATAAGGAAGAATTTTCCCTTCCTCCTCCCAGCAAGGCAGCAAGCCAAGCTGGAAGCCGATGATCAAAGGTCAGTCACCGCTCCTGAATCTCACTAGTTATCAGGATCTCTGCTGGAAACAAATGCTTTCGCACTACAGTTGAGCACATTTATAAGGGCTGCTGAAAGCTACATTTCAATTAATGCAGAGGTAATACACTTTGGGTTCTGGGCAACATCAGTATGTGAGATATTTCGAGTGGCAGTGAGTCAATACTCTATTACTAGCAGCTTGGCAGGCAAAGCACCCGCTGGGAGTAGGGATGCAGCGATGCTTTCTCCTCCCGGGAGGGGGCCAGGGGCAAGCGTCCACTTCTGCTGCGTGCCCTGTGCTAGGTTTTCTGGGTTCCAGGATCATCAGTTCAGCACCACTATTGGAGCCCTACATTTGCTGTAACAATAAGTTTCAAAACCTGTTTTGGAAGAAAAAAAAGCTTCTGCAGATGAAAAGGCTGCAAAGGTGAATTTTCAAAGCCGGCTTTTGTCCGTGCTACTGAAGTGTCCCTCCTGTCAGTCTTCGAGGCCTGCCTACCTGCATTCCCCAGAAAGTTAGCATCTCATCACATTCTGTCACTTCCAAGGGATCATGCCACTGGGATCAGAGATAATTATTTATACTTGAAGAAGGAAACACACAGCATTTCGCATTTCCCACACAAAAGACACTTTGGTTTCTCTCAGTTTGGGACTTGGCTATAAACTGCATTCCACTTTTCGACCTTGAGATGTTGGGAAGTAGCTTCTGGACTAGACAATTAGGAAGACACTGAAACAATATTTGAGTATCGATGTGGGGTTGTGAGCAGAGTGTCCTTAGCCCACTGATGGCAGACAGCACCCCTACTACATGGAATTTTCTGCCTGCCTCAGAATTGATCCTGGTATGAACAAGGACTTTCTTCACTGCCCATAAATGTTACTCATGGAAAAATCTAGAAAATGTACTTAAAGATCAGTCTGAAAGACATCATACTGGTTAACAGAAAGGCAGGGAATTGGTTTTTTTTGCCCACGAGGCTGTGCCTGGCAACTCCATCCTGCTATGTCACATGTATACACCACAGGGCTTGGTAGGAAAATTAGAATGTAATAAGGGAAACGGCAAAAATCATACATCTAATACGGGTGGGCTAAAATGAAGCTGAAGAGGAAATATAAGATGATATTATCCACAAACACTGATTAAGTTGTGGGCGTTAATGAGAAACAAAACTTTTCTTCATTGAGCTAAACAGTTGTTGGGACTGAACATTACCCAAACATAATATGCATCAAACAGAGAAATGAAGCTCTGTTTTTTTAAGGAATGAAATTCGCTTGGGAGATGGTTGGCACAAAGTCTGAGCAGAAATTAAGACCCACTTCAATCCATAAAATAGGACTTAAAGACATAGACTTCTCTTTTCACCAGGGCTCATTTCATCCTTCAACAGGCAGAGAAAGGAATGTAAGAGGAGACAGGAAACCAATGCAGCAGCTTCAGCAAAAAAAATATCTAACTCGCAAGTTGGAAAATAGCAGCTCAGCATGCTTCGTGGGTTTTCTTCTCCCTTTTACATTATTGTAGCATTTATTCCTCCACAGTGTATTTAAGTTCCTTGTACGTTCATCACTTCAGAAAGGAATTTGAGTGGAGTGAGAGTGCATAGCCAAGTATATGATTTGGATTACCTACGGCTTTCTCCAAAAATGTAGATTTATTTCTACATCAGCTGATTTTGGAGATGTGCCAACGAAGTAGGTAACACACAACAAAAGCAGTAGTTCCATTCTTTTCTTCCTAATAATTACCTCTTCAATTTAAGTTGTGAGCAGGTTTTTTTTCAAGTCTTTGTCATATTGTTGAAACACGTTCAAACACAGAACTGCTTGTTGTGCAGCAAATAATCTTTATGTCATGCAGTGTCTAAAACCCTACAGCGACAGAGTTCTCTGCATAGGACACTTCCACACTTGCATAGAGATTCCTGACTTCTCTGTGGCTCTGGGAGGACGTGGAGCTCATTGCACACAGAGTCCACATCAGCAAAAACCATCAATAATACTTTGCATGTTACCAATAAAACCCAACAGCTTTCTGTGTACCTTCCTTGCCAAAGCACTGCCGCTGTGGAAAAACTGAAGTGAAGAGGACAAAGTTTACTTTCCTGCTCTGTATCAGAGCAAGGAAAAATTGCCTTTCACTTGCTGCTTTTCTCCTAGGTCCACCTATTCTAGCTGACCTTTGAGCAGGGCACAGATCACAGTGCAGAAAGCAGCACTGTAGTTCAGCTTCCTTGAACCATCTGGTTTCTGTGTGAAGTTTAACATCATTACCAGCCCCTCTCACTGTCACACTCAAAAAAGGACCCTTGAAATCCACAGGCTGTAACTCGATCAGTGCTGCAACTCCCACAGAGCACTTAGTACTGAAAGAAGGATGACTGCATTTCTTTGGAATGTTGTCACATTTTATTCTGCGGATCAAAAAATTAAGCCATCATACATACCAAACTCACCCACTTCAGTTATTTTGCATATAAGTCTTGATTTCACTAGTTGTTCTGTGTGCTATATTAGCTTCTTGCACAAAGATGAAACCCCAGTCAGGGTCAGGTCCTGCTGAAAACTCTGACTCATTCTCATATTTCTCTTTCCTCTGGGGCTTTTCTTCCTAACCTTCATATTCTTTCTCTGTAAGAAAGATTAAGAAAAAAAAAAATCTTTTCCCCCCATTTACTGATGCTAGTGAGAGTAATGACTTTTGTTCGCGGTCTTAATATAGCATTATCACTGTTCTCCTCCAGGTTTTCCATGAAACAGCCTACTTCATCTCATCAGTAATCACCAAAGTCAGTTGATACGTTTCTGTGGATTCCAATGGGCATTGAAATAAGCCCTTACAAAAAACAGCTTGTGCAGTTTTACTAAAATCTGTACTTTATACTAGGTGATCTTTTTAAGGCAAGATTTTAATACTTGTGTTTATTACATAAGTTACAGAACAAGTTGTAGGCCCACAGCTGCCAGAGTGAAAATGGAAACATTCATTGAAATCATGCCTGCAGCTCACATGAGCACTCCGTATCTTCTAGTCTTCTACAGCCAGGATGGGAAAGTACTTGTCAAGTTCAACAAATTAGTGACCAGCACCAAAAAAATCTTTAAGCATATTCAATTAATCTGGTGGGCAATCAATCAGAAGGCAAAGGAGAAGACAGTCCTCTTACCAGTCTATCCTCTGTGGCATTTGCTGTCGTAGAGTCTAACCCTTGCTCACCTCTAACAGATGCACCAGCAGTCTTCTTCCGAGTCATACCATGGCTCACCTTTGTTGTTCTTCACCAGATAATCTGTTCTAAGGACAACTGCAGCATTTCAGCTACAACATGCAAGAAATACTAGGCTCACATGATGAAGTTTGTATCCGGTGAAAGCTCATTGAAAAAGCAGTTTAATTATCTCTTTCTTTTTTTAACACCTGTTGAATTTCATCCTGTAATCTCAGGCAACGCCTCTCGCTCACAGTGTGCCTATGAGATGAGAACACTAACATTCAGTGTCTAGAACAGCCTTTCTTGCAAGTGTTCTTACGTTGCTGCTCTGCCTTCTCCCAGTTTTGAAAATCTAGTTACGATTTGCAATGCACAAAACACCTCAGCAGAGGATCAGCATTTCAAGGTGGCTCCCTTTTTTTAAATGTTGTTTCCTCACCACATCATACAGTACTTTTGTTTCCACTTGGCTTATCATAACTTTGGATATGCTACATGGTGAGACTGCTCACATGGCAGTGAGTGCAGAGCAAGGTGACTACATCTACTGAACTTAGGAAAACATAGCCTACTACTACTACTAACTACACCGAATAGAGACAAGTTTTCCTCAAGCAGGGGATTATTCACTTTATCCATAGGATCATTCATATCAGATTCTCTCATCATGGGGTCAACCAGCAGAGGTGACTTCATGTTGATCTACAGCTTCCAGAACCAAAGTCCAAGCAAGAGAAAAACTCAGCTAGTCTTCAGCTTCAATCTCAAATTTCAGTTTTCCTTCCCCCATCCCTTTTCCTACTTTCTGGAAAGAAAACCAGCATCAGCTTCTTTGGGTGCAGCATTATATGACCCCCACCCATGGAAGACCCCAGGAGCCATCGCTTCTAAAGCATCAGGCTTGTCACCCCGCGACTTCACACCGTTCCCAGTGTCTCTTCCCAGAACTTGTACTTACAAGCCCAAACTAAGTCTTTCAGGACCTTTCACAAGGACCTTGCTTCATTAACAGAGTCCTCACTATCAGACCTTCAGTCCTAATCCCTATGGATGTCCTGTATTCCTAGTAAGCCTGTTTCCCTTCTTATGTGACTTCGTCTGCTCCCTTCATCTAGGGTAAATAAAACGGAATTAAGGTTGAGCCCCTGTTCCCCTGAAGGGTCCAGCTCACCATATGACAGGATGCTGAATGTAGATCTGCACATGGACCATACCGCCCCATCAGCATCGAAGTGCTCATTTCACCCAAGCTTCTGTGACATTGGCTGCAGCTCGGCAAAGCAGATACTCATGTTTAAACATGAGAACAGGCCCCAGAAAATGAAGTAGTGACACTGGCTGCTCACCTGTCTAAATGCTTAACTGCATCAGAGCCGATGTGGCCTAACTTTGGCTCTGGAGGCTGGGTTTTTCACTTGCTGCTTTAAAGGAACATAGCAATTCTCTTTTTTCAGAGATACTGAACTCCAACAGGCTTAGCTAATGTCAGGGGAAATCATGAGTCCTTTGGAAATCTCTGAAATGTAGGCACATCGTGTGTAAAGCAAGACTGTACAAACAGTGCAGCCAAATAAGTAAATTTTAGCAATAAAACAGTCATTTACGGAGAAAACAGCATACAGAGAAGAGGAATTAACTGGGAAGTACTCTTTTGTAAAATTATTTGCCGAATTTCCATGTAAGCTATCAGCAAATCTTGGAAATTACCTTGGAGATTTCCAGTCACTGAAGCACTGTTGCCAGCTCTCTATTGCCATACCACACAGCTAACAAAGACCCACTAAGCAATCCTCCCCTGCTTCCCTGCTGCCTTTAGGCAACTTTTCTGCTATTTTCTACGTGGTGATGTTTTTAAACAACACGAAAATTCTACCTGGCGTGGCACACTGTCCCTCTCCACTTCTGAAGCACTGTAGGATTTCACCATTGCCACCTGCACAGAGCGAAGAGGCTGCAGACTGGCTCCAGAAAAAATATACATACAAGTCCACTACTTCGAGACATAAAGCCAGCGCCACCAGCTCTGCACTGCCACTGCAGCACATAGTTTTCAGTGCAGAGAGAGTCATGACAGCTTGAAGAGAGATCCTAGAAAGCTGCATTTCTGCCAGTTCTCCAAAGACTCACTGGAGCAGGATCATAAAGTTAGGTCACTATTTATTTACACATGAACTCCACTCAGTAGGAGTGGGCCAGGTACAAGCACTAAAACAAGAACAATCCTGGCCTTTAATCCAAACCCTGAGACTTGACACAAGCTTGAAAATGTAATAGTAAATATGATTTTTAAAAGGTTCCGTTTCCTTCGAATACATGGATGCACTTATCTCCAGGGTTGCAGCTGCCAGCCAAAATCTATCCATCTCCAGAGATTAACAGTTAGTGAGATTATGAGATCATATCCTCTGAAATTAATTCCCTGGTATTCAGTTTGTCCAGCTTCAGTTCATGAATTCTGCACAAAACGTTTCCAGGAACACAGTGCATCTCAGCTAAAGATGAGTTGTTAATAAACAAGATTATTTTGTGAACACTGAAATTACAGAAGGTCAATAAACAAACCCTATTTTAATAACATCTTTTGAGTATTTCCCCAAGAGAACCAGAGCAGCAAGTGAATTTGTGTTTGTATGAAAACTTCAGCTCCACATACTCTGCTGCTGTTAATCAGGGCTCTAAATTGCTCTGGGGCAAGCCTGTTTGCATCAGCTGAGGATGAGGCCTCCCCTGGATTTGATTCACCATTGGGTATCAAAGATAACTATGCTAAAATGAGCAACAGTTATACTGATACCAAACAGAAAGAAGGTGGAAGAGAACATCGCCCTCTCCAAGAAGTTCAAAGCGCATCTTAGGCAGACAGGTTTTGTGTTTTTAAAAGTAGGTCCTAATTAAGTGATCTGCCAGTAAATGGGTGAATGGTCTTTTTTTTTTTTTGGCTAAGCAATAAGCAGGAGAGCTTAACAGTCTGTTAAAATATTTTATCCTCTGTATGGTCATTTTTAGCCTATCTATCTATCTATGGCCTGCCTTTTGAGGTATCACCATATTAAAAATGTTCTTCCTTGAAGGTATTTCCACACTGCAGCAGATGCCACTGACTTGGCACTATTTGAAGGGTCTATTAAAAGTAAAGCAATTAATTACTTGGGTTGTCATCACAGCACTGCTTTTGAGATATTTAAAATGGTTTATTATTGATAGCCTAATCCTGGAGAGTGCTGAGCACCTTCACACTCAACCATGGACACTGAGATAAGGGGCAGTGCAGGCTCCCCAGTCACTGGGCATCTTCAGGTCTCCTCCTGATGCTAGTGCTCTGCGTGGCACCTAGCTTGAAATGCAATGCCACCACTTCTAGGAGACCTGACCCAGCAGCAGGCACTGTGGCCAGCCCTGGGTGTTTGGAGTACTGAATCCTGTATCAGTTGATGATTTGTGAAAGCAATATTCACCGCAGCCCATGGAGGACCTGCACCAGAGCTGAGGAGCACGACAAGCAGGGAGCAGCAGAGAGGAACTGCTAAGTACTGGCCGTAAGTCCGCTCCCGGTGCCTCATTCAAGGCACTGATCGTACGTAACCTGTGGTGATAACAAGGCCGGGGGAGGAAGAGAGGAGTCAGGAGTGAAGGAGTAAAGTTGAGCCTGGGAAAGGGGGAAGGAAAGCTGTTTTCTCAAAGTGTTTTAGTGTCTGTCTTTTTGCTTTTCAATACCCAAATCGGTAATTAAATATACATAAATAGGCAGTATATTAAGTTGATTTTCCTCCAGTCTAGTCTGCTTTTCCCATGATGGCAACTGGTAAGTGATCTCTCCGTCTTCATGTCAACACATGAGCTTTCTCATTCCTGTACTTCCCATACTCTCTCCCTTTCCTGTTGAGGGCGGGGAACAAGCAAGCAGCTGCTGGGAGTTTGGCTGCTAGCTATGGCCATCCCACCACACTTGGACACCAGACATCTCATAGGGACAAATGTTGAATCATGTGCAGTGAACCGGGAGCTACAGCTCTCATGGAAACCTCAATGAAAGGCAGTGGGTCCTGGTGCCCACGGAGTACTGAACTCACAGAGCTAGAACACCACCGTTGCTAAACCATGTGGCTGCATCTTATTTCTTCATGAGGAAGTGTGTCTCGGGTTCTGCTAGATTTCTGCCAACACAGTCAACTTCCATCTTGGGACAGAAAACACAATATAGCAAAGCATCCTTCAAAAACTGCTGAGCTCTGCTCTGTGGCTGTAATGACAGCAGCTATTGCCAATAAAATGAAAAGGAACAAATTCTGAGAAGCATACAGAGGATAAGAGAAGTAAGAATAATCTGCTGCCTAGGTCTCTAAAGCACAAATCTTTGCTTAATTTTGTTGCTGATATTGCTGCTGTTTGTTTCATTTTAGACATATCACCAACAAACGAAAAGGAGGCATCAGACATAGGGTTAGGTTATAGAAGATAATTTACACACAGCTTCCTCTAAAAAATGGATTCAAAGTATCTCAGATATAAAGCAGTTCATGCAAACTAAGATCTCCCTAAACACTGTAAACAGAGTAAGAATAAATATGAATTTGAAATATGAAAAGAGGGGGACATCTCCAGGCACCTTTCTCAGCATCCTCAGTAACATGGAAGACAGTCATGGGCACATTAATGACAGTCATGTACAGTATTAAACTGGAAGTTTTCTCAAGTGCTACCAAGAGCCAAGAAATAGTACAAGGACATTAATACAAGCATGGTTAAAGTAGAAAGAAAATACAACAGAAGTGGATTTAGGACCTCATCTGAAGCCTGCTGAATTCAGGGTAGAAAGCCCTTGACTCAGTGATGCTTTAGATGTTTCTTGAGTGAGAAGAATTAAAACTAGCATTTTCTATGGGGGAAACAAAGCTGCAGATACTCCACTAAGACCAGAGACAAATCTGAAAAGCAACAATAATGAAAGTGAACTAGAAGTGAAAGCAGGGAGCTGGCTAGGCATGACCATGTCATGCAGTTTGGCAGCTATGCAAGCTAATACATACATGATGCAGTGCCATGCCAAGGGACCCAGGCTAGCTCTGAATCTTCAGTTGTGTTACCAAAACCTCTATGACCATGTTGGCTTGGCACCCCCTTTGATCTCAGAGGAGTAGGATGTTTTACCTCGGCAGCAGGCAGGGTCAGAGCAGCATGCGAGTGTGGCCAGCAGAACCACGTGCTGGCAAAACCCAGGATGACTGGTTTTCAGCAACAATGCAGGTCTCAGAAGTTTTCCCAGTTGTTGAAAGAAGGGTCGTGTGGGGAAAAAAAAAAACCCCAGCACTCAGGAATCATCTGTACAGACCCTCATGGCTGGCTGCACTCACTTGGAAAGCTGAAGGGTTCCTTGTATCTGCTGGAAGATCTGCCAGACACTGTCTGCTGGCCACAGCAGCGTCCCCAGTGAGGTAAACTCTCCTTTGGAATAGGAAAAGGTTGTACTCGATCCCAAAGCAGAGACTGCGGATAAACAGGCTAAACTTACCTTTGTTTGAACTCTGAAATTACATGAGATGTTCACCATTTGAGTGTCATTCTGTTCTGCACCGATTTCTTTTTATTCCCCTCTCTCTGCGAGTTGAAAGAAATGGATTAACTGGAATTCAGTTGACCTTCTGTTATTTAAACCAAGTCTTACTTGTTATGCTCATACAAGGTGGCAGAGAACTAAGCAGACATCTAACCTAGACAGGCAGGCTTTTATGTTATGTAAAGCATAAGCAGATTTCAAAGTAAAGCTACTATTAACCTCTGCCTAATTTCTTCTAAAAGGATTTTTTAAGAATTTGAAAGCGGGGCACAGTGAAAGCTGTATTTCAGAGTAAGGCCTGTTAAGCAAAGGCCAGGGAGGCAATACATGACTCAAGCATACTGCAGTGCTTCACCTGTCTTTCCATTTAGGTTGAATCTCTTACCATCAGGTGGCCTTTCTTGCTCTATATACTGCAGACCTTGAAACAACGAACCCTTGATCCCTGGTGCATCTATGTATTTATGTAATAGTAATAATCATAACTATTCTGAGATAGCAGAGGCTGTTACACTAGGGAAGATTAGCTCATGGTGTAGGTCTTGAGAATTTACTACTTAGTTTAGGAAAGAGCTGTTGAATATAAAATAGCAATTGTAGGGCTACTTTCTTCTTTTTTAATCATGTGCTATAGGTTTCTTATTAAGCATATTCAAGTGACCTGTGTAACAAATTACTGCCTCAATGCTTTTCCTTACGGGCACTGCCACAATCGTGGCGTCACAAATCCAGCTAGAAACATTACAGTCTGATCTCTGTAGGCACATTTCTGCACCCTGCCAGGAGCAGACCAGAAAAGGAACTGGGACACACAGTTCACTTCTTAGCAGTTTAGTCCCCAGACAATGACACAGCCAGATACAGAGCCCAAATTCCTCTCAGTTTGTGCCCAGTAGGAGAAACTGGGTAAATGCTCCTGCTTTTCCCTTCCCATTGCATCACCTACCACTTGGAAGAGGGCAGACTATGGATCTCAGGCACTGGAAACCAGAAGACCGATCAGGTAATGCAGTACTTCTCTCCTTTTATAACGATAGGATTATATCCTTTAAGTTACTGTATTCAAGAATATATAATGAAGCTAACACTATCATATTATCTGGTCCTCAACAGTTGGGTGGTCTACTGTTGTCAAGTTCTTTTTCTTGTGTTTGGATCTAACCCTGCCTTTTTTGAACCCTTTTTGAATCTTTCTTAAAATTTCTGTATCAGTGACAGTGGATCAAAAATGAAAACTTCCATAATGTGGGGAAGTCCAACGACAGTGGAGTCCCAAGACCCTACACTAGGATTTTTAACATTTCTAACCGCCCTCTGGTTCAGATTCAGCTACAGGTAGGCACATTAGAGCAGCCATCCATTAAAGTCTGACCAAGGTTAAAACAGACAGGCTGTGCAGCCTCAAGTTGAATATTTATTTCTCTGTTTTCTCTTAACTCCTGCAATCCAACTCCTCCACCCAACTATACAGGGTGCTAACCTCACATCTGCATAAGATACTGACCAACCTCAGGCAGAGCTGACTTCAAAATAGACTTTCCATCCTCTCTGGAAGACACCAAAATGTTTAAATTTGTCTTATAATTAAAAACAAAAAAGACAAAATAAAATACTGAAATTACCTTTCAAAATGCTTTGTACCGACTTACATTGTATACAACTTCTAAAATTATAATTGGAATGAGATACTTTGAGCTTGTCAAATTAAAAAAAGGTTCAAAAGCTTTCCTTGAAATTTTAAACAGAATGTGAAGTGCTTCCATTTTACTTAATCAGCAGTTTCCAACACCAAACCTGCTTGCTTGAAAACTTTAAACTGTTTGCTTTAGTAATTTTGCTGGTCCTCTGAACAGCTGATTATTTTGACCATTTTCTGTTAATAAGCAGCACATAATTAAAGATAAGCAAGGTACCACTGCAGTGTGGCTTGACAGAAGAGGAGTTACCTCACTGGTACCACACAGCATATGCAGGGCTCTGAATTAGATAAGAACAGTGCGGTTTGGCTTTTCACCCCAGAGTTTCAGTGATTCTGTCTCCCCTAAAAAAAAACATAAGCAGACCCAGTGCAAGTATTCACACCAAAAATCTACATTGACAAAACAGCAAGGGCAAATTTAAATGCAAAACTTCTATGTAATCAACTATGCTTTCTGTCTTTGTCATCCTGGTACATTTTACATGACGAACTATTCAGTCTTCTGATGCCCACAGAAGAAAACAGCCTTTTAACACCCATCTGCCCAAGAGGCTGGGCTGAGAACAGAGGTTCGTTTCAAGCTGCATTCTTCACATTTCATGCTGAAACTGTGATACTATACCACACAGGCCTGCTTAAGGATTTCTTAAAACTGCAGGGGTCTGGTTTGTGCCCTTCACTGTTCCTTCAGGTATAAGTAGTTAAATTTGGACTTAAATATATTTTCAATACACATTTATCTGTCCACATGGTTATATTTCAGGGGAACAATCATTAGCTAACATCTTACGTTATAATCACCTCACTGATCAAAAGCAGTGTGGTCAGCAGGGCGAGGGAGGGATTCTGCCCTTCTACTCTGCTCTGGTGAGACCCCACCTAGAGTCCTGCATCCAGGTCTGGAGTCCTCAGCACAAGAAGGACATGGATGTGTTGGAGCAGGTCCAGAGGAGGGCTACAAAGATAATCCGAGGGCTGGAGCACCTCTCCTATGAGGACAGGCTGAGGGAGTTGGGCTTGTTCAGCCTGGAGAAGAGAAGGCTGCGGGGAGACCTGATTGCAGCATTTCAG
>Ga0181612_177946_pt1 | contig 12051 bp, 3 predicted proteins | sample HoacroProtozoa21_FD_119630 | JGI IMG/M metagenome (GOLD analysis project Ga0181612, IMG submission 119630) | Hoatzin crop microbial communities from Cojedes, Venezuel. Combined Assembly of Gp0051906, Gp0051904, Gp0051908
AATCCCAAAATATCCTTAATATGTTAGGGGAAATTATTAATAAATTTACACTTTGAAGTTTCCCTTCTGAAGAGGGAGTTAGTTAATCTACTGTATCAGACTAGTTTATACATTTGAAAATGTCATGCTTTTCATACTCAGACTTACATTTTGTCTTTAAATCCTCATGGCTATAAATTTACTTAAGCTTTTTACTTAAAGAAACACTTACAGAAGTTTATGTTACTTTTCCCAAGAGCATGAACTATCCTATCAAATCATGATTCATTTCTCTTAGCTTTGTAAAATACAGGCATGCAGCCTAAATTAGTGCTCTGATCTTCCTTTATAGCCAATGGATAGAGGCTGATACGAGTGAGTTTCTCCACTAGTTATAGAGTATTTTAGATGAAGTGCTCACACTGGCACCTAACTCTCATGTATCTAAATACACATGAGTATTATCCCCAGTGACTAGTGTAATGGAAAAATCCTGTGTTTGGTTGAAGAGCAGGAAGCCTTCTATTGTAAGACGACAACAGCCACAGGGAAGCAGTTCAAATACAGAATGTTCCTCTTGAACCTAAGAGACACAACTGTCTGAGTTTCTGGAATCAGAAATTATTTCTTGAGAAACTCTCAATAAGCAGCATTCCTCCATTCATAAGCACTGAGTCTATGTGTGAAAGAAGAAGAACTTTATTATGGAAATTAGAAAAACTACATGAATGATAGCTAAAACGCACTCCATGGTGACTTTGTCAGTAGTCCATAACTGCAGGTCCTTTCCATTCTGGTGCTCATGTAACAGGCAAGTACCCTTCACTGTGTAATTTATTTCTCTTTAGGGTTGGACTACATCACCACATAACTTAGTTCCTGAGTCCACTGGAGGCACTGGATCCTGTGCCCTTACTGCCTGCATTGCATGGATCTTAGTTGGCTTTTGGGATTTCTTTTACAGTACAGTGGTTTTACAGTAAGCCAACCAGAGCCACTGACACAAAACTTGTACGCAGCCCATGTCCACCCCACAGTTACAGGGCTTCACCTCTACCCTCACCGGTCTTTAGTGATAGAAAGTCCTACATGCTCCAGGATTTGCAATGCCTACCATCAGTTCCAGACTATAAATAAATCAGTTAAGTGGCCTGCAACACAACTCAATCCATGTTTGAAGGGAGTTTCATTTAAAAAAAAAAAAACTTGCAGAAAAAAAATTAAATCCTTGTGCCTCAAGGCAACAAGGTTACTACCTAGACAAAGCTATCCCTGAGCGTACTTAAAAGGGGCTAGCCCTGATCAGCAAAAAAATATTTTCCACTCTTTACCAGTTTGCTTAGGGCTGTGGTTAACTCCTGGAGCTGGATGTGTTTAGCAGTAGGGATGCAACCTCAGCACATTAAACCCTGCACGCAGTTTGTGGGTAGTGTCCAGAGGTGCAGGCAGACAGACCTGCCTTCAATTCTTTACACTGTGCTGCTCAGTGTATTACTTTTACTGTTTGACTACATCAAAAAGCTTGCAGAATTCAACAAGTGATGCTGCCCATTTTCCATCAAAGGCTTGTTTTGACAGTCAGAATCCTCCACAGATGTAAATCAATACCATACAGGACTTTTAGGAGGAGACGATAAGGAAGTACTGCATCTCAAAAGCAAAAAATATCTCTTTTTTTTCTTATTTCAATTACGCTGCCTAATCAGTTCTGAATTTCTCACTGCTTATGATAATTCCCAAAGTGTTTTGAAGATGATCTGCAAGAAGGCTTCTTAAAATAAGCTCCCTTTGGAAGCTATTCAACGTCTCTCGGCCATACTGGAAAGTGGCAGAAAGCACCTACTGTCTGGAGCTCTAACTAAGCGGAGTTATGGCGAGGAAAATCTCTGATGAACAAGGGAATTTTTGCTGAAAAATGCTGTTTCAAAAATACTGAGGTGTTTTGGATAAAACATTTGATTTTGATGAAATTTTCAGAATTTTAAATAGCATTTAATTTTCTTTATTATTGTTTCAGTTCCATTTTATTTTGCTTTCTTTTCAACAGTTTTCATTTCACCGAAACTTCAACTATTTTAACTTTTAAAAGATTAATTTTAACCCATATCATTGCATGTTACATTTACAGTGACAATATGAACCATCTTGACACCAACAAAATAAAGGATCCTGATGAATTGTGGAATTTTCTGAAACAAAATAATTTCTGTTTCTTTTTCCTCATAAATTTAGAATCAGGTGTACTTCACTGGGTTTTAGGAGAAATACAAGAAATGTCAGAGTCTTTCACTGGAAGAAAAATTGTTAACAATGATCTTAATAGGCAGAGAAAGCTATTCGGTATCTGTCCACCCACTGGTGGGAGTCCGTTAGCTTGCAGAGGGCACTGCGTCCCAGCCTCAGGCAGAGGAGAACTGAGCTGCCTTGCTGAGATCAAGGTCGTCCAGTACGACAGTGTCCCAGTGCGCATCCTTGTCACTTACCACATATCTGTACCCAGAAGGAGGTTTAACAGTGTGTAACTAAAGGGTGTAGCATCTTCTTTGGCAGCTATCCAGATCAGGAAGACTGAAGGTGAGGTTCATATGCAAGCTGCAAGTAAGAACCTCTCCCTTCAGCCATAGGAATAGGAAACATTTCAGAAACATGACCAAAACAGTTAAATACTAGAGAGTTTCTGGAGGATATTCAACTCTGTGACGAGTTGCTTCATTATGCTCCAAATCGTCCCCTAGGTTTTAAAAGCCATATAGAGAGAACACAAAAAGGGGTAGCCATGGGAAAACACTTTTGGGATGAGAGTTTGCGACACAGGGAGATGGAGGTTATACATGAGATTTCTTGAGTAACAGGAACTGTCACGACTCGTCTCAGAAGAAGCTGAGGGGAACAGACAGCCTTATGGCCCCAAGCACTGTGGCACGGGAGCGATCCTCACTGCAGCAGGTAGGTACACATCTCGGCAGGAGTGCTGCACTTGGGCTCAAGGACAGTGTAACTGCAGGTCACTGAGTCTGTTGTATAGACTGATGAGGCATCAGGAATGCTGCACTGCAGCTTCTCTTAACCATTCTTTTTAGCCGGAGAAGGTATTTCTCAGTTTCTGTAATAACGCATTACATTTTGCTACTATGTGCAGGAAAATGCCTGCTCGGCTCCACCCCAGAGGATGCGGCATTTCAGACAAGCAGTCCCTGTGGCATACTAAGTCTGATGGCTTGTAAAGTGCTCTGGAATCCCTTCAGGGGAGAAAGTGGGTATTTAAATGGAAAATGGTTATTATTTCTCCCATCTTTCCTGTTGTATCTCGTGCAAGCCTTTTGAAACAAAAATAATTTCATAAATCTTGATTGAAATAAAGTCTAAGCTCCTTCTGAAATGTTTCTCCTGCTAGTTGGTCACTTTAAGCAAGGAAAAAAAAAAGTTATATTCTCTCCAAATAAAGCACACTCTTCACAATTCTTATTGTTCCTGCCTCAAAGAGTCCTACTAATCTTAAAATAAAGCACACTGGGGATTCATAAAACTTCAAGGTATGTAATATATTTCAGAAATACTGTTCATAAGCTCTGTTTTTTTGAAAAGCAATATTTGTAAGCACATTCTGTGCATGCACATCTCTCATAACTCCCTCTTGCACTCACAACAAAATTCAAGGGAAGAATCCAAAAATCTGGGCAGAGGACAAGCATCAGACTAGGACTGACTGCCACGAGTTCAGCAGCACAGAAATATTGCAGCTCCTATTCCTTCTATTCCTGCAGCCCAGTGGTCCAATTTATGTCATGTATTTTAAGATTATCAGCAGAAGGATTTTTTTCTTTTGGTTTTGGTGAACATTCCTAGCAAAATACAACTACTGTGTAGATACAAGACATTTTATATGGTAAATGTGTGTGGACGATAAAGATGATGGTTAATTTTGCCTACTGGTTATATTGTGGGAAAAGGCTGGAAATTTGAAATTGAAAACATTTCATTGCAAGGTTTGTCCGTAGAAATATTTCTTCACTAAGCAGTGAGGCTTCTCCTGTGCTATGAGGTCCACACTAGATAAAGACCTCTGTAGAGTATGAAGTCACTTCTATTGCATTCATTTTTAGATAAACCCCCTGAGAATGATTTCTGCCCCATTTGATGTACCACTGGAGGATGTGCTAAAGAGGTTCAGGAAGAGGGTGGTCCTCTCCTGACTTCAGTGTTAAGGTTTTATTCTCTTCTGCTCTGGTCCTTTGAAATGCGACCTGTTGTGTCATGGCCTGAGAAAGGTACAGCCTGGTCTCTTGCTGATTCTCTTTGTGAACCTGTATGGGCCGAAACTGATGCTGAAGAAATTTTGCTTTCATGGGGAAGTTTCATAGAAGCAAAGAGAGAATAGAGATCTCTAGCTGGAGCTGTCAAACCATACTTTTGAATTCTGCAGCAGCAACACTCTGGCAAGTGTAGGACTACTATTAGCCATCAAAGGATACAGCCTCTTCTGAAGCGCAGTAAGAGCACCTAACTCTACAGCCCACATCACTGTCAGTGCCACAGGCTGCCTTCATACCACGGCAGCACGTGTGATCTCTAAACCCCAGAACATTAAGCAGCAATTAGCAAAGTGTGTTGCCTACTTAAGGATGCAATCCTTTTTCTGTTAAATTGCAGGACTCCTACTGAATCCAGTACTGAGTCCTGAATTGTGATGGAAATAACCATTAGAGAAAAAGTAGTCATTTCTTCCTGGAAATTTAATCAGCTCAGTCATAATTACGGTACATCTGTTGTTACTAGATTATTTGCTAACACACACGTGCAGGCACACACACTGACAAAATAAGCACATGCTGGCATTTCTCTGAGATGTTGACAGAAAGGCAATACGCGCAGGCTGAGCCATGAGGCATGCTCCTCTCCTAATTATATTGTTATTTACACTTCCTGAATTATGATCAAGGACTGAGAGCACAGTAGGTCAAAACCACAGGTCATTTAGCCTTATGGCTGCTCTGATTTAGAATGGTTTTGTGATCCTTCATTGCAGAAACAAAAGGAAACTGCTGCAATACTGCTGAACTGGCCACTGTGTATCATTTTGTCCATTCCAAATGATGATTTGATTCAAGCCCTTATATATGGAGTGCTATGTGATTAAATTTATTCCTATATACATCATCCTAAAGCTACTGCTCTGTGTTCAATTTGCAGTGAGTAGACAGAGTATTTGTTATTATTTACTCTAAGTCATAGATTTTTATTAGCAGATGCCAAAAAATGGCTGGTTGGCTTTGCTCTTTACACAAATACTGACACAATTCAATGTGGAAATTCAATCGAAACACAATTTCACCACGAAACCCTCTCTAATGTTACATTGAGCTTATATTCTTCAATGGTTGTACTATACACTATAAATAGACAACCGCTTACAGATATGTAATACTATTTGTGGGAACCCTTAGATATTCTGTATCTAATTCTGAATGTCTGTGAGATAGTATCTTGCATTGTGTGTTAGGCTTCCTGAAGCCAACAATACTGAATTTGAGCAAAAAATTATTTGAGACAAAATGTTAAGTACCACAGATTTGTTGTAATCACTCCCTGTAACTCATTTCTGAACAGCACTTTAAGTCAGGAGCCTAAGGATGACGATTTAGGCTCAGCAGAATGCTAAAGGAGTGACTAGAAAATTGTAAACCTCTCATCAATCTGCTGTGCTTACTTTCCCACTGAAACCATATTCCAGATTTTGCATATGCTCATGACTTAAAATAGACCTGGAAATGGTAAAATACTACAAGTCCAGTGATGAATATATCCCCAGGTGTGTCCAGATCATCTGAAATTTCTGTTTACAAAGCAGTCAGCAGCATTGTTTAACAAAATATAAATCAGTGTTGCCTTTACCCTTGGTAACTGTAAAAAGACAAAGCATGTTTTGTACCATCATCATAATCACAAGTTTATTACTTTTGGAAAATAAATGCTTGGCCTATGCTTGGCACTGATCCCTTTTCAAGGTGATAAAGGGTAAAGCTACTTAAGGGATTGATTTACGAGACAGGAAATCAGCTCTTGCCTGCACGCCAGGAGAAATTCTGTTAGCTAAACTCTGCACATTCTAGTTGGAGGCAATGATTCAGAATTAAAGCTGCATAAATAACAGAGAATTCATTGTGGGATAAAACAGAATGTTTTGCTCAATTTCAGAATAAAGGATGAAATGCTTCATTTATGGGTTATTTAAACTTTCTCATAAACATTTTTTCCATAGTTGTTATCAATTTAAAATTAAAAAATGGTGTTTCAATAAAAAAGTTGTGTTTCATAAATGTAAAAAAAAAATTTCTTCCATGAAAATTTGTGTTAACATTTTTCATTTTCCATCACTTAGATAGAGCCTCTCTAGTGATGTGTTCAAAATAGCATTTCTGCTGAATGCATTATTTGGTGGAGAAAAAATGTTTCCATCTACTGTTTTTGAATCATTGCTGGCAAAAAGCTTACACTGTCAGAGAAGCTAAGATCACAGTGGTGGTTTTTTTTCTTCTACTTCGTTTTTGTAGATCTTTGATTGTTTAAGCTGGCTCAGTTCGCCTGAGTTACGACTGGATGACACAGCGTGGGTGCCTGTCCTGACTCTCAGAGGCGTGACTGTATCGCTGCTACAAGACGTAGCTGTGGAGCACCATCATTAACCGTCATAGGCAGGGCTGTGGCTGATTTTCAAATGGCACTCCAACGCAGACAGTTCATGTGGGAGCTGAAGAGTGGTTGACAACTTGGGTCAGAGGACCAATATTTGAAGCCCAAATATATAAGCACTTCTCATTAAATCTAGCTATAAGAGTACAAGAACTGGCCCCAGTCGTAATTGCATTAGGCCTTTCCTAGCTGTAGAATTAGCTGGTGGTATCACTCTTGTTTGTACCCGTGCAATTGCTTAGTGATAGTTTATACAGATGCAGCAGAAAATAAAAAAATGATGCCAGAGCAGACTGATTTTTCCTCAGACTATTTTTGTGCCTTTCCTAGTATATCCTTAATTTGCGAAATGTTAGTATTCTACCATGTTCAGTGTTTGTGTTTTTCACAACCTAATGAATTATGCTTTGACACACATCCTGATAACTGTCCAACACATCTTTTTTCTTTATATCCCATTACTCCTAATTACTGTTTCGTGTATCTCACTAAATAAATATTCAACGTCATTGTGACTTTATAAGCTAATTAACTTTACACATTATTGTCAACACATTTTTTTTACTCAAACTGTACCTGGTTTTAAATTTTAACCTTTATGTTATAATTTAAGCTTTATGCTGCTAGAGCAATTTTGCTGCTTTACTCTGAATACTCTCTAACTTTGCCACTCATCTGGTAATGATGTGTACAATCATGGTACCTCAGATGTGAAGATATTACAATTGCCTAGGGAAGGTGTGTGAGCTCGTTGCTTTACCGTGTGATGCCTTGGTCTAAAATTGATAATTTGTGTGTCCTGGTAGCACTGCAAGCTCTCTGATTGATTTCCTGATGACTTTGGGCTTTTCCTATCCATTTTGCACTGGTGGCCATTGAGTGAGCAACCTGACGAACACGTCAGGGAATGCATTTGTTGTTTCTTTATGTACGAATGCGTTTCTGTTATTTGCATGTCAAGTCACCACATAAGCATTTACACTGTTAAAGACCAACAGAAAGGATACGATAATGGAGACATCATTCAATGTAACATATCATGTTTTCTGCTAGACTGTTGTAGGACTTCAGACTTCTCTTATAAAATGCAGTCAATAACAAATTTTATACCTGCATTTATACCTAAGCATAAGCAATAAGATAAGAGTGTAAAGTGTGGTACAGCAAGCTGGATTTTTAAAGTTCACTGAAACCAGCTGATATCTCTAATACAAAAGAGCTGAACATTTGTTCATTCCCTATGTTATAGAGGAGAAGAATCAATTTTTTCTCCAGGCCAATTGAGTTCCTGAGATACTCTTGAAATTGCTTAATATTTAATAATATTATAATCTCATTAATGGAATATTCATATCAATATGCATATTTACATTAATAATATTTAACAGTTATAAAATAAGTACAGAACAATTATTTGAACAGCTGGTAGGTAGAGATAGTGAATTCAACAGCCTGGGACTTTTCCTGTGAAGGAGCAAGCCATGGAGCTTGGTGCATTGTTGCTCCCCCAGCAGAGGCACACTGTAAAAAGTACAGGTTATTGCTGCAAGAAATCTTGTTGATCGAATGTAGAATGCAGGTTTCATTAAAGCCAGAAATGAAACTCCTAACAGCAGGTCCTGGGCAGCATCCTCTGTGAATTGGTATCGATCCTGGATACCCCATAACCATCTAGATCTCTGGATGGCCTGTAGTGTACAAGTCTTTTTCAGTTACTGGGGTCTAAATCTGTTCTGAGAGTAAATTAAAGAAGGGCTAGTGGTCTGGTTTATCAATTATTTGCTGTCTAAATAGTACTGGCATCATTGCTAAAGACACTTCTGGGTGAGGCACAGAGTGGGCTCAAGGGGTTTTGTCATTCCCCATAGACAGGGAGAGCCACGAGGGAGGGGAGTGGGTACAGCGTTGGGAGGAGCAGACCCCGGCAGCTCTGAGGATGGGGGGTTTCTCTGGCCTGCAGAGCCTTGCCATTTTTCCAGTGGAGCTGTGGACCCTAAAGGGTGAAACCCATGGACAGTACTTCCACTTTTTGGGTTTTATAAACCCCTTAGTAACTGTTCATAGATATTCTAGGGTTCAAAGACCACAATTAAATTAACCACAATTAAAATAAAAAAACCAACAACAAACTCCTGAGACTGATGCAGCCAACTGTTGAAAGCAAGCTGGCTTGGAATGGGGCTAGAGGTGCAGTTGCAAACCACACAGCCCTGCACAGGAGATGGGGATCATCCCAGCTGCTGAGACACTGAAAATCCCTAGGAGGTTCGTTAGGTTCCACTTGGCCTCCACCTCTCCATTCTCCCCATTTCACACTTGCAGAACATAGCAGGGGCAAGGGGGTTCCCACAGGTCTGCTCTCTCAAGGCCTGTGTGCCATCTAGGGTACACTGATGTCAGCATTAGAAAACCAAATTACAGACCTGATAAATGGGGGAAGTCAAGTGCTCGTTGTCCAAACATACTTGACGGAGGCGGAAGGCTGCACCTCTTCCCCTGTTGAAGCAGGACATGCATCTGCAGAAGATGGAAGAATAAATCATAAGCTCTCAAGAATAACTCTTTTTATCTGCATTTGCAGCGTCTAGTACCTCAGAGTCCTGCTCAGCGGCTGCAGCTAATACAAAAATTACGAAGAAGTGGGGATTATCTTGGGTAAGCGTAGGTCATTTTGGGTGGTGGGAGCATATTCAGCACATTCTTAAGTCCACAGGAAGGTTTTTGACAGGCTCCTGTAATGAAATATTAATCAGCATATTTGTTTCTATAATGTTTGCAAAAATATCCCACAGGTTTCTGCTTTATCAGCCTGCCATTTCCAGCATCTAATGAAAATGAAGACTAACGGTAGTATTAATAGAAACTAAGTTCAGGATAATATGCTATATTTACTGGATTTCTACACAGTATTGATGCCTTTTGGTAATAGACCTTATATATTTTAACATCCTTAGCTGTTATCCATCATTGGTCTATATATTTCTTCAATATTATGCTATCTGAATGTACCAGTTGTTAGAAATTTTTCTGTATTTGCCCAGCCTATGTCAATTCTTAAAATAATATGGCCAGTGTTCCCCATGGTGTGATGTTAGTTGTCTGAATCTTTGAAAAAAAATCAGAAATGCGTTTGCACTTACACATTTAAGCAGACTCATAAGCCCAATAATATCTTCATATTCAGAATAAAAGCAAGACTCCCGATGGTAATTTGAGTAACGATGACTAGGTGGCTGATTGATACTATGTGAGCCTGGCTGTGGTATGACAATTAACAGCTCACTATTTAAGCTCTTAAAATCTAATATTTTGTACTTCCTCTATTCATTTGACTAAAGAATTCAGAGCAGAAATTCTACATGAATGGTCATGAACAATAGCAAGAACTATTCTCCAATTAAAAAGTCTGTAGCCGACCAAATTTGACAGATACCAATCAAGCAGTGGTAGCTCTTTTCTAGCAGTTTTTTTCCTTAGCAGCCTTCAGACATGTTAAATTTACATTAAAATCATGTAAGTCATAAAGTATCAGGTGGAATAAATTATGAAAAACCAAGAAAATGTTCAACAAATATTACATTCTGAAGGCTAAACAAAATTACAGACAGTCACCTGTGTGCCTCTAACCGTGTGTCTACAAGACAATGATATTGCAAAACACAGTAAGAATTGTACTTTAGAGCACAATTACTATTCTGTGTTATCTTCCTAGCTTCCACCCGGGCTTAGAGCTATAGACAGAAACACAGAAGAGAGCAGTGTATCTGAGCCCTCCTTACGATTTTGGTCACTGCTGCTAATGTGCCTCTGGAAGCAGAGCGGAGTGGCCACAGTGATGGACAGATGGCTGGGACAGCAGCAATTGGAAAGACCACAAAGAGAAGGGTATGTCCTGGCATCCTCTGACTGCAATGTTGATGTCCTACACACAGAACCATTGTCACGCACAGATATTCTTGCCTCAATTGACATGGACACAAGAAGCCCGAGACTAATTCAAAACAACGTTGAGAAAATAATGAAGTTTAAAGTTTGAATATTTTCTTCTATTTTTCCTGCTTTCTTTCAAAACTTTTCTTTCTTTTCAAAATAAATATAACTTTTTTTAAGGATAAAAAAGTTACAGGTTTATGATCTCAAAATTGTATGAAACTTTAGGAAAAAGAATGGTATCAACCTAAACTATTTATTTCCTCCCCAGATTGAGCCACTGAACTATAAAATCCATTATTTTCAGAGATCTAGTACTATAACGGGGCACAAGGAAAAGCGAAGAGAATATTTTTTGAGTTCTCTCTGTGTCTGAAATGTCTTGAAAGCCAGATACTGACAAGGAAATGAAGCACATCTCTTCCAATGTCTCTGCATCTTCCTGCCAGCTTGCTCGATAAAGCAGCAATAAACATAATTGCCTTTGCATATCACTGATACAAAGAACAAAAAATTTGTGTGCAAGTATGGCTCCTATTTTCCAGTGAGTTACTTATGTGTTCTTCATCATTCTCTGTGCTATATAATCAGCAGCTGCATCTTGGAATTCACAGCAGCTCTCATCTATGTGCTGAACATTTATGGGATTTATTGCCATTTTTATAGATATGGTAAGTAAACATAAACTGAGAAAGTGTCATAAAATATAAAAATCATCAGCAGATGCTGATTAAGGAGAATTATTATATAAGCTTTACAAATTTTTCCATTTGAAGTTTAGCTTTGCTGGTTTGTTAGAAACGCTTCATGTGTGAAAGGTATGACAGAGCAAATCTAAAATGGAAAGGCAGAGAGTGGGCACTGGAGGTAATAAGTTGCTGATATAGACCAAGTAGTTTGCTTCCTTGGGGCACTCCTACCTCACCATCTGTGAAGGCTGCTTCTGCAACGTGCTACAGGCTCCCCCCCAAGGGCTGGTGACGGTAATGCATATTGCCTCTGTCTGATGTGAGGTCTAAAAGAAAGCAGATGGCAGAAGGGATACCTAAGATCCCAGGATTTGTGAACATTAGCGCAAAAATGTCTTTGAAAAACCCTTACATCAGACCATTGTTCACTAGAAAAGAAGACTCAAAACGGAATATTGCAAGACAATGTTTAATTTGACCTCCTGTGCTATGAATAAACATCCTTCTCTCTAAAGTAGAGAGACATGGGTTTGATGGGTGGACTGATCAGTGGATGACGAATTGGTTGGATGGTCACATCCAGAAGGTAGTGATCAATGGCTCAAAGTCCAGATGGAGACTGGTGACAAGTGGTGTCCCTCAGGGGTCTGTACTGGGACCAGTACTGTTTAATGTCTTCATCAGTGACAAAGACAATGGAATCAAGTGCACCCTCAGCAAGTTTGCAGATGACATCAATGTGAGTGGTGCAGTTGACACACCA
>Ga0181612_103396_pt1 | contig 12050 bp, 12 predicted proteins | sample HoacroProtozoa21_FD_119630 | JGI IMG/M metagenome (GOLD analysis project Ga0181612, IMG submission 119630) | Hoatzin crop microbial communities from Cojedes, Venezuel. Combined Assembly of Gp0051906, Gp0051904, Gp0051908
ATCTAAACCTACCCTCTTGCAGCTTGAAGCCATTATGCCTTGTCCTATCACTCCATGCCCTTGTAAAAAGTCCCTCTCCAGCTTTCTTGTAGGCCCCTTCAGGTACTGGAAGGCTGCTGTAAGGTCTCCCCAGAGTCTTCTCTTCTGCAGGCTGAACAGCCCCAACTCTCTCTCTCTTGCTCTCTCTTAATGCAGACTCTCTTCAACACTCTTTCTAGTGTTGGTAGAAAATACTGGGTGTTAGAGTTGAATTAAATCTGGGTAAATGAAAGCAGTTAGTATGCTCTTGTGCACAGAGCACGTGCTAACCTCACGTGGAGAAGTTCCACATTTCCAGCAGCTTGTGTTTTGACGGAAATGTCGTTTTCTTTTTCTTCTCAGGCAGGTCAGACCCCTCTAGACGTTGCCAGACAGCACAATAACCCTGAGGTTGCACTCCTCCTCACTAAAGCATCACAGGTACATTACAAACCTCTCCCAACACACACGTACTCACAGACCTGAGGCCATTTAACCTAGAGGGGACACATCCCCTGGTCCTTAACCTTCTGTTGTGAAAGGTGCCCACATTTCTGCCAGCATTGTGTGCTGCCCTCAGGTCTACTGACATGGAGCCTTTCAGCCCCTAAGCCCGGCAAGGTGTGAAGATTAAGCCTCAATATTAAGTGGTGGCAGAGGTCCTGGCTGTCCTCACTAGCAGAGGATGGAGCAGCCAGAAGCACTGGTTCCCTGTGGTGGCCCTGTACCCAAAAGCTCCCAGGTTGTCTCCATCTGCTGCCTGCCTCATATTTCCCCTCCCCCCCCCCGGATGGTTGATTGCACTGGAAGATGCTTTGAAATGGGGACAACATGTCCTGTTTATGCTCTGCTGCTGTGTGTGAAATGCTACAACGCTCTTCAGGCCGAAAGGCACGTGGGAGGGCTCTGTATTCTGGTATGAGACCAGGCGAGATCCCTGCCCTGCTCCTCCTTGTCACCTCTGCGTGAGAAAGGCTTGGCTTGCCTTGGCAACCAGCCCAGAGACACAGGAGGAGACTCTCACACACACCACCACTGAGCGGGGAACACCCCCATCGCTTGGTCCACCAGCACCCATCTGGCAGTGCACCTTCTTTTGTAAGTTGCCTTTTAGTAGCGGTGAAGAAGGTCTGCTCTGTTGCTTGGCTTCTGTGGTAGGAAAGAGCGTGACATCACTGACTGACAGTGTGGTCTGCCTTCAGGTCTCGCGCTTTAACCGTGGAAGAAGCCTGAGGAAGAAGAGAGAGAGGCTGAAGGAGGAAAGGCGAGCTCAGTCGGTGCCGCGGGATGAAGTGGTACAGAGCAAGGTACGGCCCGGCATTACCAGCTACGTCTGCGGCGAGGAGGGAGCGTAAACAAAACCCATCAGGACTGAATCTGTGTGGAGCCATCGCTTGTGCATGACCAGGGCAGCTGTCCGAGGCAGCCAGCCGCACTTTGTGCTAACGAGTTACCCGCTCTCGCGTGCAGAGCAGCCGAGAGCGGGGAAACTGCAGAAAGGGCACCTTTCCCTGTCTCTGCAACTGCTCTGAGCTCCTGTCTTTGCTTCAAGCAGGGCAGCATCTCCGCTGCGGAGGACACGCCGAGCAGCGACCAGCCACCGCAGAGGAAGAGCGATCTGAAGGACGAACCCCGGTCAACCTCACCAGATCCCAAAGGGAAGAAGAGCAAAAGGAAAAAGCCCAAGGAAAAGGTATCAGTAGGTTTAAAACAGCAGAGAGAGAAGGGATGGTCATTGAGCAACAGTACAGACGTCCCTTCGGCGTGTCGGTGAGTCAGGGCAGCAGCCCTGCCGCGCTCACAGGGCAGGGGCAGCCTTCAGACAAAACCGATTGCTGGGGGGGAAATTCTGCTGCCGAAATCTGGTTATTGTGCTGACAGACACCACGGCTGTGGCCAGCCACTGCAGCCAGGCTGATGTTTTAATCAGGTTTTTGCTGTAATTATCACAACGGATTGGCCCAGTTCCTGCCCAGTTTACCAGGGGGCTCATCAACAGGGAAAACATTGTGTGTATTTTATGCAGGTTTCGGCGCTCTCGGACCCCATCGCCCCAGCTGACCAGCAGACTCTCCCTCGGCCCCAGCAAAACGTGCCGAAGCGCAGGAGTAAACACCACTGCTCCTCTCCGCCCGCTCCCCACGAGGTGCGAGCCTACCAGCTGTACACGCTCTACCGAGGAAAGGACGGGAAGGTGATGCAGGTGAGCCGGCCGCTGCCCTCCGGGAGCGGGACGCACAGAGCAGCGCGCGGACTCGGGGCACAGTTAGCTAATGGACAGAAAACTTTCAGGGGCATGACATCACGACTGTGGATCTTGTTTTCCTTGTTTGGGCTTCAGATGTGTTTTGGCCTGAGGTCTGGTGAACAGTAAGCTGGTTTTGTGCATGCTACGGAAGATGTAGTTAAGTAGTTTGGATCTAAGAAGTGTTTCCTTTTTTGAAATAAGGTGTGAACAGTGATAGGAAATGACACTGGAACTTTTATGATGCACTCTGAAATATTAAGATTTCCTGCAGGAAATGCAAAGAGCTTCACCAGTGAAAAGAAACGAAAGCAGTTTGGAGCACTGAAGCTTGCTACCTAAACCCAGAGCTTCAGTACGCTCAGTACACTTTGTTTCAATTCTGTTTACTGCAGTGTGTCTTTGGGGATCCTGGGATTACTGGAGGCAGGAGTGGTATAGGAACTGGTTCACAAATAAACCAGGAGATACCAGCTCATGTGCATTTATTCCAGTTTAGAGACTGATATTTTACTCTGCTCCATTTATTTTCTTCCGCAAGTATTTACGAGTACACATTTATAAAAGAGCATGAAAACAGTCCGCAAATTACTCTGCGGACACTGTAAACTTCTACACTGTTGCTTTCTTAGTATTTCCCTCCTGTACCTCTGGGAGGTCAATCCTTTCATTTCCTCGGCTTCTCACATCCATCCCCCAGCTCTCCTCGGTCCCTTGCTGCAGTTAAGAAATTCAGCAGATTCTGAAGATCACTCAGGTCAGACTTCGGCGGTTTTAGTGGCTGTACTTTCCTCAGGCTTGGGAAATTTCCAGACGGGGTCACTATGGGATTATCCCAATAGCAGGCATCAGGAAGGATGGGGGACTTTTCATACGTTAAAAGGAGCATCTCCCTGCCCCTAGGATCAGATGGTAGGAGGATGGGCCAGCAGGAAGGACTTGGGGAGCAGGAAGAAAGGTGCAGAGCGCAGATAGGATTCGTATACAAATCTGATCTATCCACAAAGATTAGCTCAATACAGCTAGACTCCCTTCTAGCATTTCCTGAAATACATGACGCTCCTCTCGCCCCTTCTTTTTTGCTCATCTGTCTTCTCTGATGCCCTCAGGCCATGAATAGCAAACAGAATATCCTAAGCATGTGTATTTCTGCAGCTTTCTGTAGCGCTCTGCAAACCCCCCGCCTTCCCCTGCCCAGGGAGTAGCCCCCCAGTGTGTGGAACAGGACCGCAGGGCCGAGGGAGGGAGGCTCCTCTGCGGACAGGTTCAGGGCTGCCGCGTCGGGCTCCTGACTCGCCCCCAAAGGAGCCCATTTGTGCTGGGGGACTGCAGAGGAAGCCGATGATGACGATTAGCTGTCCTCTCCTGAGGGAGCCTTCTGTGGCCATCTCCCCAAGAGATGTAAACGCGTTCGGTGCAGCCCCTCCGGCAGAGGAGCCTTGGGAGGTGTCGCGCAGGTGAAGGCAAACAGGAGCAGGGAGGGCGACTTTGCCACGTAGCCCCAGCAAAATCAGCACTGCTGTGTGTTAGGATGCATCCATATAAATCAGACAAATCCTGTCTTAGTCTGTGCTTTTCCAGCTAACAGCCTGCTTGCCAAGCTGCAGTAAGATGTTACCAGGAGGGTGAGCTACAGTGCACGGTGCAGAGGAGCCCAGGACAGACTCAAGGAGGCTGTGATAATGTTCCAAGTGTGCTAAGAGGGCAGCAGGATGTGGCAAGTGACTGTATTGCTCCTTTCAGGCACCGATAAATGGATGTCGCTGTGAGCCCCTGATAAATAAACTGGAGAATCAGCTGGAGGCAACGGTGGAAGAGATAAAAGCTGAGTTTGGGACAGTACAAGATAAGATGAATGTTAAGCTGGGCCAGATGGAAAGCAAAACTCAACATCAAGTAAGAATATGACCTGGAGGTCTGCTTGCCCACATGACTATTAGAAACATATCCTAAGCTTGATGAGCATTTCATTGTCATGATTCGTGTATTGGTTCTTGTCTTGTCAAAACAAACCTGATATCTAATACTCAAGACCAGGGAACTGTGACATTCCACAGGGATCTAAAGTTGCAAACCAGGGTCTTGAGAAAAACACATTTAATGTGTTAAGTGGCTTCAGGTGCTTCTTTAGACAATAAATCTAAAGGGCTTGAGCCCCTAAGGGGGAAGCTTAAAGACAGAAGGCAGTCCTGCAGCTGGTCAGTTCGTAATGGTAAAAATCCCTCTTGCCAAATTCTGTTTGCACTGAGATTCAAGATCCTCTAATTTTTATTTTTTTTTTTTAATGTAATTGTTATTTATCGGTAATTCTGTGCTTGGACCTTTTTTGAAGCTACATCTAACTGTAGCTGGCAACATTCCTAGAAATGAAGACTGAAAGACAGACTGTAATTTGACTTACAAGGGTCACAGATGGGGTTTTGTTTGGTTTTTAACATGATCATCTCAGCTAAATTGTGGGGTTTTTTTTTCCACAGCTCCGTGTTTTAGACAAGCTGATGGCTGAGCGTCTGTCTGCAGAGAGAACAGAGTGCCTTCACCGCCTGCAACAGCACGCTGAGCTGGAAAAAAATGAGGGGGAGAAACGGCAGGTAGGGCTTGGAATGGCTACCCCCGGTTAGCTCAGATGGATCAGCTCGAGAGTTTCGTTCCAGCAGGCACAGAGAATACTGCAGATTTGTCTCAACTGTTGAAACAAGCAAAAAAGCTTCAGAGGCGTAAATATTCCTGTCCACCACCTTAATCTCTACACCAAACTTAACCAAGATTTTGCATGAGAAATGGTGAACGTGAAATCCAGTCCCACTGTCATAATTTCATTTGGTGGGTCTGACGTGTGGGATCTGGAACAAAATATCTTTTTTCTAACGCAGTGCTTGGCAAAAATTCCTACTGCTAAATTTTTAACAGTTGTGCTTTCAGGCTTTGCTTCATTAAAGGACCTCTGCAGGAACATCTGCAAATAGTACCAGAGGCTAAGATCTGTGCTGTTCCTTTTACTTCGCATCCATTTGGTTGTGAGCCCTGGGAATCTCTCCCTTCTTCTCTGTCTGATCTTTTTTTTCCCCCATGCATTAAAAGGCTGCAGTTCTTCCCTCTGACTTTGGCGACGACGCACCATCTCCAAGCCGTGTATTACTGCCAGTAGGCAAGTTCTTTTTGTATGCTTGTTTAACCAGCATTACAAGAATAACTGTTCCCGTAGAGATCCAGCTCTTGCCCTTCTAGCTTCTGCAAAAACTCACCATTAACACATGCCAAGAAGTTTGTGTTTCTCCACTCACACAGGTAAACTTAAAATACAGTTCATTTTCTCATTATTGGTATTCTTCTCAGAACTGAGAAATACGCTTCGTGCTAGTAAAAGGTCAAAGCTTCTTGTGAGATCGTTCCAAATCCGTGTTAAAAGACTGGCAGCTGTGGTAACCTCAGCATAGACTATTGATCAGCATCCCCTGGTCTCACGCTTTCCTCAAAAGAAATGAGGCGCTGCAGCAATACATCAGGTGAACTGAAATTACCATTAACCGATATCAGCTGCTCCTGCTCTGGTGGGTCTGACTGCAACTGCTGGAAAAACTGATTTGGGTTTGACTAAACGGCCACGTGCGCAGGAGCGCCTGACCTGAACTCGTGATGCCATGTGAAAAAGAGGGTAAAAGAGCTACTCGTATTTTAAATGATTACTGGCAACTGACACTTACTAAGCACCTTTGTAATTTGAAAGCTGTTAGTAATTTATCGTTTAGTGTTGGACTCATCTTTATCACCAGATGAACAGAGGAGCAGAGGCTGGTATAAAGCTGTATCCCAGGAGTGTCCAATCTGAATTTCACTCTTAAAAAATGGCAGCTGTGACCATGTGACGTTCCGTGCACTTAGAAAGTACCATTGACTGCATGCCTGAACAAGTCAGCCTTGATAGCGGCATTTGAAGTAGCACTTTCAAATCTACGAGGTGCAGGCTTGGACTAAAGAGGGTGCCTTTCATCAGCTAACGCATGGTTCTTCATCTGTCCTGATCTGCAGCCCTTTAAGTATTCCTGGTGGCAGCACGCGTATCTGTACAAGGAGTCTACGCCTGCAGACAGCAGGCTTGCTTCCCTCTGTCCCTGCCACGCATCCTCGGCAGCCCGGGAACCACAGGATCTAATCTACAGTCTCTTTCTCACAGATTTCCTTGGTCAATGAGCTGAAGACGTGGTGCATGTTGAAGATTCAGAATCTGGAGCTCAAGCTTTCCGGCGATTCCAGGTCATCAAGACCAAAATCAACTTTGTCCACTTGGGAGTCTCTCGCTGAGACCCTGGATACTGAGAACAACCCCCAGAGTGCCAAGGACTGCCAAGCCAGCCAGCCCGCGCTGCAGCCGGAGGGCTCCCACCAGCACTCCTGCCTCACGCTCCCCAACAGCCTCTCGGAAGATGGCGGCAGGAGCAGAGTCCAGGTGCCAGAGCAGAGCTTTGGCCAACACTTTTGCGTCCAACAAGATGGTGCATCAGGTACAACCTTGTCAGGTACTTTGATGTCGTATTCATGCAAAGGCGAGCTAATTAACTGAGGGGTACTCGTATTAATGCCAGAGATGTATTAATGCCACAGATTAATTCTGCTGTGTGCTTTCCCCCATCCATAAGTCTGAGGTCTGGGGATTAGAATACACTTCAAGGCAGCTGCTGGGAATATTTTCAGACACGGCTGGGTGGAATTCTGCTGGCTCTTCCTGATGCGTCCATGTCACTGTGTCTCTGAAGCCAAGTCCTTTGGTGCTCTGAATAACTCTGTTTTCTGAAATTTCTCCAGCTTCCCAGTCAGAATTGCTCCCACCCTGCTGTCTGTCAGCAAGCCGTGCAGATTATCCAAAGTCTACTGAAGAAAGAGTATTGTATTTAGCGCTTTTCAGATGTGCAGAAGCTGTAATGGCAGGGTCCAAGGACCTAAAATACTCATTTCCCTTGTTAATCTTCAGACTGCAAGGATACAGAATAAACCTCTCGCTTCTTACTCTTTCCTTGAACCAAAGTGTCTTTAATTATTAGTTCGTCTGACAAGAACCAAAATAGCTGAGAACATTCAGGCCCATTCAGGGAAGGCCACTCGAAGCTGTGGAAGACCTTGGCTTGAAGCCACCTCTCTCTGCTTGGCCAGGGAAGCTTTTGAGGGGGCAAAAAAAAAAATAAATGAAGAGACAGGTGGAATGCCCAGGTCTCCCCAGCCAAGGAGAATGCTGTCAACAGCCCTGGGCTTCTGTAAAACACATTGCATAGGCCCCCCAAGAGACTATGCAAAGAGAACGGACACGGACACCCCAGACTAGAGAGGCAGAAGGCCACACAGGAGATCTTGTGGCAGCATGAGTCTGAGCTACTGCAATGAACAGTTCAGGAGCATCAGAATGTGTCACCTTTGCAAAATTAGTGGGGCTTCCGGTTTTGTAGAAGCAGGGGGTTCACAAATACCCGCAGCCGTAAGCTACTTTGGGAATCTAGCCCGACCTTTGCTACATGTCCTTCTTGTGCAGCCCTTTGATTGCTGTCAGCCTGTGGTCCCGCAGCGCAGCGCCTCTCTGCTTTTCTCTTTTAATGACCAGTACACCACCCGACTGTGAAGAGGCGATAAACTCATACGAGCCTCCGCAGCGTACATGCAGCACGGTGCGTGGGAGACCGCATCATTCATCGAATGAGGATTTCTGAATGCTAAAATAAATGCCCAGAGCTGCTCTAAATGCTTCTGTGCATATTTTATTCTGTAGGTACAGAGCAACAGTTAATCGCTGGTGGACCCGCTTCTTCTGCCCCGGCTCAAGACGTCAGGCCAAAGGACAGAGCTGTTGGTGCCAGCACGTTCCACAGGTTCCAGCAGGAGCTGCCCTCCCCCGAGCTTTTGGGCTCCAAATTAAGGCATGTTAAGGTTCAAGCTGCTTTGCAGCCCTCGGCGGAACCTGCGAAGACGGAACCGCAGAGCGGCTACTTCATGGACAAAGGAACCCAGACAAAGAAGTCCAGCAGAAGCGGGCAGTCGAGGCACAAAGCCGCGCACCACGGAGGGGCACACCAGGGCCAGGAGCCGCAGCCCTCGGCTCTGCCTGCGGGCCAGCCGCCCGCCCCCCCGCCCAGAGACACCTCCCAGGCCCTGGAGATCACCCAGTACTTCTTCGAGGCTGTCTCCACGCAGATGGAGAAGTGGTACGAACGGAAGATAGAGGAAGCCCGGTGCCAAGCTAACCAGAAAGCGCAGCAAGACAAAGCTGCGCTCCAGGAGCACATTAAGAGCTTAGAAGAGGAGCTCAGCAAACTGAGGACTAAGGTGCAGAAAGAGAGCTAGCATCTGCCAGATGCTGCCTGAAGACAGGCAGTGGGGACTCCCTGTGGAACCTGCTGTATGGGCATCTGGAATACTGACAGATCTATACACTTGTAGTGCCTGTTACATCCAAACAAAATTCTCTTTTTCAGGAGTAGAAATAACTCTGGAAACTCCAGAACTGAGGAGAATCATATGCAGACTGTACTGATAACAATGAGATGCTGCAGATCAGATCCTTTCTTTGTTATTTCCACGAGTCTGTTAAATATTGCACTCTCAATTTCCAGGTGCTGCTTGAAAACAAACTGCATTAGAAACCAAAATCGCTCCCTGGAAAGGGAATTTCCTTATTTCCACAGAGGTTGTGTGTGGGTAGAGGGTTCCGCTGTATGCTACAGGTAACCACGTGGCGATACCGATACTGAAATAAAGGCAGAGCTTTTGCTGGAGAGCTTTTGACAGAAGTTCCTTAGTGATGAAGGGCTACTGACAATATTTTAGATACCCCCCAGGGCCTCTCCCCAGTCAGCGGGGAGAAGCTGCAGAGCCAGCTCAGATGACCAGCCCGCGGAGGTGGCAGATGCAGGCTTCCAGCTGGGAGAGGCCAGGCTCCCACCACACGAGGTGCTAAGGTGAGTCCTCATCCCCTTAGGTACGGAGGCTTTGGTTCTCACTTTGCTTTTCCTTTGGTTTTACGTTATTAAAACAAATGCTAAATCAGAACCATCTTTTTTTTTTAATGGTGCCCTGGTTGCGAAGCTCCTTGTGGTTACGTGGTTGTTGGGGCCATACTCAAGTAATCGGACTAAGAAGTTTTGTTTAGGCCATGGATGGCAAATATTTTACCATAACCATGCTCTACTTACTGGGTGTAATTTTTACATGAATCTCTTTCCTTCAAGCAGCAAACGGCTGAATTCTCTACTACTGAAGCAGCTTGAAAAAGTCCTTTAGATAAAGAAGTGAAAGCTTGGTTCCCTGTACTCAGACGTTTCTTTTTCTGCAGTCAGGATTTTCTCCCCAACACCTTGCCCAGACTGCCCTCCTCTGTTCCTCTGAATGATTCCCCTCTCTTTTTTTCCCTTGTACCTCTAAAAAAGAGAGGCTGGGCCCTGGTAAGTCTGCAGGTCTTCAGACCGGTTTCACCAACAGTCCCGCAAAATAGAACTCAACAACCTTTTAAAGTTTCTATGGATGTGTTTTGTTATAAAATCAAAACTTGCAATGGCCGATGTCCAGGCTGACAGACTCCAAACAAACCAGAGGCACTGCAGCTCTTTGCCCCTGCCCCCCTTTCGGGTTTCCTCCTTCTCCCCCTCAGAAGGCACCATCAGATCCTATTAGAAAAGTAAGTTTACTTACAGGTAATGATAGAACAATTGTTCAAAACCAATTCAAATGCAGGATAGTACTGCTATGCCAAGGAGAAAGAGATTTTTTTCTGTACTGAGGAGCCCTAAAATCAATACAAAATACTTTACAGTATTGAAGACACTGTTGACTAATTAGTAATTAAGCTTTCATCTTCTTAGCAGATGTATAAAGCAGAGAAAACTGTATAATATAACAATATTTTTGACGTTCCTATTAATGCACTGTCAAGACAAGAAAAGTATCTGCTGTTATGGAAACACAAGTTTTATTGCTCTGACTTCTGTAGTCTAACATAGACACTTTCATGCGTTTACATTTTTTTTAAGCTACTGTAGGAATGCAGAAGCATGCTATTTAAGTTTTGTATCATCTTAATAAAGTGATTGTTTTGCCAAGCAATTAAAACAAGTGTTGCTCAGAAGTCTGTAGTGTCGTGTTTTCTAGCCAGAGAAAGTGGACAAAATCCCCTCACTCGACTCGGAAGCGGGAGCAGAACACTGGGCTTTGACTATAAAACAGGGGACCCGGGCCCACGGTCTGTCCCCTTTGCTGGCCGACGCACGCGCCCACCGTTTCAGGAGTCACTGCCAGAGGGCAGGAAGGTATGGACAGATGCAAGCTGACCATTCAAAGTGGAGTAATGCAACATGCAGAAAAACAGACCACAGCATTCACAGTTAGCATATCTTATTTGTAATTCTACTTTATACTGACTTTTAAATACTAACTTGAAGGTACTTCCTGTTAAACAGGTAATGACTATTTCTGGGGCCAAAATCTCTCATTTCCATATATAAAGACCTCCCCTTTTAAGTTTTATTCACCAACAACTGAAAATCAGTATCTAAATACAAAACATTTTCTTAACATGTTATCACGTTTATTTGTTTTGGGCCCATTTATTTATCCCAAATGCTTTTTTTAACCCCAAATTTGGTAGAAATCCCCAGCACAGTAGAGAAAGAGCTGTTACCACTATGAATGTTACCACCTGAAAGCTGCCACAACAGAAAACAGACAAAACACTCTGGCTTATGTTTATTTTCCATTTCCCTGACATTACACTGCTGTCGTAGTGCTGGTGCGTTCTGCTTTTCCCACAGCACACGCCACATCGGCCATTCAGTTCTTTCTTTGAAGTCCTTTGTGTCCCAGCAATTTCCACAGGGGAGCATAACCAAACCAGGGAGAGGAAGGGGAAAAAAAACCCAAACCAAACCACCACTGCCGCAGGTTCTACCTTCAAACGTGACCAGGCTGTCAGCAAAGGCCGCGATTACAGCCATGTTCTGGAAAAAAATACTGTGCTTGTTCACAGCAGATGAAAGTCCGTCTGTCAACACCAGTATGCTCAGGATTTTGCCAGTTTAAGTGCTCTCTGAAGTTCCTGCAGTTGCATGTTGCCTTGAGCAATCATCATCCTGATGGCACCCTGTGAAACAAAACGGCATCTCCTGAAATGACCGCCTGCGCGCAGCCCAGGCTTCACCCAACACGTGCGCAGTTCTTGCCAGCGCTGCTGTGACCCGTTTCTTTGTGTGAAGTAACGACACAGTCACTGAGGTGGCTAAAAACCAGGTGCATAAATGAATTCATTTTCTCCAATTCCTTAGTGATATGTTTGGGAAAGCTTTAAAACCCAGTTTTGAACCGGATTCAAACTTCCAACAGTGTTTTCTTTACGCCCCTTTGCCTACTGCCTTTGCCAGTAAGCGCGGTGACAACTGCATGGGGCATGCCGCAGGCAGGCGTTTTACAGAACAAGCGGACGTTTCTCGCAGTGTGATTTTCACTCAGTACCGTAATGCTTTGTTGCATAACCCAGCCACCAACTCCTTGAGCACTGGCTAGAAAAAGGAACAAACTCGAAAGCAGAAAACTGGAGGCACACCAGAGGTGTAAAGGTTTCTGCACTTCTCAGAATCATAGAAGGGTTTGGGCTGGAAGGAACCTTTAGAGGTCATCTAGCCCAACCGCTGCGGCAAGCAGGGATGTCTCCACCTAGACCAGGTTGCTCAATGCCCCGTCCAACCTGGCCTTGGATGTTTCCAGGCATGGGGCCTCCACTACCTCTCTGGGCAACCTGCGCCAGGGTTTCACCACC
>Ga0181612_146788_pt1 | contig 12050 bp, 6 predicted proteins | sample HoacroProtozoa21_FD_119630 | JGI IMG/M metagenome (GOLD analysis project Ga0181612, IMG submission 119630) | Hoatzin crop microbial communities from Cojedes, Venezuel. Combined Assembly of Gp0051906, Gp0051904, Gp0051908
CCCATGAGGGAGTCGTTCTTATTTTTGCAGGCTGATGAGCATTAGGTGCAGCATGGGGTGGTTTGGAAAAAACCCACCAACAAACTAGAAACAAGGGGTGCCGCAGAGAGGAGAGACCCAGTACAAGATGGTGGAGCACCCCAGGCAGCACAAACCCCACACCAAGTAATCATTCTCCAAAAATACAACAATGCACCCCATATATACTTCCTCTCCCCAAAAGGATTCAAATCCACACGATGCAGAGCGGGTGAAGCAAACAGCCATGCAAATCCCAGGCACTTGAGACAGGAGGAAAACAGCCTCAAACAGGGCTTCGCCTCACACCGCTCATACTCAAGAGCCTCCCTATTTCATTTTAAATTATTTTACCCATTTCTTGAGCATCTGCAGCCAGGAAGGATGAATATAAAGTGTCATTAATGACCTCAGCACAGGCAGGGATGGGGTCTGCATCACGTCCCGCATGGGTACCAAGGGGAACTTGGGTCCTTCTGAAGCCTCCAACCCCACTAGTGGGTTTATCCCCAAATCACAGAGGATTATTTCTCCCCTTCTTTCCTTCCCAGATGCCAAAGAAGAGGCTGAGCAGGAGAGGGAGACGAGCAAGGTCACCCAGGAGCCTTTCCAAGGGTTGAACACTAAATCAACCCTCTTGAGCTCAGTTGCACGAAGCTTTTTTGGAATGCTGGGACTTTCAGGCAAAACACAAGCTGGCAGATCATTCCGTTACCCAACTGCACCTTCTTCAGTGCCTGCAACATCTTAAAGCCAGCGGTTTCTGCTCTCTGAGCACAGCAAACTTCTTTGTGCTGGACAAAAGGGAAGGAGAAAGAGTTCTGTGAGCAAAATCCTGGTGGAGGAGGTACGCACTTGGCTACCTCCCTGCCACAAGAAGAAGTGTCCCCAAACTTGGACATAAATAACTGGGCTGGGTGTGCACCCAGGAGCCAGCAGCTCCCTGCAACCTCACCAGGACGTTCACCACCTATGCTGCCACCAAGGCAGACAAAAAGGCCACGGACAAGGCACACCACAGCTTTTGGCGGTCATGAAAACCCCTTTGTCACCCAAAGCATCCCCAAGAAGAGGGCAGGGGGGCTGCTCCTGAGCCAACAGGTAAACCCAGACCTGCATCAAAGGACCATGACGGGTGATGGATTTGCATCGGTTAGAGGCATGCCAGCTCCCAGGCGTATTTCTTCTCATTCCCAATTTCAATTTCCTCCCATCACTGGCTTCGCTTTCCAAAGCAAATCATTTGCAACTACAAAGCTGCTCCATTTTGACAATTTCAGAACATAAAAACCTATTGCAATCACTCCGGAACGTCTTCAAAGCGGCGCTGCTGTCAGTCAATCACCCTTCCCTACCTCCACAAAGGCACTCCACAGAAAAAAGGTTCATCCAAAACCACTGGCAAAATCTAAGCTGCTCTTCTGTCTCCCAAATCAAAAGATCTTTTGTGAAAACTGAACCACTTACGAATCTATATTTGAGGGTATTTTTCTTTAAATACCATGGATCATTTGGCTCTGTAGCTAAACTTCTTGTGACCACAAAGACTACAAAAATCCCTACGTCTTAAAAATCCCCCCAAACCCAGGATTTTTCCTCTTGATAGTGTGCCGTGGCATCTCAGCTCTCTGCCCCTGGGTTTGGGACAGAGGAAGACGAAAGAGAGAGAGGGGGGTGAAACATTGGTCCCTGGAGCACCAGGCATGCAGGTATAAAACAGGCTGCAAGTGGAGCCAGTCACAATCTATTCAATCTTTTTTTTGTATGAAAAATTGTGTTAAGCTAAAATTTGTGCAGAATTGGGAACCCTCCACGCTTGTAATTACTTACTTTAATGTGCTGTTTGACAGCTCTCGTGATTACTGTGGTTTTAAGGCTCCCGGCATCTCATCATGGCACAAGCGGCTCAGGCTTTGGGAAGAGAAATGTGAATTTCTCCCCCTTGTGATTGCACAGAAAATATCGGGAATTCGAACAAAGTGTGCCCGAGCTGGAAGATAAAGAGAGAGACCCTCCACGTGCCGCAATTCCTCCTCATTATCGCCAAGTCAGCTAATTCCCACCAAGCTGTCGCTAAACCATTTATTGCGTGAAACGGCGCGTCCAGAGGGACTGGTTTAGTCCTTCCCCCCCTAACCAGATTAGGCAAAGCAGCCCTTGGGTACACCGGTAATCCCGGCCGGCCTTCGCTGGGGCCAGCGTCTCCCGCACGGAGCTGGTGGGGGAAGACTCACCCCAGTTTCAGAAGGGGATGTTTAAGGTTAAGAAAGAGATACGCACCCCCAGCTCTGAGTATCAAAGCCAAGAGGAGCTTTGTGATGTATTCAACACAGCACCCAAAGCCCCTTCCTGAGCCCCCCCAGACCCCTCGTTCTCCAGCCGGATGGACAGAAGACCAAGCTTTGGTGTCTACCCCTTGGGTTCAACCCCTCCAAAACCCCTGCCCCCTTGCAAAACCTTTAAATCCTTACTCCTTTTTTGCAAAGCACCAGCAAAACTCCTTCGGGGGTCCAGCAAGGTGGAGCAGTGCTGAAATACCCATCTACTCCCCAGTCCCACAGTATACAGGGCCAGCAACAGCTCTGTCTGCCGCAATTCCCATTCCCCCACCCGAGGCGCACACAGACCTCTACATAAAGACATTTTCGTATTTAAAAGTCTCCTTTGCCTCGTCTGCACTTTTCCTACTGATAATGAAAATGTATTTACACTGGTGGATTTTAAATTAATGAAACCACACTTCCTTTTCCTCCCCTTAAAAGCCTAGTTCTTGCATTTATTTCCTGCCATCGCCTGGTAACACTTCAAGTGAGCAATTCAAACTGAGAACTGAGGACATTAGTATAAAACACTTAATCTACAGGTAGGGGGGAAAAAGGAGACAAGAACAGAGGATTGCAAGTTACACAGTACGAGCAAGACACTGCTGATAGAAATGCTCTGAGTCAAGGGTGAGACAAGAAAGGCTGTCTATAAATTAACTCCACCTGTGTCTATATATACCTGTGCTGATCTAGCAGGGAGCAAAGTACACAGTGTTCAGGCCAAATGAAAGAGAAGAGAATAAAAAGAAAAGCTCAAAGGGTAGAAGTGGGCAGCGAGGGGGATAAATGGGATGGAAATGGGTCCAGCAGCAGCTCTGACATCCCTCCTCAGCATCTCCCAGCCCCAGGGGGGTTGGTGCAAGGATGGGAAATAAGAGTGAGAAAATAGCTATATAATGCAGATTTGCAAAAACAATTTTAATAGATGGGGTAAATAAGGAGATGCTTTGGGCATAAGAGGCAGAAGATCTCCTGGAGCAATAAAATCACACCCATCCCTGCTAACCTGCACCTATTTTCCCTGCACAGCCTAAATCTGGGGTCTGCAGCACCCTTGGGCAGGCAAATATTCAGCCTCGCGGCTGGGAAGCTCGAGCATCGGGATGACATCCCCATTTCACCCCATTTTGGGGCTTGGAAGAAGGAAAATTGCACCAAAAAGCCAAATGGTGGCACACCGGAGTGGGAGGTCAACGAAGGACACGTGGGCAAGATCAAAAAAAGGATAGTTATCCTTCCAGAAAAACAGGGGTTTGCCTCAAAATGTTGCCCCTAAGCAAGGCTGCGTGGTTTGGACATGTTTGGTAGCAGCTCCCCAGTATACCCAGTTCCACACCAGCATCCTGCCATTCAATACACCGACTTCACAGCTATTTTAAGAAAAAAAGGCCGATTCCACTCCAGTCCTAAATGAGCACATCATGCTACAACACCTCCATTAGCCAGCTTACAAATCCCTCAGAACAAGCCCATTAATTACGCTTTCCTCCCCATTTCTAGAGGCTCCGCGACTTTTCTGCCGCAGACCCGCACCGTTCCAGCCCTTTCTATTTGCCCATTAGCAAAACGGATGAAGCTTTTAGCAACGGCTCTCAACGGCACAACCGGCTCCTGTCCATCTATTCCCTGGGATGTTTTGCATTTAGGAGGGACCTAAACTTGCAGAAAATGCACCATTTTCCTCCTTTGTAGCCCACTTGAAGCTTTTATTAAAAAAAAAAAGGAAGCTGCATGGAATCTTGGTTTCCTAGCCCTGGGATGAGCTTTGGGAACTCAGCTTTGGTCCACCAAACCTCACCCAGCCCTAGGGTTTCACCCATATTCAAGGTGGTGGAATTGGGACAAAAAGGGCTGATTTTAATTTTTTTTTCCCAAATTTGGGAAGGGTTGCATGCATTGCAAGCATGAGCTAGGGCAATGTAGCACAATCAGCACGTGGGAGGCTGTGCACAGGAGGTGGCCAAAGGGATGCGTGGCCCCGGGATGCGACACGTCCTCAGGGAGCGGACACCAAGCAGCATTTCCCCACCTCCCAGCTAAATGCCCTAATTACAGGGCCCGCTAATTAAACTGCTTCTTGGGCTAGAGGAAGGGCAAAGTAGAGCGGAGCCCAAAAACCAGGACACAGGTGTCGTGGGGGGACCCCAAAAAGCAGGTCTGGACGTCAAACATGGCCCCAGGGATGTGTCCCCCTTCCCAGGTACCATGGCCAATCGCATTTATTCCAGCGGCTCGGAAAAACTCGGGACCAGACTGAGATATATGGAGCAGCTCAAGCAGACAATGTAAATTCCCCCTCGGTGGGTCAAGCAGCCACTGCAAAACCCGTCACAGCAATGGAAGCCCACGAGATAAAGCCAAAACCCCACTTTCTGAAGCCCACCTTCGCCAAAAGGCCCTACAAAGCCAAAAGACTTCACAACAAAATCTGCTTCCTAAAAGTCATCATTTCCAAAAAAGCCTCGATTTAAATCACATGAGGAACATACCGTGCTTCCTTCGGTGCAGGAGGCGAAGAGCTGTGAGACGAATCCCAGCGTTCCTTCTCCAAAACCAACATCACCAACATTTCCACTCCTCCAGGCACGAGCCCATAAGTGGGCAATGAAAACTAGTGAGGATGAGGCTTAGTAAAACTACTTTTCCCCCCTAATTTTCAGGGAAAAAAAGACCAAAAGGACCAGCAGAGAAAATCCATGCAGCTTGTCCACCCCAGGAACCATGGCAGGTACCACCCATCCCTGACGAGCTGCAGGTGATAGCCCACCTGAAACAAATAAGCTGCTGCCTCCCCACTTATATTTGGCTGCACCAATTAAAGGGAAACGCAAAAGTTAAAGGGAAACTGCAAAAATTAAAGGGAAACTACAAAAAACAGTTGCTTCTTAACAGAAGCCATCACCTGCTTTTGTAAATGACCCTTGGGGCAGGTTTGCCAGCTCTGCTGAGGTCAAATCCAGCACCTAAACCCGACCTCGGCTGAGCTGAGCTCCTGGCCGCCTGTTCTTGCTCTTCCACTGCTGCAAAACTCCCTGATTGTATTTTTAAAAGTTTAGGTTTAGAAGGTGAGGGAGGTGGGATCAGCACAGCGCGGGTCGGTGCACGTGTTTGGGGTGCTCATGGCAGCTCTGAAAGGGACAAATCTCAGCATTACAAAGGGCAGCGGGGAAAATAAAGAATTTTTTTACAATAAACGGATTTTTTCCTCCTAGTGTTTCCACCCTCTTGCAAAGCAAACTATTCCATATTGCAAGGTTTTGCTGAAATAAAGGCAAGGTGGTAGCAGAGCCTGGGCCACCCTCAGCACACCCAGCAATTTATTAATAGAGATTTTTGTTTCGTTTCCCCAGGCTGGCTCCGACTCCTGTCACCGCCTTGGTGACGCCGATGCAAACGGGAGAGGGATGCTCGCTTGGAAACAAGTAGGTCAGGCAGTAAAACAAGGACGGGCTGGCACCCGGGCACGGGGACTTGCTCCCACGGTCCTTGCTTCGTCTCTTGGCGGCTGCGGACGGGCCTGAGCCGGCCAGAATTTAAACACTTCGCCCCTGCTCATCACGGCAGCCAGCTTAGCGTTGCCGCCGAGCTGCTGAAGTGCTTTGCTGGCTGCGTTTGCGAGGGATTTTTCTGCATTTATGTGTCTTTTGGGAATCCGCGGGGTGGGGTTTTTTGTTTCCCTTGTCTGTGTAATGGGAACGTTACAGATGGGGTAAATACAGGGACAATTTAAAGCAAGTCGTTAAGCAGAGAAGTCCTTGGAGTAAATAAATCCAGGGCAGGGGGATGAGTTTGGCGGTGGGAGAGGCTCACAGCAAGGCAAGTGAGCTAAACCCAGGTTGTTTGGTGGCTGAGATACCCCCCAGCTACAAAATACACCCCCAGCAAGCGCTGATTTCATCCATTGCAGCATCCCACCCCGCTGGCATTTGCACTGCTCCGTCTCGGGATGTTAAAGACTGAAGAGAGAGAAAAACGTCCTTTTGCCATCACTCCCAGCTTTTCTCTTTCTCCGCTTCCCTGTCATGGTCCTGGTTATCGATTTACTCAGAAAAGGAAAAAAAAACAAAGCACAGGGGCTGTTCCCAAATAAGAATCATCACCGAGGGTATTTTTTTGCAGAGGACCGGCCAACTCATGAGCAGAGTACAAAAACCTCAATATCCCTTTTTTTAACCCACAAAGAGTTAATCCAGCTAAGAAAGGGAAAGAAAAAAATATCGAATAAAGCCATTACATCCCATCCTCCTCTGACCAGGACAAGCCACCATCGGATAAATGGGGGAAAATTGCAAGAAGGTGCATAATGACCCCGAGTTATTTCTGAGCGATTATGGAGGATAACGGTTATTACAGGCAAGAACGAGGAAGGTCAAATGGCCTGATCCTGGTGCAAGGCGGCTGTGCAGGTGCTTTCACCTGGAATGGGGGATTCTGAGCCTCTGAAAATATCCCCTCCGTGAAAAGCAATTTTCTAAACTCATGTTGGTGCAGGAAAAACCAAGCCTGGGTCGTGCAAGAGGGGAAACAAGCAGAATTAGGGGTGTCTGGGGGCTTGCAGTGCTGGAAATGTGCTACCATGGGCTGATGCTCTGCTACAGCATTCCCCGAGTGACCCTGGGCATGTCCCTTAGCCTCGGCTCAAGACCTGCGTCCAGCTGCTGCAATAAAAATCATCATTTATTTTAAATAAAATCCTTTTTCCTATAGAAGAACTCAGCAAAGACATCAGGTTTGAACCTTTCCTAAGAGAAATATGTGAAAAACCCACCCTATCCAAGCCTGTGGAGTGAGATGCTGGGAGGACGCGGAGCTGGGACAGGGATGAGCAGGAAAATAAGGGAAACCAAGACAGACCTGAAATTTGGGAGCACCAACTTCCCTCCCCTCTCCTGCCAATAACATGTTATTCACCTCTCCCATGAGGGACACTAATTTTTATGGTGGAGCACACTTGTCTCCCTGTTACAGGAATAATTTAATTAACTTGAAGAAATGTAATTAATTTTAATTGTTCACGATAATTCATTGTTTAATATGATATTAATAATTCTTAAAAAAAAATCCTAATGCCCAGTAACTGTCCTATAATGTGCTAATTAAACTCTCATATAGGAAGCACTTAATTTAAAACGTCGGGAAATTGTTTCTGGTCTCCGGAGCCCGAGTCAGCGACCCAGGAAAATGGAGGGAGGCGGGAAGGGAGGCGGGGCTGCACCCACCACACCCCGAATCCCAAATCCGCCTGCAGCTGGGTGGCGATGCACCCCGATGCTCCTTTTTCCTTGGGTTTTGGGCCTCCTGCAATTATCTGCTTGAGTTTTGTCTCTCTCCTCCAGCACCGCGAGAACGATGCTCTGTTGAACTTTGCAGGGTGGAAAACGCTCGTTTCCGTGTCCTCTGCCGCTCTCATAACTGTCTTAAGTGCTTAAATATACAATTTCCATCAAGGAATTACATGCTGCCGGCAGCCTTTTAAACCAAGGGAAGGACCCCCCATGGAACTGTTTGCTTTCTCTTAGCGGTATCATCTTCAGCGAAGGATTTGTCCTCTAATTGCACCATCTGTGCCTTGGGAAGATGTGATTGCATCCCTTGTTTTGCTCATTTTTTCCACCCTTTTTCTCTTTTTTTTTCCTGCCTTGGAGAAAAGCTCTTCAGTTGTAGGTCCCAATGTCCCTCCAGCCCAGGAACTGGATGCTCAGACCACCCCCGAGGTCCCAATATTCCCCCAGGTCCCAATGTCCCCCCAGCCCAGGGGCTGGATGCTCGCACCCCCCAGCCACAAGACTCCCATTTTGGGGTAGTGTAGTGGGAAATACGTAACGGCTACCAAAGCAGCACCCAACGGGTGTCGGACCCTGTTGCACCAACTGTCCCCCCCGTCTTCGTGCACATCCCTGGGTCACGATCCCCCCCTTGTCACAGCAGGACAGACCCACAAACCCGTAAGGCTGCACCCCAGAAAGCAAGAGCACGATGGTCCCGAGCTGAGGAGCCCAAACTGGGACAGAAGCGGCAGATTCGGGGCGAGGAGGCGATGCCTGACGCCAGCTGCCTGCACGCTTGCTGGCAAAGCGCCCGCCGCGCTATGGTGACTTGAAGATGGAGGAGCTGAGGGGCTTTGCTGCACTCGGGAGAGTGGATGCTCCCCAAAGCAGCGATGAAATCCTTGCTGGAGGTGACAAAAGCATCGCCGCCCGCCCTGACCCGCAGTGGCAAAGCTGCATTCCCCCGTCAGGACCTCAAAAACTTTGCTTTTTTTACCCTTTGAGGGCTTGGTTCCTGCACATCCCTTGCAAAAAGAGCCTCGGGAAGGGGAAGACACGCACGCCTCTCGCTCTACCCACGACGCTGCAGTCGCAAAACCTTGGCTAAAAATACCTCCGCCCGCTTTGATGAGGCAGGAGACAGCGGCTCCCCGCGCCTTCGGCAGCCGTCATTAGCAGCCTGCATCTGCCTGGCTGGCAGCGAACGGCTCCTTCGCCATGCGGAGGTGTTAAAAAAAAAAAAAATTTAAAATAAAATAAATAAACCCGCGTCATTTGTTTTACTTGCCAGCCCCGGAGCGATGGGAGAGCTGCTGCAAAGCACCTGCTTGCTGCTTTCCCACCTCCCTGGCAGGTGGGTTTTGCACAGCTTGGGGAGTGAAAAAGAGCGTGCGGGAGAGGAGAGAGCTGTCTCTGTGTGAAATAGCAGGGGATGGGGCTAAGCAAGGGGAAATAATCCTCATAAACCGAGTGCAGTGGTGGAAAAACAGGACCTTGGTGTCTCTGCAAGCTGGAAGAGGCTGGTAGGCACCACCCAAGCCCCCATCTCTGCATGCACAGGAAGAAAAAATTTAGATTTGATGGACCGGACCAGCCTTCAGCTTTTCCTCAAAGCAATCCAATGTCCCAGGCTGCAAACTATTTTTTCATTGCAAGGAGAATTTTGGCAGAGCAGATTCTGATGGGCGGTCGGCTCGAGAAGACGGCAGCGGGCTGAGACCCAGGTGCCTGCAGAAGCTGGTTGCCCCCCCAAACCATCACGGCATCCCCCCCTCTCTCCGGCGCATCACCGGCAGGCGGCAATTAGTGCCAGAAGAAGAAGAAGTCTCGCCGTAATTAGTGTCATTTGCTTAAAACGCTCGACCTTGAGGAGGTTTTGCATCGATCTCAGCTCAGGCGTTGGAGGACTTGATAGCAGCAGCATCTCCCACGTGTGCGTAAAACCCCCCTGTCTTGCTACCAACCCTACAAAATCATATTGAGCGGCAAGACTTGGGTCTCCTAATTAATTAGGGGGATTCGTTTTGCTTGGGGAACAGGAGGAAAGTGGGAGCAGACGGCTGCTGGCCAGGCACCAGCTTTGCAAAGGGGACTCAGAGCCTTAATTACTCCTTTCCCTTAACCTCGTTGCACCTTGAGGTATTTTAACGTCCCTGTTGCTGGCTGTGGGGATTGATCGATTGTCCCTCCCTTGGCATCCAGACGGCCTGATTAATGTAAAACTAACCAGTCGCTCCCAACCCTGGGGAATTAATCACTTAAATGTGGGAATTACTCAATAAACCATTCAAACCCACAATAAACCAAGCCATTAAAAATTAATCGCTTGGCATTCCTGCCATGTAAACACAGCTAACAAGGCTGGAGTAGGGAGTGGAGAGGGGCAACGGGTCCCGCATCATCCTACTTCTGCGTTTCCCCATCCTTGTCCCAAAAACAGAATCAAAAAGCCCAGCAAAGGACCGATCTCTTCCAGCCACTTTCGCACACTCAACCGAGCCAAGGACCGGCAGCTCGACGCCGATGAACCAGCTTCATCTCCCCCAGGAGAAAGGCGAGGGGTTTTATTTTAAATCCCTTTCCTCCCATAATACATCTGACACTAATCAGGGTTCCAGCCCCACGGGAATCAATGATTAATGATGTTAAATATAGCAGGAGATTGCGAGGGTAAAATTAGGCACCATGCATAAAACATCACAGCTCCTTGTTAGATAGTCAAATTAGACTAATGGTTTGATGTTCACGCGGGCTCTGGCCCTGTAATTATGAATGGACCGGCTAACCTCCTCCCCAGCTGCACGCGGCTTGGATGCTGGTGCTGAGAAGTAGGCCGGGCTTAAGCCTTAATGAGAACACAGCAATTATAATTAGAGCACAAGGGCGTGCAAGGATGGGGCTGAAGTTGGACCTGGACATGCTGAAAGTCAAAGGTGGGGTGGGGACAACATTGTCCCACCAACTGGCTGTTTTGCATCCCTGAGGGTCCGCTGCGGCACGTGGCCCTGTACCACGATGGGGTGGTTGGGGTCAGCATCGTTATGGGTTTGCCATGGGTCAGCATCTTCACGGGTTGGCTTTGCCCAACAGCATGGCCATCGATCCAACATCCCTGAGGGTTGGGGTGAGGCTTTGCTACAGCACATGGCCCTGTACCACAATGGGGTGGTTGGGGTCAGCATCGTCATGGGTTGGCCATGGGTCAGCATCGTTACGGGTTTGCCACGGGGTCAGCAGCGTTGTGAGGTGGCTTTACCCAGCATCATGGCCATTGCTCCAACATCCTCTACCAGCGTGAGAAGAGCTTTTTGCTCAGCATGGTTTACAAAAATACTGCCCAAATCCCCCCAGCTCCCAGCTCTGCAGATTTACACCATCATCTCCCACCATCCCGGTCACTAATTAGCTCCAAGCGAAGCTATTAAGGAGCCCAAAGCTGGGGAGAGAAGGAGGGGGAATGCAAAGCCATGGACGTATATAACCAGTTCCTCCAAAACCAGCGCGAAGAACACAAATCTGGCTGTAATTAATCGCATTATCTAGGAAAGAGAGAGACGTGGAGCGGTTGTGTGGCCTGAAAAGATTGTCAAAAACGGGACTACGGGAAGGATAAGCCTTTGTGAGAGTTTAAGCTCGGACAGCCACCAGCCTGAAAGCTGGTATCAAGGGAGATCAGAGCGACAGGGAACTAAAGACAGGAGGAAACCAGCCTAGAGGAAGCAAATTCAATAACGTCTTATTCCGCAGCCCTTTTGCTTTAAAGTGAGACAAAAATAGCCCAAAAATGGCAAACCAGCCACTCACCATCACCACTGCGTTGTTGCATCCCCTGCAAAGCCCAAGCAAGCGGCCAGGGGTGGGATGGGAGCACCCACGCTCAGCCTCCAACCCAAAGGGCCCCACGGAGCTGCGCCGGGACCGCATCCACAGCATCCATCAGGAGAGGTATTTTGGGGCAGAAGAGCCTTTCTCAGTGAGCCAAAGGGGATGAGGATGGATTCCACAATCCAGAGCAGGGCTTGGAGCCAGCATCTACCGACCAATACCCCCCAAAACCATTACAAACCAGTTAAACAGGCACGAGGCAGTGGATGCTTTGGTGTGCAGCAAGGTCTCGCAGCAAACAGCCTTTTTTTTTGGGGGGGGGAAAGGGGAAGATTCGTTCTCCCGGCACTGGCGGCAGCTGGCGGGGGAGAAGAAGCCCCCCGAAAGTTGCAGATGGCTGTTTTGTGCCGTTTCGGAGATTGTCGATTGTTTGGAGAAGAGGAGATTATAGCCTGTCAGGCAACCTGAAACCGAGCCAGGCGGGATCTTTGCAGTCTTAAACCCCTGAAAACGAGTCAGCAGCTTCAAAAAAGCAGCTACCAAAAAAACCCCCACCCCTCACTTTTTCCCTCCCCCAGCTACAGGGAAGGGGGAGACGCAGCCCCAAACCCAACGG
>Ga0181612_114673_pt1 | contig 12049 bp, 6 predicted proteins | sample HoacroProtozoa21_FD_119630 | JGI IMG/M metagenome (GOLD analysis project Ga0181612, IMG submission 119630) | Hoatzin crop microbial communities from Cojedes, Venezuel. Combined Assembly of Gp0051906, Gp0051904, Gp0051908
GGGCTGCGTCACTTGTCTGCATTGTGTAGAGTGCAGAGCTTCTTCGCTTCGCTCAAGTGTGTAGTGTGTAGAGTGCAGTGTGGAGTTAAGTCGCGACGCTCCAGAGTGAAGAGTGTAGTTGATACTAGCAGAATAAAAGATAAAAAAGCAGAAACAACAGAAACAATTAAAATAAAGAGCTTATGATCAGAAAGTTTACTTTTATGTTATTTTTCCTGTCATCATTGGCAATAATGGCAGATGATGTCAACACAACACTGGTGTTTGTGAATGAACAGGGAGAGGAGATTGCCAACGGCAGCGTCATCGATGTGAAGGAAGCAGAGATTGATGACTTCGGCACCATTCAGTTGCCTTCGGGCTTGTATGTTAAGAACACCACATCGAGCAGTGTTTATACGAGCATGGCTTACACCATCTCTCAGATAGACAACGGCACATTCCAGATTTGCTTCCCGTCGTATTGCATCACAAAGGATGTAGCAGGCGTATTTGAGACCACACAAGGCACTCTGGCGGGCAACAAGACAGTGAGCGCTCAGTGCGAGTGGTTTCCTTCACAGGAAGGCGCCTACGGCACAGTAGTGGCAAAATTGCAGATTATCCTCTACAAGTATAATGCTGTGACGAAGCAATACTCGAAGAACGGCTATGGTCCGACAGTGACAGTGAACTTCAACTACACTGATGCCGACGATGTGAAATCGATCAATGCGGAAGATTCTAATGATGTGGCTTACAACCTAGCAGGACAGGCAGTTGACGAGAACACTTACAAAGGCATCGTGGTGAAGAACGGCAAGAAATACTTAAAAAAACATTAAAGCATTTAAGCCTTAATGTTTAGTGTTTAGAGTTCAGAGTTCAGAGTTCAGTTGATTTTACTAATCAATAACGACTAATTCAGAGCTATTTCACTTCGTTCAAGTGTTTAGAGTTTAGAGTTCAGAGTGGAATTAGGAAATAGGAAACTAAGCCACTATGCGACACTCCATAATACAACTAATCAACTACTTATAAAAGAGAGAGATCAATTAATCACGTTAGTATTAACATAACAATTTCAGCTTATGAAGAAAAGATTTACATTATTTTCAATCTGTGCGCTTCTGGTGTTCTCACTTATGCAAGCGCAGCAGCCGAGTCGTCGGCTGATTCCTCGGGGCATAGAAGATTTGCCTGCCAATGCAGTCAAATTGAAAGACCCCAATCACAAGATGCCGACAGCTCAGTCTCCTGTTGCTCAGGCTTACAAGGAGATGGCAAGCGGCAGGTCGCTTCGTCTCGCCGACAACGAGGTGATATCCGAGCAGCCCGAAGGCACAGTTAAGTATTACCAGCGTTCAGGCGGTGCCTACTATTCCTACTGGGGCTATATGTTTCCATCTACTCAGGACGGCGGCATCGCAACATTGGTGTTCAGCGAAGACGGCAAGACGGTGTGGATGAAAGACCCTATATCGACGGCTGCCCTTAACACATGGATGAAGGGTACGGTGTCGGACGACGGCAAGACCCTCACATTCCCACTCTACCAGACCCTCTACTACTATAGCAGTTATGGGTACGGCTATATGACAGGCTTGGTTTACTACAACCCAACAACTGGTTCCTACAGCGTTGCCACAAGCAAAACGCAGACCACCTACACGATAGGCAAAGACGGCAAAATCACTCACAACGACACTTACGAGAATTCGAGCGGCGCGTTGTATGGTCTCGGATTGATTTGGACCGACGACAAGACATGGGTCGGCTATATCGACTACAAGACTGTTATGACTGTGTTTGAGGTGCCAGATCCAGTTGTTCTGCCAGATGGCGTTGAGTCTCAAACTTACGCTTTGGTTTACGAAAGCAACGGCTACAAGTATGGCAAGCTTGTCAACGTTGGATTTGACGGCAACGACGTCTATGTAGGCGGTGCTTGCGACTATCTGCCCGACACATGGTTTAAGGGAACAATCAGCGGTTCTACATTGAATGTGGCTAAGCAGTATTCAGGAATCTATGGTTCCAACATCATCTACCTGCTGGGCGGCAACACCGATGAAGGCACTATTGATGGCGACATGAGCTTCAGCTATGACGCATCAGAGAAGACATTCTCCTACGGCAAGAGCATGATTTACAATGCCGGCGAATCAGAGGTTAATACCCTCCAGTCGTTCGGTTCTCCTCAGTTCTATCCATACACAGAGAGAGCAGCAACTCCAGCCGACCCAGAAGTGCTTGAGTTCTACGACAACAACGACCTCTCAGGCTACACCTACGGTAAATTCTACGTTCCGTCGTTCGACACTGACGGGGTGTATATCAACTCAGACGAGCTCTATTACATCATCTACACCGACGACGGTGAAGTGTTTGAGTTCCTGCCCGATGAGTACGGCATCACCGAAGGCATGACCGAAGTGCCTTATTCATTCACCGACAACTACGACATCGGAACTGCTGGAACCCAGATATATTTCTATCAGACCGGATTCTCAAGGATTGGTATCCAGACTGTTTACAAAGGCGGCGGCGAGACCCATTATTCCAACGTTGTTTGGTATGACATAAAGAGCGACACACCTGACCAGCCATCAGAAAAGAAGCAATACATGGGCATCTACAAGGGCGACACCAACACTCTTGGAAATGTGGGAACAAGCAAGGCAGAGACTTACGACGTGGCAATGTATGTTCAGGACAACAGCTTGAAGGGCATGCAAGTGACCGGATTGCGCATCCCAGTTCAGGAAGGCACTACAATTTCCAGCTACAAGGGATGGCTCTCACGCGAGCTCAATCTTGAGACAGTAGATGGCGTTAAGCAGGCATCTCCAGATATCGTGTCGGCAGTGGGTTCACCTGATGGCTCATGGGTTGACATCACCTTCGACAAGCCTTACACAATAGGTCTCGACGGTTTCTATGCCGGCTACACATTCACAGTGGATGAGGTAGAGACAGAGGCCAACAAGGCACCTATAGTATTGACAGCAGAATACAACGAGAACGGCTATTGGCTCCACACATCAAGGTCGTACAGAAGCTGGACCAACCGCTCAGATGTTTACAGTTCAAGCTGCGCCGTATTGCTTGTTCTTGAGGGCGACGAAGTGAAGGAATACGCTGCTTCATTTGGCGATATCGACCACATATATGCAGAGGCAGGAACAGAGACAGAGATTACTCTCGACGTGATCAACCATGGTGTTGAGACTGTCACCAGCATAGAATATGAGATTGAATACAATGGCGAGACCATCGTAGGCGGCGCTAAGATCGACAACTTGGAGGGCGACTACTACGGCAAGTCGGAGTCAATCAATGTTACACTCCCAGCAGTGAGCGAAACAGGCGACTACCCATTGACATGCACAATCGTGCTTGTTAACAGCGAGGAGAACGAGGATGTTTATCCTTACTCAGAGAGCACAGTGACAGTGATGGGCTTCATACCTGTACACCGTCCATTGATGGAGGAATACACCGGAACATGGTGCGGCTGGTGCACACGCGGACTTAAAGCTCTTGAAATTATGAACGAACGTCATCCTGAGGACTTCGTGGCAATAGCTTATCACAACAGCGACCCGATGGAGATTATGAGCAGCAGCGATTATCCTTCATCAGTAAGCGGATTCCCAGGAGCATATCTCGACCGTGAGGTGAATGTTGACCCATACTATGGCACAAGCGATGGCACTGTATTGGGCATCGAGAGCGACTGGACCGCAAGAAAGAACAGCTTCACAGAGGCAGACATCTTCGTTGAAGGTGTATGGGCAAACAAGTTGCAGAAGATTGTTAACGTTAACTCAAGCGTTCGCTTCCTTTCCAACTACACCAATGCCACCTACGCAATAGAATATGTTCTTGTAGGCAACGACATGTACGGTGATGCAGGTTCAAACTGGGATCAGTCGAACTATTATGCAAGCTACGCAAGCAGTTATGCTTCTGAGCCTTACCTCAGCGAGCTCACCACTTTGGGCTCTACAATAAGTGGCTATCACTTCGATGATGTAGTTCTCCGAGTTTCTGGCAAAGAGGGCGTATCTGGCAGTGTTCCAAAGACTATCGAGGCAGGCGAATACTACAAGAACTCTTACAAGTTCGTCTTGAACAATGTAGTCAACACAAGCGGTGAGTCTATCATCCAAGACAAGTCGAAACTCTCTGTTGTAGCAATCTTGATAGACACCTCTACAGGCAGAATCGTAAACTGCTGCAAGGGCAACATCTATGATGAGGCAACAGGCATCTCTTCAATCGACGATAACGAGAAGGAGATAGTAAGCGTTACATGGTATGACATGCAAGGCCGCAAGCTTCAGTCGAAGCCAACCACTGGCATAGCAATTAAGTCGATGATATATTCAGATGGCACAACAGCCACTCAGAAAATCATGGCTAAATAATAATTGATTGTTTTTCATTTTTCTTGTGAGGGGGCGCCTGCTTTTGCAGGAATGCCCCCTCTTTTTAGTGTGTAGAGTGGAGAGGTTCTTCGCTTCGCTCCAGTGTGGAGAGCTGCGGAGCGGAGCTCCAGTGTGGAGATTGGAGAGTGGAGAGTGCAGTGTGGAGTTGATTTTAGGAAATAGGAAATAGGAAATAGGAAATAGGAATTGTGGCAAATGACCAAGCAGAATTGTGGCAAATGACCAAGTAGAATTATGCCAAATGACTAAGTAAAATTGTGCCAAATGACCAAGCAGAATTGCGCCAAATGCCCAAGCAGAATTGCGCCAAATGACCAAGTAAAATTGCGCCAAATGACCAAGTAAATCTTAAAATATTTTGTTTTTCAATGAATTATGATTATATTTGCACCATAAAAATATAAGCTTAATTATTATGGAATATAAGTATAGAATTGCGGATGATTTACTGAAGGATAAATTGGAAGCCATGGGTGCTGTTTTGATAGAAGGCGCTAAATGGTGTGGCAAGACCACAACAGCAAAGCAGGCTTGCAAAAGTGCAATATATTTTGGTGATACAGAAACATTCCAGCAAAATGTGGAGATGGCAAATTTGCATCCGAGAACATTATTGGCAGGAAAACCGCCAATGCTGATTGATGAATGGCAAGAAGTGCCTAAATTATGGGATGCTGTTCGTTTTGAAATAGATGAACGCAACGATGATGGTTTGTATATATTGACAGGTTCGGCATCTCCATCCAAGGAAAAGTTGGATATGATTCATCATTCTGGCACAGGGCGCTTTGGATGGTTGAAGATGCGCCCGATGAGTTTGTGGGAGTCAGGTGAATCAGATGGTTCAATTAGTATGAGTGACTTGTTCAGTGGAGTAAAGGATGTAGCCCATAAGGCTCTCGATTATGATCTCAGCGACATTGCACTGATGATGTGTCGAGGCGGATGGCCTGCATCTCTGCGAAAGAAGAATGAACGTGCAGCTATGACGGTGGCGGAGGAATACTATGAGGCAGTGGTTCATTATGACATCTCTAAAGTTGATGGGGTAAAGCGCTCTCCGGAAAGGCTGAAAAGACTGATGCGCTCATATTCGCGTCATCAAGGTTCTCAGGCATCACTTTCCACTATTGCATCAGACATTTCCTCCAATGAGACTGAAAAATTATCCGACAACACCATTGTGGACTATTTGGATGCCTTGAAGAAAATTTTCGTGGTTGAGGATGCGTTGGCATGGAATCCAAATCTGCGCTCAAAGACAGCAATTCGTAGCGGTGACACACATTATTTCGTTGACCCATCGATTGGAACTGCAGCATTAGGACTTTGGCCAAAAGATTTGATTAATGATTTGGAGACAATGGGGCTGATGTTTGAAACGATGGCGGTGCGTGACTTGCGTTGTTATGCTGATGCTCTTCATGGAACGATGTATCATTATAGGGACAAGAGCGGTCTTGAATGTGATGCTGTGATGCATTTGCGTGGTGGGCAATACGGACTGATAGAGATAAAACTCGGAGGTGATTTGAGAGTTGATGAAGGTGCTAAAGCATTGCTGACATTAGCAGATAGAATAGATACGAGCAGGATGAAGCAACCATCTTTTATGATGGTGATAACCGCAGTGGGGCAGTATGCATACACAAGGAAAGACGGTGTGGTTGTCGCCCCTATCACTTGTTTGAAACCATAGAACTGCGGAGCGGAGCTCCAGTGTGTAGTGTGTAGTGTTCAGAGCTATTTCGCTTCGCGACAGTGTACAGTGTTTAGAGGTTCTTCGCTACGCTCAAGTGTGTAGTGTGCAGTGTGGAGTTAAGTCGCTACGCTCCAGAGTGAAGAGTGGAGAGTGGAGTTGTGTTATAACCACTAATTCCTAATTCCTAACCACTAATTCCTATTCAACCTATAGAAAACTGTTAAAATATTTCTTGTGGTGAGAAAAACGAATTAATTTTGCGTTGCCTTTAAGCTACGCTAGTGTTCAGTGTGTAGAGTTCAGAGTGTAGTTGAGAATGCATCGGAGATGCATAGGAGCTGCGTCGCTTCGCGACAGTGTGTAGTGTTTAGAGTTCAGAGCTTCTGCGCTTCGCTCAAGTGCTACGCTAGTGTGTAGTGTTTAGAGTTCAGAGTGCAGTTAAGTCACTTCGTTCCAGAGTTGAGAGTGGAGAGTGGAGTTGCTTCGCTCGCTAAATTCTTAGCGCTGAAAACTTGTAGCAGCAACTGCACGCTGCTCGGAGCAAAAAATTAATGTGATAATAAAAAGTAAAAGTAAATATTTTTAAGGTATGAAGAAACTAGTTCTTTTTTGTTCAGTTCTGTTGTTGAGCGTAGGTACATTTATTGCTTGCAATAGCGACGACCCTTACACAGAAACAGAGATCAGCTATGTTGGCTGGCTTGATTCTCTGACTTGGACAGACGCCAACGACACTGTATTCACTGGCCTTGTGACAGAGGCATTGGAAAGTTCGAAAGTGAAACTTTCTGGAGCGGAATCATTGCTGAATGAGAAGAGCCGCATAGACTACACATCGGAGACGATGGGTATCCTCACATGCGACAGCATGGCAATATCCGATTACACCAAGGCAATGGATGCCGTCAACCTTGAATCTCTCAAGTCGGTGATTTTCGCCAATCATTCCGATTCATTGGTAAAGGCAGGTTATGCCAATGCAGATGCTCTTCCAATCGATGAGTTTACTGCTCATCTGTCGCTCTACAGCGGACGCGTGAGAAATGCGATAAGGACTTACAAGAAGATATTCAAATAACAATCAGAATAATCGCTATTCTATGCCGTCCGGTGTCAGCACACATTGATGCCGGACGGCATTATGGTTTTTAAAGGTCTTGTTTATAAAAAATAGTTTAATTTATGGATTATCAATCAATTATCGACAAGTATTATCCCAAAGGCACCAAGTTGCGCAAGATATTGATGAAGCATAGCCGTCAGGTTGCCGACAAGGCTTTGGAGATATGCGACCGTCATCCCGAGCTGATGCTCGACCGCCGTTTTCTTGAAGAAGCGTCTATGCTTCATGATATTGGTATATTCAAGTGCGACGCCCCCAAGATAGAGTGTTATGGCGATGCGCCCTACGTGTGTCATGGCACGATAGGAGCCGACATAATGCGCAAGGAGGGCTTCCCACGTCATGCCTTGGTGTGCGAACGTCACACAGGTTGCGGCATATCCTTGGAGGAGATAGAGCGTCAGCACCTGCCCGTTCCTCATCGCCAGCTCATGCCCGAGAGCCTGGAGGAACAAGTTGTCTGCTTTGCCGACAAGTTTTATTCCAAAACAAAGCTTGAACGCGAAAAGACCATAGAGGAGGCAGAGAAAAGCATTAGCAAATATGGCGAAGAGGGCGTCCTGCGTTTCCGAGAATGGTGCAAGAGGTTTGGTTAGTGTTTCTTTATGTCGTAGTCCTCGATGCTTCGTGTTTTAGTGTTGAAACTGACAGCGATTGAATAAGTTTGTCGGTCGTCAGCTAGGTATGCGTCAGCATAGTGATTGTCGTCGATTTGCTTGCGTGCAGCCTTTACGCCTCCATTGGTGTCAAGTTTGAGTTCAAACACGAGCACGACGTTCTTGTATTGAGCCACCAAGTCGATTATTCCGCCAGCCACTTGATGCTCTTCTTCGATATTGCATCCGCAAAGGTAGAATATATTTTTCATGATGAAACGGAATCGTTCCTCTAGGCTTTTTTCTCCTTTTCTTGCGTAAGGCGTTTCGCTTATTAGGCTCTTCAGGTTTTTCATCACGCCTTCGATGTCATCTTTTCTTAAAGCCATGCGAATGCGGTTAATGCTTTTGTCCACTTCTTCCGATTCCTTTGACAATACGTTTGGCAGCACCGCATTATATAGAGCTTTTTTCACTTCGCGGTTTGGAAATCCCAGAGTGTATATGCCGTCATCATATCCTTTTATTGTGAGGTAGCCCGACTGGTAGAGCAGAAGCGGCACATTGTTGCGGCTCACGTCAGCCAGTTCCAGCATGTCGGCGTCTAATAAATATCCTTCAAATTCCTCATTTGCGTTGTATCCGTGTATAAGCATGTCGGTGAGCATCTTGGTATCTCCCGACGATACCCAGTAGTTGGAAATCCTGCACGTTGAAAGAGCCTCAATAAGGCTGTATGGGTTATATACCTCTTGGCTGAGGTCGTTGCTGAAATGGTAGCCGTCGTATGCGCTTTTTAGTTCTTCGAGCGTCTGTTCCACAGTCCAATTGTTTTTCTTTGCCATTGTCTCCAATTCGGGCATGAAGTTGTCGGCTATCTCTTGTCGTGTGATTCCGCAAATGGATGCATACATGGGTTCGGCGCTTATTATTGCCACGTTGTTGAGCACGCTGAACAAGCTGAGCTGTGTAAATTTGGTGATTCCTGTCAAAAACAGGCATTTCAGATAGTCGGCTCCGGTTTTGAATATGGGAAAGAAACTGCGGTAGATTTCAGCCATGTTCTCGTGCTCGTCATCTTTGAGCATTGTGCTATGCAAGGGCGCGTCGTATTCATCTACAAGCACAGCCACAGTTTCTCCCGTTCTCTCGTATGCGGCTTTCATAACATCGAAGAACCGGTCTTTCAATTCCACCTTGTCGCTTTTTCCGAGTTCTTTCTCATATTCCCGAATCCTGCCGTCGAGATAATTGTAGAACTCTTTTGGAGTAGTGCAACCGCTGAAGTCGAACATGAACACATAGTGCTTTGTCCAGTTCTTTTCGATGCTGGAGATTTTCAGGCCATCAAAGAGTTCGCGCTTGCCCTCGAAATAGCATTTGAGCGTGCTTGTAAGCAGGCTCTTCCCGAAACGTCTAGGACGGCTGAGAAATTTATATACATTGTCGTTTGCCAGATGCCAGATTAAGTCCGTCTTATCGACATAGACGCATCCTTCTTTGCGTATTTTTTCAAAGCTTTGAATGCCTCTTGGCAGTTTGCGCATATTACTGAATGTATCCATGATTTCTTCATTTATTGGTTGCAACCACAAAGTTACATTATTTTTTTGAATTAGTTGTTAGGAAATAGTTATTAGGAAACTATTTCATTTCGTTCAAGTGTGGAGAGTGGAGTGTGGAGAGTGGAGAGTATAGTTTAACTACCCATAGTTACTACTTCCTATTTCCTAATTCCTAACAACTAATCCTTTTTAGTGGTTAAATTCTGTTTTCAGTTGAGTAGTTCGTTTAAAAAAAACACAAAATTGGATTAAAAGTCTTGTTTGTCGTTTCAGATTGGTCTATTATGTGTAATTTTGTACCTTGAATGCATAAGAGAAGATAGATTTGAGAAGAAGCAGATATATATTCATGTCGGTTCTAGTGGCTCTGTTGGCAATGCTGACAGGGACGCTTCGTGCTTCGCTTTACGTTCCAGAAGGACTGAATGCCATTCCCCTTCATGGCGGAGATGCCCGTCAGAGCAGCCAGGCATTTGATTACCGCAATTCGCTTTCCTCCCTCCATTCAGGCAATGCTTCGATTATTGCTGAGAAGCCTGATTCCAGATTTCATTTGAATGCTTTGGAGGATTCGTTGGCAGATTCTTTGGCGGTGGATACCGCTAAGACGGTGAAAATTGGGGGTGCTGGCGAAGGCACAGAGAAGGTGGCGAAGAGCGATTCGCTGAAAGTGGAGATGGGCAATCCCAAAGCCACACAGTGGAACGACTCCATAGCGGCTGCCGAGGATTCGATAGCCAAGCAGAAGAAAAAGGCTCTCGACCATCCAGTTGACTACGAGGCCAAGGATTCCATCATTTTCATGATGGACGAGAAAAACGCATACCTGTATGGCGACGCCAAGGTGAAATACACCAATATCGAACTTGATGCCGAGCGCATCACAGTGAATGTCGATAGTTCCATAGTGCATGCCGGCGGTGTCCTCGACTCGTTGGGCAAGTTGCAAGGCAAGCCTAAGTTTAAGCAGGGCAAGGACGAATACGAATCAGAGACGATGAGCTACAACTTCGAGACGCGCAAGGGATTCATCAACAATGTCTTTACCGAGCAGGAAGAAGGCTTCCTGGAGGCACAGCAATCGAAGAAGGGTGGGGACGACGTGCTCTATCTGCAGCACGGCAAGTACTACACCTGTGATGCCGACCATCCGCACCTCTACATTGCGCTCTCGAAGGCCAAGGTATATACGGGCAAGAGCATATTCTCGGGTCCGGCATGGCTGGTGGTGGAAGACGTGCCGCTGCCGTTGGCGGTGCCGTTTGCCTATTTCCCCTTCACCGACAGCTACTCATCGGGCATCATCATGCCTACCTACGGAGAGGAGAGCACGCGAGGCTTCTATCTGCGTGACGGCGGCTACTATTTCGCCTTCAACGACTATGTTGACTTGAGACTTACGGGAGAGATTTTCACAAAAGGTTCTTGGGGCGTTGGCGCGCAGTCCAACTACAAGCGCCGCTACAAATATTCGGGCAGTTTCTATTTCAACTATCAGGTTACAAAGGACGGCGAGAAAAACCTTCCCGACTACAGCGAAACCAAGAACTTCAAGATACAGTGGACCCATCGCCAGGACACGAAGGCGAGCCCAAACAGCTCATTCTCCGCTAGCGTCAACTTCGCCACTCAGAGTTATGAGAAGAACAACCTGACGAGCCTCTACAACCCAACGGCATATTCGCAGTCCACCCGTACATCGAGTATCAGCTATTCGCGCACATTCCCGAAAATCGGTTTGTCGCTGGCGAGCAGTTTCAATATTTCGCAGAACATGCGCGACTCGTCGCTGGCAGTGACATTGCCCAGCCTCAGCATCAGTTTGGCGCGCATCTACCCCTTCAAGCGCAAGAAGGCTGCCGGCAAAGAACGCTGGTATGAGAAGATATCACTGACCTATTCAGGATTGTTGAGCAACAGCATCACCACCAAGGAAGACCAGTTGCTGAAGTCGAGCTTGATAAAAGACTGGAGCAACGGCATGAAGCACACCATACCGGTGAGCGCGTCGTTCAATGTGCTGAAATACATCAACGTCACCCCGTCGTTCAACTACACCGAGCGTTGGTACTCCAACAAGGTGATGCAGAGCTACGACGCTGCCACGAGCACTGTGGTGAGAGACACCGTCTATGGGTTCAACCGAGTGTATAACTACAACCTCAGCCTCTCCGCCAACACCAAGCTGTATGGTTTCTACAAGCCGTCGAAGAAAGTGTTTGGCGACAAGATCCAGATGGTTCGCCATGTGCTCACACCTGCTGTAAGCTTTACCTACGCCCCAGACTTTGGAGACGACAAATACGGCTACTGGAAGACTTACACCAAGACCGATGCCGACGGCAATGTGTCGCTTGTGCAGTATTCGCCCTACACCGGTTCGCTCTACGGAGTGCCGTCGCAAGGCCGCACAGGTGCTGTGAGCTTCGACGTGTCGAACAACCTTGAGATGAAAATCAAGAGCGAGGCAGACTCCACAGGCGAGAAGAAGATAAGCATCATCGATGAACTGGGCGCGTCGCTGTCCTACAATCTCGCCGCCAAGACACAGCCGTGGAGCAACCTTACAACGCGCTTGAGGCTGAAGTTCGGCAAGTCCTACACCTTCAACATGAACGCTGTGTTCGCCA
>Ga0181612_142847_pt1 | contig 12049 bp, 6 predicted proteins | sample HoacroProtozoa21_FD_119630 | JGI IMG/M metagenome (GOLD analysis project Ga0181612, IMG submission 119630) | Hoatzin crop microbial communities from Cojedes, Venezuel. Combined Assembly of Gp0051906, Gp0051904, Gp0051908
AGGTTTAGATCAGATACTAGGAAAAAATTCTTTACTGAAAGAGTGGTCAGACATTGGAATAGGCTGCCCAGGGAGGTGGTTCAAAAAAAGTGTAGCTGTGGCACTTTGGGATATGGTTTAGTAGGCATGGTGGTGTTGGGTTGACGGCTGGACTTGATGATCTTAGAGGTCTTTTCCAACCATGAGTATATGACATTGTAGTCTGGAAACAGGTATTGTGTAGCAGATGTCCTTCCAAAACATGTACAAGGAAATTTCGTAGCACAGTTATTTTTATATTTAGATATATATTTATATTTAGGTATATATTTATATCTACACGCTATTTTAGGGGGGGAAATAGTCTTTTCCAGAGGTGTTTCACCATGCCCTGCACTGTCCCTTTCCCCAGTTATCAAGCCTGCACCACAGTTAACTCACTCCCTTATCGCGCTGCAGAGGACATCACACCAGGACTCAGGTCCAGGCCAGGGGCCGGTTCCCTTCCCACACACAGCTCCATGGGCTGGTGCTCTCGAGAGTGTTTGCCTCTGCAGGTCTATAAAGCAGAAGTCTCTGTTTCTAAATTCAGACTTAGCCAGTTACGTATTTTTAACAAAAAGCAGGGCTTGCTCGTTCTACAGCTTGCGTAGTTTTCCCCAAAGTTTTTCTTCATCTCCTTCTTACTTCTGCCATACTTTAGTATCTCTGTGTCCAATCAAGACAGTTTCGTTCAGATTCTGTCTGAAAAATAAGTTTCTCTGGTCCACCAGCCTGCCTTCACCAGCTCTTGTATGTGCATGACTTTGTACTTTCATGTCTTCACTTTCTTCTTAAAAGTGAGAGGAAAACATTGCAGAAAGGATGAATAAGCCACAGAGACAACGTACCAGATCTCTATCCAGGTCACAGTGGAAATCAAACAATATTTTTCTTACAATGAGCTCACATCACTTTCCAATCCCTTCAAGATTCTCAACTCTTCCAAAAGTAGGAAAGCAATCATATAAAATTGATCACAATTAAAACATAAGTAAATTAAAGTTTTATTTTGCTTTTTTACCTAACAACTAAAATGTGTTTATGTTATTAATATATCTATTCCTATTAAGAAACCTACTCTGATATCTTCTTTCTAGCTTATCAGGCTCCTGCATAAATAATGGTCCTGCTGGCTTTTCTGTAGCATCCCCCTTTTGACTTTTGGAAGCAGTATGGGAACAGCAGGAAAAGCTGTAAGCTGAGGAAGTCGTCTCAGTTACAGGACATATTTTGGCAAGTGTCATTGCAATGAACATCTGGTAAACACTGACGTGGCCAACCTAACCACTGATGTTGTTGTCGGATAATACTCTGGGTAGGAATCACTTGTTTAGGGGGGCCCTTTCCCAACTTTGTAATCTGAAGTTTAACTGAAGCTGAATATGTAGAAAAATAAAGGTCTTACGCAATTTGGAAGAGTTTTAACAGGAAACTGTGATTTTTTTCAAGACTGGAAACTCTGGCAAGTTTGTATTTCCATTTTCAGTGGATATTACCTCCTTCTGAAGGACAAAAGATTGATGATTTCCATTTAGGTTTATAATGTGTTTTTAGAAATCTAATTACATATTCCAAATGTTCGTCTTTGTCCTTCAGAGTTTATAAAAACTCCCAGCAGGATTCAGCTGAACTTGGCACAGAAGAGCAAGTGGACAATCATTTGACCTCTGAACAATTACCAGAAAAGTGGCAAGGAAGTGAACATCAATTGCTAACTTTGACTTTCTTCTGGAGACAACATATTCTTTCTTGAACTCTTTGGCAGAATTAGAAAAATCAGTACAACAAATTATTACCACATGGAGAAACCCAAACTAGCTGAGCAAGCCTGTGACTACAGTGTCATGTGGTGGGACGGACTTGAATATCAGACACAGCACAGTGTCTGGGCTAGGTTATCCCACTAGAAAGGTTCAAAAGTTGTGAACTCAATGGTTTGGGGTATCTAAAAATCAATAGATGCTTTTCAGAAACCTTGATAGAGAACTTGCAGTTCCTTTCATTAAGGGAGCCTCCGGGAGCTTTGCAGAAGCCAATAAGAAAATGATTGAAGATCACAGAATCATTTAGGTTGGAAAAGACCTTTAAGGATCTTTGAGTCCAGCCGTAAACCGAACGCTGCCAACTTCACCACTAAACCATGTTGCTAGGCACCACATCTACACATCTTTTAAATACCTCCAGGGATGCTAAATGCAGTCGTGGTTTTCTGCCATTTTAGATTAATCAGCCTGACAGAAACTTTCACCTGAATATGAAAAATACACAAAGTTTCTTCATGTTGTCTCCTACACCTAGCAGAAGAAGAATTCAGAGTTTTATGGTATATTGAATCCACTAAGGATTATCTTTAGGTGAATTTTGATTCATACATTATAATGCTTAGTGCTATAGGCTGAGCAACCAGTTTATTAGCAGTTCCAGAAAGTGATAATAAAAGAACTGACATCTTTCTGCTACAATATAGAGACAATGTACTGAAAATAACTTGGAGATAATGGAAAGCTTAGATTTTTATGAAGCTTATTGTACTCTGTTTTTATTTATTGTGGCATTTGTGATTTAATTTCAACCTAATATGTTAATAGCATTCCATACTATAATTTATCTTGCCTGGGAGAGGTTTTATAGTGGCACCCTGGTATCATATCTCTGTTCAGAGCAGAAGACATCTCTGTGTTAAATATAAGCCTTGAAGAAATGAATATTATAAACATGAAGTATAATTCATTATGTACTTAGAGGTCAATATACCCCACTTCTCCTTCTAACACTAGCCCCAGGGCCCCTTAGCAAGCCAAAGGCTGTGGCTGGGTGCCACTGGTCCCCAAGCCCCCCCAGGCCAGGACACAGATACGCAGAGCTACGACCCTGTTTCTTTGAAGCACCACTGGAATAGGTAAGAGGAAACGCCTGTCTCCATGCTTCTCAGACATTTAATAATCAATGAAAGTAGACATTTTAAACTTAAAGCAGTGTTGGCAGCAACACATTTTTACTATGAGCGCTGTGATACTCAGGTTGTGTTCTTGAACACTGGAAAAAGGAGCCATTTATGTATTTCCTATCCTCTTCACTGCGGAGATGGTAACTTGAAGATGAACTTAATCTTTTTTAAACATCGAAATATTTAAAAAAATAAAATCTTATTATTTAGGAGCCCCAACTTGTATGTTTAAAATACTGGTAATTTAAATCAGAGAATGAGAAACAATAGAAATCATTGTTCATTAAAAAAAGTCTCCAGATGAACTTTTTGGGATTGATGTATTCAGCAACTGAGGTGTTATTGCTAGCCCATATATCCACTACCCTAGCATGCAAAAACATATGGATGTAGTTATTAGTAACTTGAAGCTGCTTTTAAATTATAGTAAATTGAATATTTTTTGACTGCTGAAATTGCAAGACTTGCAGACATATATAACTAGGAGATATTGTTTGAGTGTGTATTAATAGCATGAACTACTTATGATTTTCAAGCTAGCTTGTAAACTGGAAATCTGCAGGAGTCAATCAGTTACAATAACAGCAATTCAAAAGAGAAACAGTAATATTAAATATGAGGATTTAGAAACTGTTCCTTGCTTGCTCTTTACATGGTCCTTTCTTGGAGACTTCTTTTGGAGGTACCAGCATGCATTTGATTGAACAAAGACCTCTCATTTTATTTACTGATAAAACTAGAATCAAAGTGTAAACAAAAAAAAATATTCACTAATCATTAACTGAGAAAAAAGAAGTTGCTATAACTTGCATAAAGCAATCTGCTAGACCAGAAAAATTTGACATGGACAGCAACAGCAAATGGTGCACGTCCTGTCCTGCTGTCAGCCAGGAAATCCCCCACATTCACTCAATCCGAACTGCTGTGCTGCGGCAGAGGCTGAAAGCTCTGGCGAGGCTGAGCCAGGCTACGTTCCTCTCTCCAAGTTGTCCCCAGAAGGAGACCCCATTGCCCCTCCCCAGGTGCAAATGCGTTGGTCCACAGCAAGCAGCTATCACTCAGATGGTGGCACGTCCAGAGGCTTTACAATCTCATGCAGTAGCTATCACCTAGCTAAGAAATAATTAGCCTCAAGGGCATGCTCCAGCATCACTAAAGTAGGCAGCTGTCATGAACTAGGGAGGTATGGCAAAGGGCTGAGATACAAAGCTGAAGGACACTTGTTATTTTTATTCTACCAGTGGGTCCAGATCTGAACTGGGCAGGCATGGTGGTCACGCAGAGGTCGGGGTAGCTCATCTGCATTTTCCATCTGAAGTTCAGTAATTATAGACCTTTGCATTCAGAAATACAGAGTTCAGAAAACCCCTCTGCCGCCTTCTTGGAGTTGAACCAACTTGTCCCTTACTCCCCAGCCTCCCCCATGAGAAACAGAGAAGAGCGGAGCGAGAAGGGGCCATTTGGTAACAGCTGTCAGGGCAGCACTTGGTCAAAGCCACTTCCCTGCCAACAAGATGACGGAAGAAATTTTTTCCGTAGGATACTCCAGGCTGTGTATGCCTTCTGAACACATTCCGATGGCTCATTCATGCCGACTGATGATGAATGAGAACCAGAAAACAGCTTGGCCCATAGCAGAGGGATGGGGAAACATTTGCAGGTCTAATTTTTTGGCAAATATTTTTTGTGGACTTATTTTTTTAAACCTTTTCTAATAAGATGGCAGTAACAGACTGAAAGGGTAAGAATTTAGAAATGAAGTAACTGCTAAATCTGTTTTATTCTAGCTATGTTTCACTTTCAAAAACTTAGTAGATAGTACGATGTGTAGAAATTGCCTTTATGCTAAAGTCAGTGTTAATCAAAACTAAAAAGGTTACCTACTTTACGTTAGTTGTCTTCTGTTCAACCCATACAAGTCTCCCGGCTATGCTAAACTCACAGTTAACCAAAAATATTTATTTCTGCATTAATAGTCTATTTTAACACAAATGACTTATTTCCTCTCTCTGGTATTAATGCATACTAGAGTCTGGAAAAGCTCAGACAGCTCTAAAATGCCAAGATAAACATGAGAAAAATCACATGATTCCACTTGCCCCCTCCAGCTGTTTCTTGGCTGCTCTGAACTGGTGTCCAAGCAGCCCGGCTGGTGAGAGGATATGTATGTCACATCGTATGAGCTGAGGAAAGAGCAGCTTAATAGAACCTTTCGGATCGACCAGTAGAAAATAAAATTACTCAAGAAATTAGGAACAGAACCAATTATGTAGATCAAAGCGTTTCTAATGTTGCCAAAGAACTGCATAGTGTGCACGTATATGTTTACGTACAATACATTTTTGAGGTTATGTACACACAGAAGTTTGACAATCACGAGAGAAAAATCTGCCCATGTTTAGTAGAAGCTGCCTAACAAAGATTTCCAAAGAGTTTATGGGCCTTTCACAGATGCGGAAATCTAAATGTATGCTTGCATTTCTGTGGCCACAGGGTAGGTGTCATTTCAAATGACTCGGCTGTTAAGGACCTAATGCTCTGCTCATTTGCAGTCAGCCAAAATTAAATGGGCCCGATCAGTCTAAAAATGGAAAGTAAATCTCATAATTTGCACAGGCCCATTACAAAATTTTTAACTTCCACTCCATGGAAGCCATATATGTGTGCACATGCAGGTCTTGGCTTTGACTCAAAATCTAGTTCTGCAGTGTATGCACTTCTGCAAGAACAGGTTGCCACAGCAACCATTGGGTTCAGTGGATCAATACCACCTGGACAAAAATTTAAGATGAACTTTACCTTGATATCAAGACCATAAAGTCTCCTCCTGATCTACTTGCAAACATATACTTGGAGGTATTTGATGTTCTCTCAGGTTAAGTCTAATTACCAGGAATTAGGGCTGTAGCTTAGGGTGACACAGTGATTAACGCAGCCATGACACAAACAGAGATTAATGACCATCATCAGTCTCGCTAGATCTGGTAGAACAGTATGTCAGGGCCTTTGGAAACCAACAGATATAATGTCAGTGGGTTGGTTTGTTTAAACTTTTATTTACTTGTTTTTAATTAGGACTGTCCTCTCTAATGTGGTGTCATATTTACTAATAAAACCATCTGTTTGTTACTAGATGACTGCTCAGAAGATTCCTGAGGTCAGGGAATAAGGTATCTGCTGAAACCCACCCACGACACTTCAGCTGACTGGGGCTCCTCCCAAAGGGATGGAGACAAGCAAGAGTCCACAGGCAGACAGTAGATATTGCAAGAGTGAAAAAAATGACAGTGCAAACAGTGGCCACAAAAACAACTTAGGTATAATCAGCCTTAAAAATGTTTAGTATTTTTTATTCCATAACATTTTTAAATATTTTTACCTCACTGGGAAGAAATTTTGCTCCAGTGAAGCATGGGGAATTCTATTCCCTCATTCAGAGGGCCACAGCCTGAAGGCTAGGTCTTGAATTCAACCATCAACTCATTGGTTGCCATTACAGCATTACAGGCTGGAGCTCAAATAAAAGCACGTGTTCTGTAAAACCCCTTGTACAGGAGAAATGGAGTAAAAGAACACAGAACATGCTGTCTTTACTTCCCAACGCAGCACTGCAACCAATCTTTGAACCCTAAGAAGCATTTGACAAACCTCAAATAATGTGCTGAACCCTCTGAGCTTCTTACCATCTTGGGAAAAACCTGTGCCTTTGAAACTAGAAATGAGAAATATTTCTGCAGATCAAATTGTTTATTCCATTTCGCAGATGAAATATAGTGGAGCTGGCTGCTGGTTTGCTAGACTCGAAGAAGAGTATCAGAACAGGGTGCTCAAAGCCAGGAACATCAGACTGAGAGGCTGTGAGATTAAGGACAACAAAAACTCCCACAACCCGGTACAAATGAACATCTAAAATATCTGCTGTGAGCTGAATAACAAGGGAGGTGGCACTGCAAGCATTTGCCTAGCAACCCTGCCTGTTCAGCTTCAATATTCACATTAGCTGTTGCTTCTGAACAACCACATATGCAAAACATGCCAGACCTTGGACTGAGAGCCATTACAGAGTTTACTGAAGCAGCAGGGGGTTTTTGGTTGGTTGGAGCGTGGTTTTTTTTTTTTTTAATTTATATTATTTTTACATTTTTTCTGAGCAAGTGGAACATATTACAGCACAAGAGATAGCCTATGACTGTTTATCATAAATATATACGCCGACTTGACAGAACAGGTGATTAGAAGCCTAATCTATCTAGAGACCAGTACAGCAAGTATGGAAACAGATGAGAAATGTATGTTCCCTATTTTCTTGTGAATTGGCCTGAAACCTGACTTAAATGAAACACTCTGGGGATGGGAAAGCCACAGACATCTCTGCATAACAGGGCATGGATGTACCTCCTGAAGCAAGAAGCTGGGTTGCTGCTTCTTTCTCTGCTCTGGTCACCCACTGCCCATCTCCCTCTTCCACCTCCTTGTCTCCCCCCGCACATGCGGTGTCCATTCCATCTTCAGAGGAGCGGGAAGGGTCCAGGTCTAGGGCAGCAGCAGCCATCACAGCTTGTCCTGCTTGGAGGTGGACATCTCCCTGCCTGACAGCGTTTGCTGCTTAAACAGCCCATCTGCATCCCTGCCACCGCAGGCAAATATGCAGTGCTCTGGCATGGTACATACGGTGCACATGGCTGCTGTCACTGACAGCTCTCTATTGCTATTGTTTAACTTCACCTGCTGGTAAGAAATTCAGATGTCATCTCCAACACAAGAATCTTTGAATCAGCTCTCATGTAGATCATCAGCATGAAACTACCAAGGCAACCTGCCTCCATGTATGAGGCTCCTCCAGACAAAGACCTTCACTACCTTGTGCTAGTTATAATTGTATTTCCAAAAAATGCTTTAAGAGTGTTCTTAAGGCTAATTACAGAACTCCAGAAAAGTGCCAGAAACCTATCCTACTGAAATGGATTCTCTACCATTAGGCAATTTAGCACAGTTTCTTCAACATTATGAATATATTCCTGATTCTATTCCTTGTTATAAACTCTCAGTATACTTCCAGATTATTTTAGTCATCAACATCTCATTTGCCTGGAAACAAGATCCCAAGAGTTTTCATCGCCAAAGCAGCTGTAACTGCGGTGGGAAGTAGATGGGCACAGGGGACAATCCCCCTGCCCCCCACCACTGGATTTCGAGACACCACCACCAATCTAAAACATTTCAGAACCCAAAATTGGTTTCCTTTTGTTTACCTCGGGGAAATCAATGCTCAGACATGCTGGAAAGAGCTCGATCTGACAACATTCAAGAGCAATGTTTTCCCATTTGCTTTGTCAAAGGCTCCAAGAGTTTGCGTCGGGGAAGAGAAGACTAACTGCAATTTCGACAATAAATGATTACCTGGGGTAAATTGTGCCTCCTCCTTGCTGCTGGTTAACACTTGCTGCTGTTTTGAGAAGTCTGCCAGCTGCATTCAGTTTTTGTTAGTCACTGAAATGAATTCATTTCTTGTCCTATTGGTTAAGGTGCCCAGAATATAACCTTCAATGTATAAGGCATAATATTACATGTAAGTATATGTATAGATAAATAGATGGACATATCTGGTATTAGACTTTGCTTACTATTTTTGACAGAATTGCAAATCAGGAGACTGTAAGATTAAAGAAATATTTGTCCTTGCTGATTTTCCATTTAAATCCAAGTGTTTAATAAACAAATATTTGCAATATCAAACCCCAACATTTAATCAAATTCTTTCTTACACACAATAAAGTCATTTTAGATTCCTTTCTGTTTTTCTTTCAAATATACAGCTTATTGAGTATTCTTTAACATATATAAACATATATATATCATTTCCATAGTTCTTCCCACTGGATGGAGAGTTCAAATCCTCCATGTTCATTATGAATCTGCATAGATGTTCTATTTTCTTTCCTTCAGTTCAGCCAAAGCAGATTACCATTATTATATCTTAACAAGTCCTACAGATTCCAGCCTTATAATGCTGCACAATGAGTACATAAATAAGAAATAGTGTGTCCCACCTCACATCCCTTACTGTCTAGGAACAACACAACAGGCTAATGCAAAGAATAGATAGGAGAACACAAGGCAACAGTCAGAAAATTCAGATTATCATGAGGCAATCGATGATCACAAGACACCATTTGCCTGTCAGTGGTTGATTTTTTTCCTTTTTTTTTTTTTTTTACTGTCACAACAGAGATGGCTGCTGCACATGGAGTCCAATGGTCAAAGGGTGTCTTGCAGATTCCTATGGGACGTTTCAGCCCTGTGTAGGAAATGGCATCTTTCCACCCTTTTGGAAAAACAGCAGCAGAGTCAACACAGGATGAGACCTAGGACAGCCCTGAAGCAGTACAGAGACAGGTACCTCGTATAAAATAACTGATGACATCCTCTTAGCGTTACCAGCAATGTACAGCATCAGTCAGGAAAACAGGCCTTCCAGCAATATTTTGGTAGCTGCGTCAAAGAGGACAAGGCTACATTTCTGAAGTCCTTGGAGTTCACAAGGAAGGAGAGAAGCATACAGGAGGAGTGATTGTTTCGGAGGTGGAAGGTTTTAGAGCCTGTGTTTTGTCATAGTGAATTTAGACCAACTTCTAGGTCCAGGGAAACATCTAAAACAAACTGAAATTTCAGTCTGAACAGAAGTCGGCTCCAAAACAGAGAGGTAGTCTGGTAATGATCAATAAAGAAATGCTATAGTCATATTTGTGAACAGCTTTGGTCAGCAAGAAACAGGCAGTGAACAACAACAGCTGAAAGAATCAATTTTAGAAATAGTAAAAAAAAAAAAAAAAATCTTGGAAATTAAAAATGAATCCCCATAAAAAGTTAACTGGAAATACCTTTCTATTTTGAACAAGTTCATATCACAGCCAGCGTATTCTGGGTTTTAGCCAGTTTACAATAAAATGAGCCAGTTTTCAATAAAAATACATTTTTTCCATGATTCTACAATTTAGATAACTCATGCAACTGCCAGCATAAAATCTCCAAGTGGTGAGAGATTCCAAGTGAGCATTTAAATACAGCTTGAATTATTTTCAAATTAGGACCAAATGTTGCCCAAGCCCCAGCAGTATTCCCTTGCTCCAGATCCAAGGCACTATACATAGAACCGAAGTCTGGACCGGCTGTGAACAAGCTTGCAGGAGTACTACACATATGTTTAGAGTATTGTGCCATGGAGGCTCTGTTGTCCAAGTCTGCTACAGCAAGAAAAGTAATTTATTAAAATCGTGTTTGGCAATAACTCTGAAACACCTCAGAGGAGATAAAGGCCCTCTTTAGTTGAGGCCCCACAGAAGGACGGTGAAAAACAGATATCCATGGACCATCGAAATGGATAAGAGATAGAAAAGGTGGGCTGGGAAATGAAACCACCTCTCCAGTTTCCTTCAGCAGGTCAGTGCTAATGACACCTAGTGACACTGCTTCAGCCAACCCTCTCTCCTGTTAGAGCAACAGATATTGCTGGTCCGGGTCTCCCTGCAAGACATCAAAACCCTCACAAAAGAGAGGAATACATTACTTCACAGTCAGTCTCAGAAAAGTATGGTGACTTATTCAGAGGCTGTTCGTGGACCTCCAAGCTGTCATTATTTTCTAAGCTGTATGATATTTGTAATTCTGATGAAGTGGTTTGGAAAAGTATTTGGATAAAGCTGGTAGCATGAGAACATTCACAGAAACTCATATTTTCTTGATGTATGATGGAGGCCATGTGATGATGAAGCAGACATGTTTCCCATTTAGTTCATGTAATTAGTTACGATAGCACAAACCACAACTCTTACAAGCAAATGTTTGTGCCTACAGTTATTATTTTATACTCTACTAGCTTGTTTTTAAATGAGAGTAGAAGTTTAATTTTTAAAACTGAGAGTACAGAAAGACCAGAGCACATTCTCATTACAATATGCTCTCTAATCTAAACTAATATTCACATCAATTTTGCCATTAATGACTAAAGGCTGAATTACCAAGAGAATGAGGATGTCACCACCTAGGCTAGAGTAAGAGACAGCTGTGGTTTAATTCTGTGTCACTGTCCCTAATCTGCTGTTCACACTACAGAAACTCTTTCATGCTGAAATCTTATTGGACTCCTTTTGAAATGCAATATTAATTACAACACTTTTATATCATAGTGCGTGTACAAACTCATACAAAACAGCACTGAACTTTTCTTTCCTAAGGAACATTTGTCTTCTGCTACACTATTACTACAACATATGTACTCTTGATTTGCCCTAAGTATTATTTCTGTGCTTTTTATATGATACAGATGTTGAATTGATGGTTTGCAGTGTCTCAAACTGGCCCTCCACTCCCCAGCAATTATTGAAATATTAGTACCATATTTGTAGCCATCTAAAAGTCCTGAAACCTTGTACAAACTGGGAAAGTTTGTTGGTTTTCATTACCTCCAAATTCTTCCTTCTCCATCTCCTTTCAAAACCCATGATAAACATGCTTGCAAACTTGCTGATTAACAAAGATTTATCCCTCCCCTAATTTTTCCCTGAGGTTATCCTGTTCTCCAGACACACGCAGGAGCTGCTGCTAAACAGAAGCATTTCTACAGTGGTGCAAGACACTTTTGCAGTGAGCGCAATGTCCCAAGTTTCAATTAAACCACCACTGCTCAACTTCTACTTATCTAAAATTATATGAATTTAGCATGTTGCTCTTTAGGAGACTTCAAATTATCATAACCAGTGAAAATTATTAATTTGAGATTCTGCTGGCCCCAGTGAGCTGGGGCAGCGCTTTGTGCTTCCAAGAAGCTCATGGCTGTGGGGACCCTGCTGTTCCCCAGGAGAATGCCAGAAAAATCACTCTTCAAATGAGAATCAGGGGCTTGGAAGCCATTAAAAGCACAAACTCTTATTAGAATCATAGAATCACAGAATAGTTTGGGTTGGAAGGGACCTTTAGAAGTCATCTAGCCCAACTCCCCTGCAGTGAGCAGGGACATCTTCCACTAGACCAGGTTGCTCAGAGCCCCGTCCAACCTGACCTTCAAGGTTTCCAGGGATGGGG
>Ga0181612_169062_pt1 | contig 12049 bp, 5 predicted proteins | sample HoacroProtozoa21_FD_119630 | JGI IMG/M metagenome (GOLD analysis project Ga0181612, IMG submission 119630) | Hoatzin crop microbial communities from Cojedes, Venezuel. Combined Assembly of Gp0051906, Gp0051904, Gp0051908
CATTTTAGTGAGAAAAAAACAAAGCATCTCCCACACACACAACAGACTTACAGCCTGTACTTTTGTTCATTTGTTTGGGGTTTTTTGCAGTGGTAATATGCTTTATGACATGAATATATTAGAGCTTTAGTATCAAAGATTTTTCATTCTTGATGTATTAGAGAAACTTGTAAGCTTTTGTTTATATATTTGTATACCCCCGGCTCTTGCAGTAGATGAGCACTTCACATACATTATGCTTTGCCTTGCAAACCTTGGGGAATGATGCGAGTCCCAGCAGTTCTCCTAGATTTTATTTTCCCAGTGGGTATGGACCTAGGCCAAGACCCACAGAAGTTTTTAAGAAAGTAACTGCTATTTGAAGTGATTTCAGCTGCTGTCAATAGGAGCAGCAAGCCTCTCTGGATCTGGCCCAGTCTGGCTTATCCAGGATAACACAAGAAATCTGTGACAGCGGATGAACCAAACCTGAGGTACCGTACTGCAGGCAGTATCCCAACTACTTGGATATTCATCAGCTTCTCAAATGCTTGAAAGTCAAGGCTGATTTGCAGTCATTACTGTGACAGGCAGATAATTATTCCCCATGCAGGGAGAAAATTATGTGTTTTTCAAAAAAGATAACACATTTTAGACACTGAATGGTACTATCTGTCATTTTAAAACCTGGCATGGCTAAAGATTTCAGCATTAACTTTCATGCCAACGTGATATCAGACAGTCTCTCATGTCCTGTCTGATTGCTTAAAATAACACACTGCCATTCCTTTGGGGTTACACAGTTACTTTATGTTGATATAAATAATGGCTGTGGTTTAAGCTTCCTTGTAAGATGCTCCATAAATCTTGATAGGTGTAATTTCACAAACTTCTTCAGAATGGCAGCACCAAAACTAAATAAACACACCTTCTTTTCCCCCGAAAATGTCTGCATATCTGTCAGAGAAAGTCTGGTCAATAAAAAGAATATCTGCATGCTAGGAAACTAGATTTTTATACAAGAATGTTGCTACCACAGCTGGAGTAAGAGCATCTGTTAGAATAAATACTGCTACACGGACATGCTTCCAGGTCAACCTGCTGGTTTGCACTGCCTAAAGCTTTTGCTTTCAGGCCAGCATTTACTTTTTGTACTTTCTGCTCAGAACTGTGACATTTCAGAAAATACGTCTAGCAGGCAGAGGAAAATGTACTGAAGCCACACATAAGGCAAGGTCTTCACAGTAACAGACTATATAGCTGAATTTGGGATGTAACCATTTCTTCAATCCAGCCAACTAGTTATCGCTGGCACAGATTTATCTAGTAAAATTATCAATCTAATTAACAAAGTTAGTATTTTAATTTAAAGCTGTTCTGTTTATTTTGGTGAGGTCAGTGAAAATTCACCCCATTCCAATTAGACCAGAACTGGACTTAGATAGAGAAGAGACAGCACTGGTGAAGGACAAGCTGGTGTCTCCAAGAACCAAAGGTGTTCAATAGGCTTTTAGCCATGTTTAGCTGGTTTAAATGATGTCTAGCATCTACTGGACATGGTAAAAAATACACTATGCTTCTCAAGATTAAATGTAAAGCTTTATAAAAAGAAAAGGGAACAATTATTCACTTGTTGTAATATCAAAGTAAAAGACAAAAGGTGACAAGACTCATCTGGAGGTGAATTCACAGGGAATATCACCGATTATACCAGACACTCACACTGTGTATTCAGTGCTATGCATATGATATCTGAAAGCTTTTCAGGATACAAGTAGAGCTCATATTCCTGCATAGATGTATGAAAAGTCTCTCTGTACCAAACGGATTTTATTTTTAGCAAACTAGTAGTTTACTAGTGAAACAACAATAGGTTTCAATCAAGCAAACTAGATATTCATTCAATATGCCAAAGTGGAAAAAGAATTGGGGAGACAAAAAGTTTCTTGTTCGGATGAATTTCCAGATGATGGCATCACAACATTCTCCTCCAGATTCTGCCATTTAACTATTTCACAATTCAGTTTAAAAATGCTTCCCTCACTGTTTTGAATAAAAGTTTCTCATTGCAAACTCAGTGTAATCCTAGTTAACAGGAACAAAAAAAAATCTATACAAAGTACAAAGGCACCTTTAAGGCTGATCTGCTACAAGCTTCCATAAACAGTGGATGGCAGTGATTTATACACAGGGAAAATCTTGCACTATGTCTTGTTTATTCACATGGAAGTGCTGACCTAGGTAAAAAAACATATCTATGACTATAAATTCACCTAGCAACAAGAAATTTCTGGTAGTTCTGATCAACTCAGTGCAGTTCTGTTGTTATGCGAGGATACACTGATACTTTTCAAAAGTCTTTGTAGCGTTTAGACATTAGAGGGAATGTAATACTTAAAAATGTACTCCCTTCCAAGCAGTCCATTCTCACATTTGATCCTCTTTTACTCTTTCACTGCATTCCACGTTTCTTATAATGCATATTTATTCTCCTCATAATATACTACAATTGCCAAAATTCTTGACTTTTACACTTCTCGACATCAAAGAAATTGCACAATTACATCAGTCTGGGACATACGTCTGATTTCAGTTCCAACAAAGTAAATCCATGTATTTGCAGAAACACACTTCAAAAATAAGCTTTTGCTTCAAGTCCCACTCAAATACACAGAGACAGAGGTCAGGCTGTGGTTCTTGACAGCTGGGGTGGCTTGCTTCAGAGATGCACACTCATTTTTTTAAAGGAGACTTCTTGCATCCTAACAGATAGGCGCAGGTTTACTATGAAACTACTATTATTCTAATAGTTATATTTAATCCACTGTTCTTCAGAATCCTGCACATTTAAAGACGTACTTTCCTATACAGCAGCAGACAATTTGTGTCAAAAACGATCCCATGTATATTGCGTCTCCCTTATTCCAGTGCTCAGAATAATCATCACTGTCCTACCAGCATCACTTTTGGAGGGAAGATACTTTCACTCATTTGCTTTTAACCGATTTCCTAAGCAAGAATCCTCTCCTATTTCTTATTATGTTAAAATCTTATATGGTGTGATGCCTTTGATTTCCCTATTCATTCTCTACAAGCATGTTTCATTCAGTGAAGCTGTTTTCTCAAACTGTGAGACATCATCTGACTTTTTGATCTTATTTAGAGTGACACTGGAAATAATTTTTCCATTTCAACAAAAATGACATTTTTTAAAGTCTTCTCTTTAATTGGGGAGAAAAAGTAAAAATCTCCTTAAAAAGAAAAATACTTTTTAAAAAAGCTTTAAAAATGAAAATCAAATTAAGCATCTTGTTTAATAATTTTAAAACATCTAATTTTTAATTCAATGTTTTGAACTATTTTAATACTTTTTAAATAAAACATCATTTTAAGGAAATCAGATTTACATCTACAATATTATACTTCCAGTTTTAAAGCAAAGCAAACATTTTGAATAAAAAAAAAAAGTTCAAACACATTTTCAGGCAAAAGGTTGGATTTTTCTTCTATTTAACTGGCATTTTCTGATTGAAAATTCAGTAAGGTCTAACTTTCATCCAATGGCTCAAATACTTTCCAAAAAATAAATTTTTACATTGTCTTCACAAATCAGCTGTAGTAAAAACTATTACTAATCCTGTCTCTCCTTTTCTCAGACTCTACCTCCAGTTCCAGCAGGAATAAGTATTCGTCTCAACTCAAAACCCCATTTCCAGATTTACGTTTTCCTAGAACAGTCTTTTCTTCAAGTCCAAGGAACAGAATAAACCTCAGATGGCACATTTTAAAGTAAGACTTCGCTTATCTGTTAGATGTAATATGTGAAGGGGTTTACCAGAAAGTATAGATTCCATACATTTTTACCTTCAATAAATATTTTAGGCAGACAGCAAGCAAATGAAATTTGTAACATTTTTCTACACTTTCAACAAATGATGGTGATCCTTGGCCTTGACGTTACATGTAGTTGTTAACAACCGCAGTAGATAGGTGGCTATCCAAGTTCAACCGTAGATAATGTTACCCAGCACTACTAAGGATACAGAACTTTGAAAATTATGACTGAGGCTTGTGTTTATACATAACTTTGGGGTTAACTAGGGTTGGATTTTTTTAAAAAAATATAGTTAATTAAATTAATACAAACATCAAAGAGCTGGTCTATATAAAATAAATTTGTTGACATCTGCTCAGGATTGTGATGGATTAATCAAACTCTAAACCTGAAGTACCATTCTGTATCAGCAAACAGGTGAAGAAATCAGACTGATTTATCATTGTTGTTCCTCCAAGTCACGCTGTTTCTCCAAGTCAAGTTTGAAGTCCAGGAGCAAAGAATGGGGATGCTTCAGTTTTGTGCCTGGAATGCACATAGTTCCCAAGGATCACATTTTAACGGAGATCATTAAAAAAAAAAAATCTATTTAGCATCTATTTAGAAAACAGTTCTACCAAGAGTCACATTTCAGAGGATATGCTGTTGATTGCAGTCTAAAACAGAATTTAGAGTGCAGACTAGGGCTCTGAGCAAGAGCTCAGAAGACTAGCAGATATTGGGGTGGGTTGACTAGTAGGGGACTCAGACTGAACATATCAAGTTTAGTCCTGTATGAATACATAGATGTGGTACTTTTTTCTGAAGATTTGGTAGAATCAGAAACCTGATAGGATGAATAAAATTCTCTGAGTGAAAGCATGTATAAGGCTAAGTTTTACTCAAAAGGTAACATTTCTAAACAAGTAGAAGAAAAATTATCACAGAAGTATAGATGCATCTTTAACTCCAGCTTTTCAAGGCAACAGTACAGGGACATTTTATTTGCAAAAGAGACAACCACAAGATGGCTCCTTTCATATGATGCTAGCTAAAATAGAAACCTATTCTCATAACGTACGCTGCTTAGTCTTTTCATTCCCTTTCATGAACAACAGAAACACCAGGCACCATCCTCCTTGACAAAAAGATGGTGCTACAATTGCTTTATTAAATCACGGTTTGGGGAGGAGCATGCTCTTTTCTGATTGAGTAAGGACTAAAACCCTCAAGTACAAGCATCTAATCTCACTCAACAGGGTACAGGTTTCAAGAACACTTGCCAGGCTCAGACATAGACACTTCACCCTCTTTACCTTTCTCAAGAATTTTGTTTGTTCTCTTTGTAAGAGGATATGGTGTTTTCCCCTTTATTAAATATTTTTCCATTGAAAGATTTCCAGATTATTGGACTGTAAAATTATTACACGATTCATTAACTCCACACCCAGGTAGAAGCAATCAAGCTACAGATTTGGTTGTTGTTTCATTTAACATTTGAATAAATATTACATAAATGTACCGCTTCAAGCTTTCATCCAAGTGCAAAACAAAATAGTACATAAGAGTAATTATAGGTAATGTGTTTCTTAACATAAGAAAGTCTGGTTTGGTGTGAAAGGTTTGTGATGCTCAATTACACAGATTCCATACCAGCAGCCATGAACTCCCAGAGTTGCAATGTGCAGCGCCCTGTGGCAGTCTTCCTTGGGGTGCGAGAGCGCTGACATTTTCATGGTGTCCTTTGCATTCCTTGCACCTCGAAACACCTCAGAGCACAACACAAATAACTTGAACATCTTGCTTCCCCCACCGCTGAACAGCGGGCTACAACTCGGCAACCACTTACCACTGCATGACACTGGAGGAAGACAGCATCTCTAATGAAATATCAAGAGGAATTCAGGGAGTCACCGTGTGAATTATTTAAACAGGAACTTGAGCAAGACTCCTCCACAGGTTCATGCGCTTTTTCAGATAAAAGTCATTTACTGAATGCAAGTAGTCAGGGATTCAGATTTACACTCATCGTAAATGTAAAGATACGTGGAGATATCACGAATTTTAGCAATCCTGTAACTCTGCCAAGAACGCCTACTTATGAAGATGAGGACATTGAAGAAGCTTTTTATTGTTGTGGTTCAGGTGCAATGTAAATGGAAAATGGAAATGGTTTGGTATCAATTTCTTACAGAACTATTTTTTTTTTAACACAATGCTGCTGGTATTTTGTCTCTCAAGAAATGGTAATTTTCAGTCAAAACTGATAAGGAATGTGGGAAAAAGAAGGGTGGTTTGTGAAAAAGCCAACAACTATAATTAACTCCTTACTTATTAGGCACTAGACCTCTCGGTTAGGCACAGCCCAGGTGACTCACACGTATCAAGATGAGAATAGTTGCATGGAGGCAGAATTGAGAGAGCCTTATGATGAACAAGGTCACTCTTCCCAGGCTCATAAAACACGGCAGCTTTACAACAGTAGTGTAACAAATCTGGTTTTGTTTATTACCCACCAAATCACATCATTTCCTAAATAGTGAAGTTTTTAAAAAAGGCTTCTTTATGCATGAGTAAATAATCTTCTAATGAAATCTTGGTTGGCCTTGCACCCCAACTCTAGTTTATTTAGTAGTGAGATAGCTTTCTCCAGGGAAGGCAGTCAGGAATGGGGGATGGGAACAAGAGAAGTTGGCTCTGGCTACAGGGCGCAGCTGCTCTTTGCTACTAGCCTGCAATGGAGTAATACATCAGTAATTATTTGAAAGACAGATTCCCTGCTTTCCTTGCCAGACAAAACTCTGAGAACTGAGGACTGGAAAGGAGGATAAAGGACTTTCAGTTTACTGGTTTTCCACTCATGGCTTTTTTTCCATGTTAGCAACTACTGCTGCTATTAATTTTCTGATCTTTATGCCTTCAGAAGCCTCGCATACTATGCAAAGTTAGTTTTAGCATTTGAGCACTAATGCTTTTAAGTTTATTAATTAATTTTTACAAAATGTTTCAGTTACTTCTGCCAATAACTTCCATCTGAAAGAATAATGTTTATTTCCTATTCTGTTTTAGGAGTGATTGCAACAGAACACTTGCTCTTCACTGAAGAAAGGTGAAAATAGATAAAAATCCAGATAAGAATAACATACTTCACGTGGCACACCACTCTGTTGTGGTTTAATTTAACAAAAAATAGGAAGCAAACCTAATCTTTGAACTAGTCCTTGAAAATTATGTCAGACTCTATTTACACTAGGAAAATGATGGAAAGTTCACACCATTGCTAAACTAAATTCAGGACATCTAAAGAAATGTTATATTTTCACCACAGTTCACCGAGATTTTCAGGGGAAAAAAATTAAAAATAATTATGAATAATGTTTAAAGTAAGTTTGTTCTTTTGCAAAACCCCCCTCAAATATTATAGATAGGAAAACAAAAGGAAACACAAGCAGCTAGTACACTGCCCCACAGACCCACAACTGGATTCAGGCATAATATAGGAGGCCGCCAGCAATTCTGTGACAACCTCTTCCATAAATAGGATGTTTGAAGGGATTGAGGACCCGACGAAATGTGAGGAACTCCCCATACGACTGGGCACATCCATGCAAATGACATTTATGGAGCATTCACGTCAGAACATAGATGCCCAATGCAGCCCAAGGAGCTTTTGGACTCAAGTCATAAAATGCTTTGGGCTGGAAGGGACCTTTAAAAGTCATCTAGCCCAACGCACCTGCAGCGAGCAGGGACATCTTTATACCAGACCAGGTTGCTCAGAGCCCCATCCAATCTGGCCTTGAATGCTTCTAGGGATGGGGCCTCCACCACCCCTCTGGGCAACCTGTGCCAGTGTTCCAACAACTCCCAAGATCTCCATTAGCTCTGTGCAGGCATGGCAGAGGACTTGCGTAAACTGATACCTTTCTGCAGCAGCAGCTGGCAACAGGGAAGAAGAATACTCTTGGGCATCTCAAATGGCACTAGACATGTATGTCTGGGCAACTAAATAAAGCCCTAAGTGTTAACCAATGTAAGCTTGAAACAGCAAGAATGGAAGGATTTGAAAGAATTATGCATTCGATGAAATTCCACTGTATTTTTTAGCAAAAAAACCCCAACCCTCTGACTTTGTTCTGTACCACTTATTATAAAATGCTCCATATTCAACCTGTCGGGGAAAAAAATGGGCAAATGTAAATTATTGGCATCAGAATGGCACAGAGAAGCAGCTGAGGACATTACAGTTATGTAAGCCAGCAAATTCTTTTTCACAAAACATGGTTTTAAAATAATGTATTTACTTTCTAAATTTATGCTTGTTAGACTGTTGCATATTCAAGAAGTCCTCATTGACAGACGATTTTCTTTCTCAGCCTTCAGCCAAAAGAGAACATAAAAGCAAGCTTAGCTAAAACAAAACCAACCTCTTCTTCCACCCTGCTTTACCTATAAAGTCTTCTGTGCCTTGTTCTGCTAAACACCCCACAAAACATGAAGTCTACCTCCTTGATCTGACAGAAACAGAAACAAAGCCTCTCACTTCCCTTAAAAGACCAGGAATAGAACTGAAGACAAAATTAATGCAAATAGCCCTCCAAATAACTGTTTATTTCAAATATGCAAAAATGTGGCCTATTAAATTTAGTAGGTGAACTCTTCTCAGTCTTAAAATTCAGGAGTGTATTTTTTGTGTAAACAATACTGCAAGCATACTATTTATTGCATTCCATTAAAGAATTTCAGTTTCTAAAACATAATAAATGCTAAAATCTGTCTTCATACACAGAAAATGCAAAGAACCTGAGATGTTATGTATTACTGCTTTCATTTTTTAATAAAAGGTCGTAAATTACCATTTAACCCATGACTGTCAATTTCCTGACTGACACTATGTGCAAACAGACTGTAACTGCAGCTATGTTTGTCAGAGAAATCAAACAGATCATCTAGAAAGAAGTCAGAACCATATAACAGATTTACATGTACTTGCTCTTTTGGACAGAAAGATTGCCGAAAATATCTTTAAGACTTGTATTGTTCTGTACAGAAGCTAACAACGATAACGATAGAGAAGCACAAAAGAATGAATTATAATGTAATTGTAACAAAATGTTTAAAAAAGTTAAAACCAGAATTCCCATGTCCCCAGTTTCACAACATATGACAGCAGTTAAAGAAAACATTTTTAATTAAAATTTAACTTGTATTAAAATTAATTAAGTTTTAAAGCTGATTGCCAAAATATATTAAGGAAGCCAATGGAAAAGCAGAATATTACAACAGACATAGTTTTATATTTATCTGGATAATGATTCACAATATAAAAAATATAGAGAAACAAATGTGACTCCCCAAGTCATATGCCCACCACAGAACGATCAAGGAATCGGTCTCATATGGAGAGCACTGTGCTCGTCTGTTTTGGAACTTCTGGTGTAGCAAGGAAATAAAAAAGGTTGACCTTATAACAAGCAATCTAGTCATGAAACTTAAGATACCAGGCTTCAGTTCCAGTTGCAGAATTCCTGCACAGGATTGTTAAAGCCTCTTCCCTTCTCTGCATTCTGCTTCCCCCTTTCTAAAAGGAATACAACAGAACTCGTCTATCTTGCAGGGAGTGCTAGAAGGTAAATAAAGGCAGTGTCTATAAGGAAAAAAGATAGACCGCTGCCTTTATTTGGTACGGCAGTTTCTATATCCCAAGAAGAGAGAGAAAACGCATACAAATCTTGAATATGAATCTTCTCAAGTTCAGGAATATTTAATTCTTGTTCATCTTCACTGTAATTCTGGTAATCCGCATTTTTATAACATAAATTCGGGTTTTGGTTGTTCTGCTTTTTTTTTTTAATTTTTTTTTCTTTCAACTCTTCTATCACACGGGATCTTCATTAAATAAATCCCCAAACGAGGCATAATGATGTCAAGTGCTAGCATCTGCCTAGCTATATATGGGGGAAAAAATCCACATAACCCAGAAACAGAAGTGGATATAGGATGATAAACTCTTTGAGCTTGTGAGAACAAAGGCCAGATCCAACATAAGATGAACGTTTTTGTATGGCAAAGGATAAGGTACTGAACTGGAAGTTGCTGTAGCTGACAGTACTCCCTCCCCTGGCCAAAGATTAAGCTTTCCCGTGCTCTGGTATCACCATCTATAAAAGGGCTTATTTGTAATTCATCTTCCTTTACATTTTATTCTGAGATCTATAACTTGCCAGCCTTGTAGAAACCAAAGTATTATTTTATTTTGGTGAAGATATAATAATATGTAGACAAAACAAATATTAGCTGCAGTAACTCCTAGTGTTGAAATTCCCCATCTGTATTTTCATATCACAGTGTTACATTTTTACCTCAAAGCACTTCGATTAACTGAACTTCTTACCACCATTCAGGATGTGATTTTATTATTTCCATTTTGCAGATAAAAAACCCAATGAAATAAGCCTCTACAGCTTAAATAAGGCCACAATGAAGAAGACAGCTAAGGTCCAAACAAAAGTTTCTGAAAGCAAGCTTTCTATCTTTATATTTTTTGTCTTGACACTGCTATAAAAATATAACCACGTATAAAGTTAATAATTTTTATTAATTTTTAGTTAAATATGATAGTTATTGATACCAGACTTGTGCCACTTGTAAGTGCAGAGGGCTGTATGTTATTACTTGACCGCCCAGATCAAAAGAAAGCTTTGAGAACACAAGAAAGGTGTTTCATTTTGCTATAATTTTTACAGTCTAAATCCACTGTTTCTAGCTCAGGCTATCATCGTGCTATTGTAAGGAAAATCTCTAAGCCAAATCTCCTGTTTGCTCTTGCAACAGCATTCTGGACAGCACCTTCTCTTCACGAGAGCAGTACAATCCAGCCAAGCACCCCTCAGTATCACCACCTTTCCACAGTCAATGAATTCCCTACCCGCCTCCTTGAAGACTAAAAAAGTACCCCATATGCAGTATTTCTCTTCCTATTCTAAGCTTTTAGATATGTACAAAAAGGCTTGTTTGCTATGGGAAGCATACGTCAAGAGGGCTTTTTATGATTGGCTGTATTCCAGGGTGCAGTTCTTTCAGCTTGCAGGTAGGTGTTTTTCTTTGTGTTGGAATTTTATCTCTGAGGATTGGCTATCACACATACACAGTTTTAGCTACGCCAAAATCCAAAGAAGCCAAATAAATGCGAGGAACGCTTTTGGAGCCACAATACATACTTGCTGCGAGCAGTATATGAAACCATGATCAGGGGTAGTTTCAGCAAAAGCTGAAAACTAACGTTGATGTGTTAGCCCAAGAGTCCCGATTTCCCCCACAAAGAATAAAAATGCTATTTTGAAAAAGCAAACCCCCAAAACTACCATCTTTATACATTTAACTACTAGCTCCATTAGAAGAGCAATTAAAAAATCAATTTAAACCAAATAGATTATTTCAGATACTAGTTTCTACCCACCACAATACTAAATAGACATTTCTCATGCGCAAAATCGAATCCAAAAGTATAGTTATGAATGCGCGTTTTTTTCCCCAGTTACTTTTTTTCTTCCATAAGAGACAAAAACAACCTACTGAGAAATCAGAACTCCTATATTAACTAAAAGATATTTCACAATACCTTCACGATCAATTTAACTTTATGTTATAGAAAAGCTTTTAAAATGCCTGGTCTCTTGGTACTTTTAACAGAAATTGCTTTGGACCATCTTTGCCCCAGAACATAATTCCTGGCTTGCATCGCTTAATAGTGTATACTGAAAAAGGAGTACCCTTCAGTTTTTGGGGGCAGATGACTGTACTTAGATTTATACAAATGCACTACCATCAATTTAATTTTACCACTATCAAATACTTCGGACAGAAATTAGGAGCAACCAACAAAAAGTTTCCTAAAGTCTCTGCGGAGTCATTACTTGAGGGCTGTTTTTTAGTCGCAACTAAAAATCTGGCATCACCATTTTGATCGGACACTGGCAAGGTTACCCTTTGGTTTGCAATCCGTTGTGCAGCGCAAACCCACAGCAATCCCCGAGTGCTGAAATTAGCTTTATACGGTGCATGGAAACACCACGGCCGAACACTCAGATATCAGGTCAGGGCCCAAGGAAGGAAACACATGGTCTGATCAAGGTGAACAGGGTGACTTGATGTCTGGAAGAGGGCTTGAGGGTCTGCTTCCATCCCATCTGCTTCCCTGCCCGCCTTCACACAAGCACCCTGCCCCCCCTAACTACCGCCCAGGCAGCCCTGCGG
>Ga0181612_182121_pt1 | contig 12049 bp, 6 predicted proteins | sample HoacroProtozoa21_FD_119630 | JGI IMG/M metagenome (GOLD analysis project Ga0181612, IMG submission 119630) | Hoatzin crop microbial communities from Cojedes, Venezuel. Combined Assembly of Gp0051906, Gp0051904, Gp0051908
CACCTCCCCGCCCCCCCCCGGGGGTCCCGCTTAGTTTTTCTTTTTTTTTTCCCATTTTTTTCCCCCGCCCCCCAAAAAAAAAAAAAAAAAAAAAAAAAAGCCTTCCTTAATCCTAGCACCTGTGGTTTTAATCACCACAGGAAATCCTGTTTCCACTAAAGTCAGTAAGACTTAAATATCGTCAGAGGAAAATGATCAGATTCACTAATTAAAATAAAAATAAAAAGGGAGACATATAAGCACAGCAGCTTATATACCAGAGGGTCTTGACATCTACTTAAAGCAAGCATGACAAAGTGAAGACAGTAGAGTAAAAGTCATCCCTTTAATCTCAGCATTTGAACTCCTGACCTGCATCTCTTTCTCAGTATTACAGCTGTTGCCTTCTATTTCTGAACCGCTCAGTGATGATCTGGGTTATATCTCCTTAAGTAACACACAAAGGATATCTCTAAATACTGTATTCCTAACGCAGCATCTGCAAGAGTTTATTCAACCAATTAAAATTAGGTAACTCAAGTTAGAATATGCACCCAGATTGCACTGTTGAAGTTTTAAGAAGATTATGGATAAAGTGAGATTAATGGGCAGCAACTTCAAAAATGGGCCAGCCAGTAATGCCATATTTGCAGTCATATTCTGCAGCTACAGAAAACAAACAGCCCTGGGTCTGGAGTTCTGTCTTCTTCACACGCGGCTTGCGCAGTCTGCACAGAAGAAAAGCTCCAATAAGCTAATGCAGCTTCAGAAATGTTTTTTCCTAATGATTTGTAAGCAACACGTGTTCAAGATGACCCCAGTGAGTTTACAGAGAGCAATGCATCATTTTATATTACCTCAGGAAAACAAACAAACCAAACCTCGTGCAATACCAAACTTTTGTGCTGCTCTCACCAGACCAGCTCTAGAGAAGGTCTTTGTGTTGCCCCTCAGCCTTACACATTTTTAAACCCATTTTCTATGCCTGGCTACTGAAATCCGTCAAAGCCGTGTTCTTCAATGGCAGATCAAACTACAGCCTTCCAGCCAGACGGTTTGAGCTTGGGGACTCAATCTAGAAGTCGAACAGAAAGATCCATTTCTTGATAGTGATAATTTTGAGACAGATCTAGATTATTTTAGAGCTGGATCTAGAACAGGCCACCTACATGGAGTGGCACAGGTGTTCAGCATCTACTTGTCCTGAATCAACCGCCGTTCAGATGGGATTGCATTTAAGGACACCAACTCTCCTGGTTTTTAGCGGGGCCCTGCGGACCCAGCAGGCTACAAGATCTACACAGCTGCTCAGCTTTCCCAGCAGCAGGGCTTCTGAGCCCTGTACCCAGACAGGGGTGCTCTGTGCTTCCCCAACTCGTGCCACCCAGAGGCACCAGCCCAGGTCCAGGCTGCCTAAGGAAGCTGAGGAGCAGCTCCAGCGGCACACCTGCCAGGCCCAACACAGGGCTGAGCGCCATGCCCTGTCTGGCCGCACACCACACAAAGAACTTGTGCAACAACCCTTTCTGAAACACACACGATCCCCCCCAGCTGGGCGGTCTGCACTGGGAGTGTGCTCAGGGAAGCGTTCTCCAGAAGGACGGCAACCTGAGAGCACCTCCCCTGTCATCCAAGGCAGGCTGTGGGTTAAGGACAAAGATCTTTAAAAGCATAAAGAAGATCAAAAGAATTGTGGTGTTTTCCCACAAATTTAAGAGTCCAGTATTTTCTAGAAAAATAAGAGAAAGGTATTGTGCAAACAAGATTTAAGAACAACAGATAAGAACAACAGATACAAAGAATGGAGAGCTATCTTCATTAAGAATATCAAAGCCCAATCTGTGCTTTGGACATCAGCTTCTAAACTTCTCCATTGTGGATGTAGACCAACAGCTGAAATGCCTACTCTCACAAATCTAAGTGTCATTTGAACATCCACCTCATTAACAATGAAGTCGGAGCTTAGAAAAGCCTACGCGATGGCCAACAATGCAGATGTTAGACCCATACCACCTCACATAAAGGACCCGAGTCGCACCACTCCAGTCTCTTAAGATACTAAAATAAATGAATTCATCACAAGGCAGATGGTCCAGCAATGTGCTTCAACAGTAACTGAAGTGAATGAGAACCAAAGACAGCGGTCTGTCTCTGGTAAGCATAATATTGACGTTATAGAAAGACACACAGGTACTTAATTTCCTTTCTTTCTTGAACTGTCTTTTCTATAAAAAATGCATTTCACTTCTGCTTTAATTCCAGGTAATGACATCAAAACTTCAAATAAAAGAATGCTCCAGCAGTTAAAAAAAGGGCAATGAAAGTAACTAACATAGCAGATGCATTTCTGACACTGCTTTGTTTTGGCAGAGTAATGAGCCCTTACACTGAAGATCTTGCCTGAAGGTTCTGAAGAATCTTCACAGTCTTTTTGTTATCGTGAATTAACACCCACTTGAGAATTTTATGCAGCCTTTTCTTAGACAAAAAAGAAATCTTTACATAAGCACGTAAGATTTCAGCAGGTACTGTCAAGTATTTCACTTGCCTAAAAACCAGCTGTACACAAAACTACACTATTGTTACCAACACGTAGCTGTGCAACACCCTTTATTTATGAACCTTAAGCTCTTTTGAAACCCATTGGGGCTATAACTGAGGAAGCAGACCTACACAATGGTAGAAACGCTAACAACATGGTTTTGATCGCCCTTCATCTGTACGGAGCGCTGTGAGGTGGTGACTGCATGGATTACATCACGGGCAGGTACTTCAAAGTCTCAGTTACAAAAAGCAGTAAGCTCAGGTACTCCACCCTCCAGTAAGTTTTCATTCAGCTGCCTGACTTCAGGCACCCCTCCTGAAATGGAATGTAGGCTACCCTAAGCATAAGGCTGCTTCAAAAGCATACTCAGAAATCTCTGCCGTTGGCAGAGCTGGGAATGAAGCCCGGGACTGTTGACACCTGTACTCCTACCTGCAGCTTCCTACTCTTCTAATACATCACTGCCCACAAACCTTGTGATTTACGGATCACTTCAAAAACAAAAGCCTCTTTAGATAAACTGTACGCAGCCTGAAAGTCGATGCAAACATCCACATAATCAAGAAAGCTTTTCACTGCCATTTTGCTTGGATGAAGCAATGCTGGTATGCATTTCTGTTCCCAACAGGAATGAGAATGTCCTCCTTTACTGGGATATAAGTTAAAAGCAACAAAGCAATTGAATAGCCACAGGCTCTCAGTCACAATCTCCACGACCACACTCATAACGCAGTTTGTAAAGGGCTCAAATTGCTAGTGGAATCTTTAAGTACTTCAATATTCAAACATGTTTTAAAACTATGGCAAACAACCCTCTGTTACCTACTCTTTGTGATCGCACAACCCTGTAACAGACCTGATTTAAAGACCTGATTAGTACATAACATCAGCAGGTTGTCTATTTAGCTGTTTCTAAACTACACATTAAGTTTCTGGTAAGAAGTGTAACCAGCGTATCTTTTAAGTGAACCATTTCTATTAATTATTTAGTGACTTCTGAGAACAGTTATGCCTGCAGGAAATCCTAGCGGTATCAAACCTCAATGCAAGTCTGATCCTGGTTAGCAGTTCACAATTAACACCATATATACTGGAAACAGAATTAAGACACAGAAAGAAAATGTTGCAAAATACTGCTCAAAAAGTTCACTCACTGGCATGAGAGAAAGGGCTATTGACACGACTGAGGCACTGTGAAGAAATAATGCTTTTTATGAGTATTCCTAAAACCACCTTCCAAAGTGCCTCTTGGAAGCCATTTGTGCTCACGAGCTCACCTCTGAAGGCTTGATGGAAGTGTCCTAACGAATTCTGCAATTTGATATCCAACAGATTAAACACATGGACTTAAACAAAAAGAAATCATTCCAAAGGATGAAGCATTACACAAACAAGAATCTTTGGTGTAAGCTATTCAGTTTGACTGGAGTTTTATTTCAACATGTCCCTTAAGACAGAAAAGCAATTAAAAAGATGCATTTGCAAACAAAATGCTTTGTCTAAGAAATATCAGCCACCCCTATCAGTCTGAAAAAGAATGATTAAGGAAAAGCCCTTATCTCCTAGACCATCTACAGAGGTGAAACCTTTGAGGTTTACATACTGACAAGAGGTTAAAAGCCACAGCTTTAGAGCAGCAGTAAATGAAATCAACAGTCTTCCACCATCTGCTAATTAAGAACTTGTCCAGTCTCCAGCGTCTGCCACTGAGGTCATAGTCTAAGTAGAACATCTTATTTAGCACTGGGATCCTATCTACTTAATAAGATGCAAAGAGTCTTCACTACCTCAAACCTTGTCCTGGCCCTCTTATTCCTTACCTCAGCAATTCTTGAAGAAATCATTGAGCAATTTGCAGGAGTTGGAAGTCAATAACGTTGATGACTGCTCTGTGTGGATATTAACTGTGCCAGGACTCATTTCATAAGAATGAGGAGTTTGTCATTTTAAGTTGTGCAGTGTTGTGTGCCAGATGACTTCTGCTGTCCTCCATGGAGATAGCTACTGAGCCAGCTCTCAACAGATGCGGCTTTACAGACCACCTTCTTCTGGAAGCATTAGATAGTCAAAACACTTATGGCCTCCAAACAATTCATTTCTCTCTTTAAAAGAATACGCACACACAAAAAGCCCTACCTCTACTAGGAAGCAGCTTCCAGCTCTTTTGTTCTGCTCAATTTGTGAACCCAGGAGACCTTGCCTCACAGCTGCAGACGTGGGAGCTCTTCCCTCCACGTTTTAGCAGGGAAGAAGGGAAGACGCTGTGGTGCTGCAGCACCACACACAACAAAGATATTCCACCACCTCTCCCAAAGTGTTTCCCCAACAGCAGGCTGAAGAAAAGCAGGAAGATGGGTCTTGGGTTTTTTTCATAGGTCAATTCATGCTTTCCTTGCTGAAAAATGTTACTACAATTAATGTGACGAGAAATTAGCCCAGAGGATAAGAGACATGGGGAAGAGCTGACCTTGTGCCTTCTCTTATTAAACAAAACTTTGTTGCTTTGCATGCAATCCATAGAATATTAAACTCTACATACTCTGGAGTTGGCTTGAAGCCTAACAAAACTGGAACCACCCCATCCTTATTGGCTTTATATAGATAGGTACAGAAATACACAAAGTTGAAATGATTCATGCTCTCTGGAATGAAGGGCAGCAGCACAGCTTTGCTTAAGCAGAGACATTCATGGGAGCAGGCAAAACAGTACTCTGATGGCTGGGAAAAGCCGCTGAAGGTTGCTCTTGGTAGCTATTGAAAAGGAAGAACATTACTGACAAAGCCGGTGGGGAGGCGGGTAGGGCAGCTGATCCCACGGCTGAGAGGAGACTGGATGCTGTCTGGGCCAAACAGGGTTTAGTTGTTCCTTTGAACTGCTAGTCAATTAAAAAAAACCTTGTGAAATAAATTGGCCAAACGCCTAAAATCAAAATATGTCACTCCTATCTGCCACAAGAGTCCTGAGCTTATTTCTCTTCTGGAGGTAGCCACCAATTTAATTTATTCAGCAGATTCTCCGCATACGGCACAACCAAAGGACAAGGCAAAGGCAAGGTACAGTACCAAAATTAAAAAACTATCCAATATACATAAAAATCTGAGTATTATGCTTCTTAAAAGGCAAGAAATGCTCTTCACTTACAGACAAAAAGTACTGTTCTGCACTCTAAATGAAATGGAAGCTCAAAATACTTCTAGCAATATTGATCTATTCCATGGTTTTCTTACATACACAAGCAACACTTCAGTGCTTTAATCAAAACACTACTTCAAAAATGCGCAAATAAAACTTGGAAACACCCCAATATTCTAGAAGTATTCTGAAAGTATTCTGAAATTTTTAATAAACGCCTCAGGATGTCGTAGTTCTTAAGAAAAACTAGACCACTTTCCAGAAATTTGATCTCAGACAGAGACTGGTGATATCAAACTAGAGAACGACTGTAGATTTAAGGGTGCCGATGTAATTTTTCCACACAAATAACCGAACTCTGTAGAAAGAAAGAACGTCAGATTAGACTATTATGCTGCTTCATAGTCTCAAAATCCGTTGTAGCACATTTTTGTGCTGAGCTAATGAGATGCCAGCTCTGGCTGAACAGCTACACAGATGTCTCGCCTTCAGAAGCTGGGATAACCATATGTCAAACCTCTGTGGTTTTGCCACTTCATATTTTGGGTGCATGTCTTCATTTGTGATAATAAATTATCAGGCCACAAACTAATGTCTCCTCAGATATCTAATATGTTTAACACTCAAAACAGCTTGAAAATCTAAACATTTCTGCTGTTAGCTTTGAGTTCTCCTCAAAGAATTACGCTGCGATATATACCAGATGAATAGGCTAGGGATAACACAACCATTGCCAGTAGTTAGGATGGGTTTCTCTGTCATTTTGTATGTATATTTATTATCCTGCAGTATACACAAAGTTCAAATCCCCTCCCCTCCTCAATGCCTTCATTAGGAAAATCTAAATCCACTCTCCTACCACACATATCAATGCAGAAGACTGAAAATCTGAAAGTTGCTCTAATCATATCTTGCACATAAGCAGGTACAAAGAAAGGTTTGTACGCAAGACATCCGTAGAAACAGCCAGAAGAGTACTCTGTATTTTAAGTATCAATTAATAGGCCCCCAGGCAGTTTCTTCACATAGCAAATGGGGAAATGCAATAGCAAAGTTAAACAAATGACAGCATCAGACAGCCAGTCTGGAACAGTGAAGACAGCAGAATTCAATCCCAGCCTCTCATTTAGAACACCTTCATCACAAAGCATTTCCTTCTGTATGCATATGCTTATATGGAATATATTCTTATTACATATGTCAGCTTCTGCACCTTTGCAACCACACAACTAATTAGGAGAAATTGCTGTCGCTTAAGCAAAGCCAATAGGTGTTACCCTGACAGACGTCTTCCAAAATTTAGTACTGTTACAGCATGCACCTAAGAGGAAGGGCTTTGTTTGACCCTCTACAGACCTGAGGAATTAGCATTATAGCTGACTAAGCCCACAGGATGTATCTCAGAGGTCCGGCTCCTTACTGAAAAAGGCCAGAACACCAGAACTGCAAATGAAGCGACACTGAATACCATTTTACACGGTATTGCTAGAAAAGTCCTCCCTCCTCCAACAAAAACAATCGCGACGACTGTCCTTTCCTCTCTTACCAGTCTCTTAGCTTATACAGCTTCGGACTTGCAATGGAAAAAAACATACATACATACAAAAATAAATATAAAAGCCAATCAGTAGGGTCAAGTCTCTCTTTTTACAATTGTGTTTCCAGAGTTGTCTCCAATCAAACTAATGCTCCAAGACCAGAACTATCACATTAATGGTTACTTTTCTTTGTTATCTACAAAACCTTTTCTGGCCAGAGTAGTAAAGACTCTATAGGAGTCTGATAACTTTACAAGGTGACAGCATTTCTGTATTTATTGTAAGCCATTTCTATTGCAAATTGCTAACAACTTTTCAAAGTGCAACACTGATTTGGAAAAGCAGGCACACTAATACATCAATTGCCATGACTAATGTATAAACTTTTAATGACCTTGGCAAAATCTTTCTTTCACTGGGCAGGTGCCACTATTTTGACTGTACAAAATGTTTTGGAAATATGTTGAAAATTATACATGTTTTGGAAAATATTTCAGGATTTCAGTATAGCAAATGAAGTTATATTAAATAAAAGTTTGATGTGAAGGAGAAAACACTCCAAAGTTGTGCAAGTCTTTTTTTTTTTTCAAAAAAAAAAAGAGATATTCTCCAAGTGTTGTACATTCACAGAATGCTGACTTTTTATCCAAACAAAAGTTAAGAAGATAAAACATTATCTTGAATAGTTTTCTGTTCCATTCAGTCACTGTCGTCATCTTGCTCCAGACCACCTCCTTGTTCAGTATTGCCCTCTCCATCACTTTCCTTGTCCCAGTCTTTCATAGATGCTCCCATCATGAAGTCATCACGCAGTATATTCCATTCTGGCACCTCTTCAGACTTCATTTCGCCCTAAATATTTGAGGGGAGGAGAAGAGGGAACAGCAGAAGATGAGATGAATGTGAAAAGCAGTAAAAGACACAAGCTCTTCAGGCAATCAAAATAACACATCTCACAATCTGCATCAGCAGACCTACCAAGGGCTCACTCTTTACGCAAATAGTACACAGAAACATGCAGGACAATCATAAATGACTTGATGCTAATAAGCAAACTTGTTTTAACCAACCAATAAAAGAAATATGGAAAGAAAACAATTATTCCTCATGGATGAAACAGTCAACCCTGGGCATGGCTTTCTTTATTAAAATCTTTCTTGGCAATCAGAATGGATTCATGATATCATTTATTAACCCCCAGGTGCTGCTTCATTAGAACACTTCTTGGCACATTTCTAACACACAAATATGGATTTAATAACGGCTTAAAAACCCCCAAATTTAATATTTAACATATTCTGAGATATGTGAACCAAATCCCCTTTATGTGGATTATTACCTCACTACCTGGGCTTGTCATATGGTGCAAAGCTGCTTCTAAAAGAAACAAAGTTCATCCACACTCAGCATGCCAACAACACCTTACTCCAAATTTCCTACCTCTTGAAAGTGGATAAACTAAGGCCACACTACACAGACCGGTGAATAAAAAAGAAAAGTGACAGGAGTGTAGTTTTAGGTTAGCACTGGAAACCGTGCTTGGTTGCCGCTCTTCAAAGCGGCAGATCGTATTTGGGCAGTGCAACAGCCCCATCCTGTGGCAACAGTTACGAAGAACAGCTTGACGCTATTCCTACATTCTCACCGAAGGAAACTACTAAAAAACTGCTCAGCGTGCTGAAGAAAGATTTCAATGGTTTAAACCTCGGTAGCAAAATACTTCTGAGGAAGAACGTGGCTCAGTGTCCAGCAGGCAAGCAAAAAATTGTCCTGTCAAAGCGGAATCAGGGGCACTGAAAACCGTAATTTACTTTTGCAGGGTCTCTGAAACAAAGTAAACACAGGCACCCGCTCTCCTGCTCAAAAGGAGAGACCTCAACAGACTCACCCTAGTTTAAGTAACTACCACCTCCTGGTACTGTACAGTGGACGAGGGTCATCTGTTACAGCATCCTCTGGAGATGCAGATTTGCCTACTAGATGCAAAACCTGTAGTAAATGTATGATCGCTACAGACATTTGTTCATGCCTCTTCTTTGTCATGCATCTAGGAATATGCGATACATAGAACCACGGCATATTTAAGCTGACGTCCATGCAATCTTTGGGAGACAGCAGCATATAGAATTTAATGGCAGCAGAAATAAGGAATAGAGAATGCAGGTCCGTCACTGTAAATCTAACGCATCACATCATGCCAGCAAGTCTGCCAAACAAGGTATGTATTTTTAACAGCTAGTCAAAGCAGAAATGCTAAATGTGACTTCTCCTGCAGTTCTTTTTGAAAAACTACTCTCACAAAAATAGGGTAACAAGTCTTAACATTTTCCTTCCCAAAAGGAATCTCCCAGGGCCCCGTTCAAAAAAAGAGAAACTCTACAGCTGTTCCTCAAGATGTTGGCACTGTGTTTTGTTTTGGGGTTTTTTCTGTTGTCTTCACAGGTGCTCTCATTAATGCCTACTCCTAAGACTAACTCTCCCATCCCAGTAATTCCCCTTTTCCCCAGGGTGGTGCCTTCTAACCATCCCACTTTTGCAGCAATTCACTTCAAATGCTTTATCCAGTAAAGCCTGACATCATCTCAGACAGGGTAATCAATTACCTGGAATTAAAGAGTTACAGATAAGGTAGGTCCCTAGGCAGACCTTACAATGTTCGTATGGGAATAATCTACATTAGTGCAAACACATGTTCTCTGTTCTGGGACACAAAGAGAGGGTAGCTTTCTGCCCCTCCCCCTCAACTTTATTTGGGTTGTTTTATATAGAGAGAAAGGTCAAAAAGATTCCAAAAGTCACAATGCTTTTTCTTTTTTAATCCCAGACCTTTTATAAATCACTGTTTGAACATGCCACAGAGCAGAATTTGACATACCTAAATGGAAAATCCCTAGAAAATAACCCAATTTTCTTATTATAATACAATAATAACGAACCCAACAGATTCTATTGTTTTTCCCCAGATGCGCAGAACAGGGAATTGTTTTGTTTTTTAAACAGCACAGAAGCAGTAGATTATTGTCAACAATGACAGTGAAAGACTCAGGGTTTCAAAAGCCCAATGCTCACATTCATCACAACCTACTATTCAGCAGCCATTCGCCCTTCTTCCTGGCCGTGTCAAGTGAACAACAGGACAAAAGCAGGACCTCAACAAAAGAGGGATGCTGATCCTCCATAGCGTTACCCACTATGTAAGGCACCACAAAAGTTTGAATAGAGTTATACAACAGGCCCTAAGGCGAAAAGACAGAGGTAGCATGTCAAAGTCTCAAAGATGAAGATTAAATGCTTGAAAGCAAATATTTAATCAATTTCAAGCATGCTCCCAAGTAAAGAAAACCCCATATTTAGTATCTTCATTCCTAACTCATTTATTGCTCTATTTTCCCCTCAGAATAAAGACTCCCCAAATCCATTACATCACAAAAAATTCCTGGAGTCTGAAGAAAATACACAGCAAGACTATCTGTATAATTAACAACCATTTCAACTGTAACATCACTTCCCAGCTTGCTTTATGTAAGAATGGTAATACACCTGGGTTTTCAATGCCATAATCTGGTTTCATCTAAATAAAACAAAACCGATTCTTGGCAGGTGGAAAATAAACCAGCTTGCATTCTATGCAACTGCTTTTGAACCTCCAGTCAGCTGTTCAGCCACATCTCCCACACTTCACTACAACACTGAAGCCCCTTTTGAACATTCCCAAAGCAGGCTACGTAAATATTAGTGTGCAATGCTACATAAAGCGGATCCTTCGGTAAGATAAGGAGTGAAAAATTCTGGTGTTGCTTTTTTCCCCTCTCCTTTTTTAGACAGACATTTGAACGCATTTCTTCTTTCCCTGAAGGTGTGGCAACCTATTTCAAATGGTTGGACATGCAGCAGTCAGTAGAATATCTCAGGAGTCACGAACACATGGTGATGCACTTGTTATCACGAGCTGAAATAAGACAGGCCAAAATGTGCTATGTGGTTACTCTAGTGCAGATACTTACTTGCTGGGACAGACCGACAGTTCAGTTGAAAAGAGTTCATTATATGATCATTACTGACTGATAAAACAAACAGCATCTTGCCCTCTTGGTGTGCCACCTAAGCTATTACAGCATTAGCTCAAGTCTGACACAAGTAGGGCTCCGTAGTGGGGATGTACTTCCCAAACTAATTCTGGTTTGAAGACTTAGTCTGTAAAATCTGCACCAGGACAAGATGAACTGAAACTCTTCGCCAAGTGCTAGTAAAATCAACCACCCACCCACAAAGTTTAGGTCTGTCACCTACAACAAACAGCCATCCCTTGCATGACCGCGGCTGGAATTGCCTCCTGGATGCTTTCAGAGGAAATGGTCTGTGAAAGTCCCATGGCATCATCATCAGCTATATGATGAAGTTAGAAATGTTGCTGTTTCTTTTCATTTCTTTACAAATTGCAAAAACTTTGAGCTCTGTAATTCACTCTTGGTCAATGACATTGCATAAAGTATCTTCAACTGAGACCTGCCAAACTCATCACTGCAGTTGTGGCAGACTGTGCTGCTGCTCAGGTGGGAGATCGATCCTCTCTGAAGTCGTCAGAAGCAGCAGCAGGATACCTGTAACTGTACATGGCTGCTTCAGTCTGCACACCAGTGTCTTGGCTCAAATTCTGCTTCCTTTGAAAACTTAATCATAGAATCACAGAATGGTAGGGGCTGGAAGGGACCTCTGTGCGTCATCTAGTCCAACCCCCCTGCCGAAGCAGGGTCACCTACAGCAGGCTGCACAGGACCTTGTCCAGGCAGGTCTTGAATATCTCCAGAGAAGGAGACTCCACAACCTCCCTGGGCAGCCTGTTCCAGGGCTCCG
>Ga0181612_102093_pt1 | contig 12048 bp, 9 predicted proteins | sample HoacroProtozoa21_FD_119630 | JGI IMG/M metagenome (GOLD analysis project Ga0181612, IMG submission 119630) | Hoatzin crop microbial communities from Cojedes, Venezuel. Combined Assembly of Gp0051906, Gp0051904, Gp0051908
TATGGCCCCTTATTCTGGAGGCTATTCTTTGGGGCTTCGCCATGCTGCTGACTCCATGCGTTTTCCCGATGGTACCGATGACGGTGTCGTTCTTCTTGAAGAGTTCCGAAAATGCCGCTGCAGGCCGTTTCAAGGCCTTTATGTATGGGCTTTTCATCGTTCTGCTTTATACGGTTCCGATTTCCATCATTATTCTACTGACCAGAGTAATCGGTGGAGAGGCCGTGACTGCCGACATATTTAATTGGCTTTCTACGCATTGGCTTCCGAATATCATTTTCTTCATCGTGTTTATGATATTCGCGGCGTCTTTCTTCGGGGCGTTTGAGATTGTGCTGCCGTCCGGCATTGTGAATAAAAGCGATAGCAAGAGTCGTGGCGCCGGTTTGGGTGGCGTTTTCTTCATGGCTCTGACGCTTGTGCTGGTGTCTTTTTCTTGCACCGGTCCCATCGTGGGTTCCGTGCTGATTAAGTCTACTCAGGGCGAGTTCTGGACGCCTATGGTGACAATGCTGGCGTTTTCCATCGCTTTCGCTCTTCCTTTTACTCTTCTAGCGTTCTTCCCGACCGTTCTGAAGAAGATGAAGGGGGCGACTTGGCTGAATTCGGTCAAGGTGGTGCTTGGTTTTATCGAGGTTGCTCTGGGCTTTAAGTTCTTGAGTGTTGCCGACCAGACTTATCATTGGGGCATCCTTGATAGGCATGTTTATCTGGCTATCTGGATTGTGACTTTCTCTCTTCTGGGCTTCTATTTGCTTGGTAAGATTCGTTTCAAAAATGATGAGAAGGTTGAGAGTATCGGTGTTGTTAGGCTGGCTCTGGCGATTGCCGTTTTCTCCTTTGTCGTGTATATGATTCCTGGCATGTGGGGCGCTCCGCTGAAGGCTTTGTCTGGTTATTTGCCGCCTCTTGAGACTCAGGATTTCATTGTCTATAATAATGCTGATGGGGCTCCTTCGGCCAATGTAGTGACGACTCAGGCTGAAACTTCCTCCAATAAGTTTGATCTTAAGATGCCACTTGGGCTTCAGGGGTATTTCACTTTAGAGGAGGGTTTGAAGGCTTCCAAGGAGGCGAATAAGCCTTTGTTCGTGGATATTACGGGGCATGGTTGTGTGAATTGCAGGGAGATGGAGCAGAGGGTTTGGAGTGATCCGAGGGTGTTGAAGATTCTAAACGAGGATTATGTTCTGGTGGCTTTGTATACCGATGATAAGAGTAAACTCGCGAAGGAGGATTGGGTGACGACTGAGAGCGGCAAGGTTCTGAAGGACCTCGGGCGCGTCAATTCTTATATTGCTCGTACTCGTTTTGGTGTCAATGCGCAGCCGAATTATGCTCTTCTTGATTCCGATGGCAATTTGCTTGTTCCCGTTCGTGGCTACAATCTCGACGTCGACGCCTTCATCTCTTTCCTCAACTCCGGCCTCGAAAAATTCCGCAACTAAATATTTTGGAGACGGCTGCTCGGCTATCGCAGCATCGTGCGATGTTGCGACTGGCGGTAGATCTTTTCGTTTTGAAGGAGACGTTCGCGCTCGGGGGCGGGGACGGCGAAGTCGATGAATTTTTCCCAGATGTAGCGGATTGCTTGAGCGGAGGGATGGACCATATCTTCTGCATAGAAGCGATAGTCTCGGAGTTCGTCTAGAAGGATCTCGTAGGCCGGAAAATATTCGCATCTATCGGCATAGGCCTCACAAATCTCGCTCTCAGATAGCAGCAAAAGGGATTTGCTGAGTTGGTTGCCATGGGCGGTATCAGCCATATGGCGAACTGGGCTGACCGTGAATATGAATTTCTTATCGGGATTCGCCTCAACCATGGTCCTCAAAAGTTCGACTATTCTCTCTTGCGACAAGCGATACCTCTCGAACTCCCCTGCCGGTCTCTTGAGGCAATTCGCCACGACCTCGCCACTCTTCAAATATTTAAAGCAGAATGCCGTGCCGAGGGTTATTATAACCTTATTGCAGCTTTTGAAAAAGTCGCATGCCTTCGATAACGAGTCATTAGCATTTTCCAGAAACTCCTCCGTGGTCGCGCGAGCGAAGGATGTATGATGGTGGAAGGAGCATATTAGGCCGGCACCGGCACCCATGGGTTCGCAATCAGAGGCGACAAAAGCCTTCCCGCTGGACAACCTTTCCAAAGCCGAAAAAACGGATTCGGGATTATACAAAGTGCCGAACGGATTGACAAGGGCATCAAACCCCGACTCGATCAGTTTCTGCCCTATTCCGTCGGCAAAGCAACTGCCCAAAACCAAAATTTTATCGCCATAGGATATGCCCAAATGGCTATTTCCGCAATCAACTAATGTCTGGAGTTTCATCGAATACTATGATTTGTCTGCAAAATTAGTTATTTTTGCAGATATGTCAACTAAAGACGCCCGATGAAGCAACTCAAGAAAATCGCCTCCATATTGACCCTCTTACTTCTGGCTACCAATCTTTTAGCTCAGGAAGGCTATAGTGTGAAAGTCACTAATCCCAAGAAGGTCAGGATGGTCTATGACGTTGATTTCCAGTATTATTTCGATAATCGCGAATTCACAACCGGCGGCGAGAAGTTCTTGAATTCCATGACAATAAATTCGGCCAGACTCACTCCATCCGCCGGCATAGAAATACGCCAATCAGGCACCTTGGAACACAGAATCATGGCCGGAATTGACATCATGAAAAACATGGGCGAGGCGCCAGTCGATGACTCTCAATCTTCGCTAAATAATTGGAAACTTTTCCGAGAAATCACTCTCTACTATCGTATAAGGGCGATTTTGGGCAATACGGTGGTTACCGGTTATGCCGGCATCTTCCCTAGAAGCATGACGGTTGGCGACTACACTCCCGCCTTTATTTCCGACTCGCTGAGGCATTTCGACAATAATCTTGAAGGCATTTTGGTTCAATTCCATATGCCCAAGGGTTTCTGCGAAGTCGGTCTTGATTGGATGGGCAAGGAAGGCGAAGGCCGAAGGGAGAGATTTATGCTGTATTCCTATGGCATCGCCAATGTAAAGCCGTGGTTTTCTGCCGGTTGGCGTTTCAATGGCTATCATCTTGCCAATCCGACGGATGCGCATCTGGGTGTATGCGACAATGTGCTTGCGGAGCCATTCGTTAAATTCAGCTATGGCAAGCCTCTCGGATTGCAGGAACTTTCGGCGGAACTTGGATGGATGCAGGGTTATCAGAGAGACCGATTGATAGACGAAAAAGCCGTATTTCCACACGGGGCCGAACTCACCCTGAAGGCGAAAAAGTGGAACGTAGGCATCTGGAACACGTCTTTTGTGGGCACTGGCATGATGCCATATTACAATAGCACCGATGTGGCCGGCAACAAATATGGTTCGCTGCTCTATTTCGGAGATCCCAATTATCGCCTGCATGAAGATTCATCCATGTCGACCGGTTTCTATGACCGCATGGAAATATTTTGGCAGCCAAATATAGCCGAATTCGTGGACCTTCGCCTTTCAGCCGTCATGCACTTCAACGAGGGCGGTTTCCAAGGCTGGCAGCAGCGTCTCGGCATAGTTGTATGCCTTGATAGGCTTCTCAACGGCAACAAAATCATAATTCGCAAAAACAAAAAACAAAAAGAAAAAATATACACATTATAGTATGAAACTCAGACACGCTCTCATCTTCGCATTGGCGGTAACAGCCTGCACATCACGTCCCAAGGACGGAGTATACACCTTCCAGGTGCTCACCACGAATGACACCCACGGCACATGGTTCGATTCGACCTACACCGGCGGTGGCATCAAGAAATCGCTCTACGGCATCATGGCAAAGGTGGATAGCGTAAGGCAGGCGGTCGGCAAGGAGAATGTGATTCTGGTCGATGCCGGCGATTGCCTTCAGGGCGACAATGCGGTATACTATTATGACTATGTGGATACGGTTTCCCCGCATCTCTACCCTCGTCTCGTTGAGTACATGGGCTATGAGGCCGTTGCGGTCGGCAATCATGACATCGAGGCCGGTCATCATGTCTATGACAGGGTGGCTAAGCAGTTGGAGGCTAAGGGTATTCCTTTCATGGCAGCCAATGCGGTGCGCACAGATAACGGCAAGCCTTATTTCACTCCATACAAAATCATCAAGAGAAATGGTCTCAAAATCGCCATTCTTGGCTACACAAATGCCAATATGAAGGAATGGCTTTCAGAGGATATTTGGAGCGGTATGGATTTCAAGAATCTTATTCCTCAGGTGCAGGAGGATGTGGATAGAATTACCGCCAAGGAGAAACCTCAGATGGTGATTGTGCTTGTTCATTCAGGCACCGGCAAGGGCGATGGCAGCATTCTTGAGAGCCAAGGTTTGGACCTCTACGAAAGTTTGCATGGCGTAGATTTCTTGGTTTGTTCGCATGACCATAGTGCCCGTATCGTTGAGGGTGATGAGATTTGCTTGATTGATTCCGGTAGTCATTCTCGTAATGTCGGACATGGCGAAATCACAATTACGATTAAGGATGGCAAAGTGGTGGACAAGAAGCTGAGGGCCGAATTGATTCCCGTTGTAGCTTCTCAGGTGGACACTGCCATGAGAAATTATTTCAGGAAGGATTTCGAGACGGTGAAGGCTTTTTCGACCAGGGAAATCGGCGAGTTGCAGGTTGACCTTGTTTCCAAGGATTCCTACAAGGGCATGTGCGACTATGTCAATCTCATCCATGCGGTTTGCCTTGGTTGCAGTCCTGCTGAGATTTCTTTCGCCGCTCCCCTCTCCTATAATAAGACCATCAAGGCTGGAACTCTTGTTTACAATGACCTTATAAATATTTATCCTTACGAGAATTTGCTTTACATCATCAAGATGACTGGCGAGGAGGTTAAGAATTTCTTGGAGTATTCATATGATGGTTGGATTGAGCAGAATGATCTCAAAGGCAATGGTCATGTTCTCAGAATTCAGAAGAAAAATGACCTTAGGAATAGCCAGGATGGGTGGTCATTCGTGAAGAGGAGTTATAATTTCGATTCGGCCGGCGGTCTTGTCTATACCGTGGATGTGACTAAGCCAAAGGGCGAACGTGTGAATATTATTTCCATGGCGGATGGTTCTGCTTTTGATATGGCCAAGGAGTATAATGTTGCCATGACTTCTTATAGGGCTAATGGTGGCGGTAGCACTCTTCCTGAGGGTGCCGGCATCAAGAATGTGAATGAGAGGATTGTCAAGAGATATCCTGAAATCAGGAATATCATTTACGATTATATCAAGGAGAAAGGCACTCTCGATCCCGCTGTGTTCAGCGATCCTGCCCTCATCGGTCACTGGTCCTTCATCCCCTCCCCTCAGGCCCAAAACGCCATCGAAGCCGACTGGAAACTTTTATTTGGGAAATAAAAGTTTCATCGTACCCCCAGTCCCTTCGGGACAGCCCCGAGGGGCATGCCGCCTTCGCTACGCTCTCGGCGGGCGGCTCTCAGGGCATCGCATTGCTCGCCCTTTCGCCGCGGCGGCTCGCGCCGCCTGGTTAAAGTATTGAATAATAAGGAGATAGTAAAAAAGTTGAAAAAAGTTAAAATTTTTTGCAACGAATCGAGGCCGAATTGCATCTATATAGCGAGGATAACAAAAACGGCCTAACTTTTACATAGAACCTTTACTTATTCAATATACTATAATTTTTTGGTTGAAAACGTCATCTAGGGCTACGGATGACGTTTTTCTTTTTATGCTATATTGAATCTAAAGGTTCCTAAAACAAGATGGAAAAGGTCTCTAGATTGGACCCTATTTGCCGGCCTCATTTTCGATCCACTCCCTTGGCGAGACGCCCGTGATTTTCTTGAACTGCTTGTAAAAGTTGGATTTATCCTTGAAGCCAAGACGGTCCGCAATCTCATAGATTCGTGTCCCAGGTTCATTCCGGTAGAGAATCTTGAACTGCTCAATCCTCATCTCGGATCGCCATGTCCTGAAATCCTTACCCAAATAATGCTTAAAGAAATTCTGCAATTTCTCCTTGGGGACCTTAGTGGCCTTCGACAACCTCTGAATGGTCAAATCTTTGGAAAAATTAGCCGGATTTCTAGCCCAATCATTGATTAAGCCATCAATATCCTCATAGTCCATGGCCTCTCGACGAAAATTTTCGATAGGAGTAACTGACGACTTGTCGAATTTATCAAGCAGGAGCATTTTGGCGGTCTTTAGTGAAGCACCCTCTCCTGAATCTTTGGCGAACGCCTTCTTTAGAAAATTCATTTCTTTCGGTTATTAGTTATAGTTTTTGTCAATCTTCCTGATGGATTTGGAACCATCATGAGACAAAGATTTAAGTTTATTCCCACCATATGGGAAGGTTCTATTACAAAATTAGTTACTTTTTACTAATTTTGCAATCCAAAAATTATCGAAACGAAATTGTATGTTTGAAAATCTACAGGAAAGACTCGAAAGATCCTTCAAAATATTAAAAGGTGAAGGCAAAATAACTGAAATTAATGTCGCTGAGACCGTCAAGGATATCCGCAAGGCCCTCTTGGACGCCGACGTAAGCTACAAGGTGGCCAAGGAATTCTGTGACAAAGTCAAGGACAAAGCCATGGGCCAGGACGTTCTGACCGCGGTTAAGCCTCAGCAGATGTTGGTAAAGATTGTCCATGATGAACTTACCGAGTTCATGGGCAGCAATGCCAGCGACATTAACATAAAAGGCAACCCTGGAGTGGTTCTGGTGGCCGGTTTGAATGGTTCCGGTAAGACAACTTTCTCCGCCAAACTTGCTCTCCATATCAAGAGCAAGAAGGGCATGAAGGTGCTTCTCGCTGCCTGCGATACCTTCCGTCCCGCCGCTATTGAGCAGTTGAAGGTGCTTGGCGATCAGATTGGTGTGCCGGTATATACCGAGGAGGGCGTCAGCGACCCTATCAAGATTGCACAAAATGCCATTGCCAAGGCCAAAGCCGAAGGTATTCCTGTGGTTATCGTGGATACCGCCGGTCGTCTTGCCGTGGATGAGCAACTCATGAATGAGATTTCCGCTCTTCATAAGGCCATCAATCCGACCGAGACTTTGTTCGTTGTCGATGCCATGACCGGTCAGGATGCCGTTGAGACCGCAAAAATCTTCAATGACAGGCTTGATTACGATGGCGTCGTTCTGACAAAGATGGATGGTGACACAAGAGGTGGTGCCGCGCTTTCCATTAAGGCCGTTGTCGGCAAGCCGATTAAATTCGTGTCTACGGGCGAGAAGATGGAGGCTCTGGATGTATTCCATCCCGCCAGAATCGCGGATCGTATCCTCGGCATGGGTGATGTCGTTTCCCTCGTGGAGAAGGCTCAGGAGCAGTTCGACGAGAAACAGGCTCGCGAGCTCAAGAAGAAACTCGCCAAGGACCAGTATACTTTCATGGATTTCTACAACCAGATCCAGCAGATCAAGAAGATGGGTAACATTAAGGATCTTGCCGGAATGTTGCCTGGCGTTGGCAAGATGATCAAGGATGTGGACATAGATAATGATGCTTTCAAGGGCATAGAGGCCATAATCTTGGCTATGACTCCTTATGAGAGGGAGCATCCGGAGGTGCTGAATGGTAGCCGCCGCAAGAGAATTGCCGATGGATCTGGTACCTCTCTTCAGGAGGTCAATAGGCTCGTTAAGCAGTTCGAGGGTTCTCGCAAGATGATGAAAGAGGCCATGACCGGCAATCTCGCTCAGCGCATGCAGTCTCTCAAAGGCAATTTCCGCCGCTAAAACCTCCTACAAGCCTCACGAACCCTCCTTCCGTGCTGGCAGGTAAGTGTCTGATAATTAAATTAATCCCCTCTTTAAGGTACTCCAAAAAGAGGGGGTTAACTATTTTATACCATTAACTATCAATAAGTTATCCGCCAGCCACCAACCGGTGCATTCAAGGCATCAATAGGCCTTCAGCCTATTGATGCGCAGGTCTTAGCAAATCAAGAACGACCTTGACGGGATTAAAGGTCTCGAGGGGAACCTCAACGAAGAGGGTGTTCCAGTCGCTCATGGCACCATTCCAAAGGCCAGGAAGCTCAAGAGCCTGAAGTTCCCTACCCTGGAAACTCTTCGATGAAATAAAGCCCGCATCCTCATCCACATACTTCAAAAGGTCATATTTATGGCCCTTATAGTCATGCAGACAGCAAACCAAATCCACCGGATTGAAATGAGTCGCATTAGCCAGAATCTCGCTTGACCTGCTATCATTCTTATTAATCTGCACACTCTCCAGAATCTGCAAATTGGAAGAACCATCCTTACCGGCAATCACGAAAGGACCACCACCAGGCTCACCCTCATTCTTAACCATACCGCACACACGAATCGGCCTATCCAACTTAGACCTCAACATAGCAACCCTCTGCTCAGGAGAAGTAGTCAAAGGAAGCTGAATGCAAAGCATCTTATCCAAGAAAGCCTCAATCTCATCGCAAAGCCTCCTGCTCTTGGCAGAAGAAGGATCACCAGCCTCATCCAACCCATTAAGATAGCCGAAAATCTTATCCCTCAATTCGAGAGCCTTACCCATCAGCACCTTCTTATATTTAGCGGTCACGGGCAGCAACCTCTCATTAGAAACATTATCGATATTCTTGATGGAAACCATCTCGGCATCAACCTTATTGAGATTGTAGATAAGCGCACCATGGCCACCAGGACGGAAAAGAAGTTCATCTTTATCGGTCCTGAAAGGCTTACCGCTAGGGTCAGCGGCTATGGTATCGGTAGCAGGGTCCTGATAAGTAAACTCCACATAATACTTCACACCATAGCGAGCCTCATACTTCATCTTAACCTCTTCAAGAACCTCCTCGAAAAGTTCACGATGCTCCGGCGAAATAGTCACCACAAGATTAGCGGTATTATCATCATTACGCATATAATCCTGCGCCTCCACAAGATGCTCAGCAAAAGCGGTACGAACCTCATTCTCATACCTGTGGAAAAGAATCACACCCTTAGGCTTCTTACCATAGCCAAGACCTGGTTCACGAAGCAAAGTCTCAGCAACTTTAAGACGATAGGTCGGAGAATCCTCAGGTTCGCCAAACAAATCCTCACTCCAGAAAGCGAAAGACTTAATATTCTTAGCCAAGCGATCAACAGCGGAATCCTTCGGCACATCCACACCCTCATCTTCCAAAGTCGCAAGACCTGAAAATATGTCTTTAAACATTCTGGAAGCGGCACCGGAAGCCGGCACAAACTTACATTTGCCATTCACCTTGGCATTTTCATAATACTTAACGGCAGCTTTCTCTTCCTCCTCCGAAAGCACCATAATGCCACGGCCTGGAGTCGCAGCACTCACGATTTTCATCCATGGGAAGCCTTTCTTGAATCTGTCTAGCTGACTTTGTACGTTTTTGGCAGAGGAGCCACGGCTCTCAATCTGCTTAAGGTCTTTTTCTGAAAACATTTGGTATTAGTTTAATGATTATTATTCAATGAAAACATCTCTGCGATAATGATAATTCTCCCTCAACTTCTCGAAATTATCGGGATCCATACGGAACATGAAATCATCCGTAAAAATGGGATAATTATACTGGAAAACGGAAGCGATTTCGCCCTGACTCTTGCCCCTCAGACGCAATCTCACAGCCTCATTTTCAGGCACATCGGTCGGAGGGAAGAAATCATACAACTCCTCTATGCCGAAATAACGAGCAACCGCACGAACAACAGCCGCGGTACCATTTTGCTTGCCCTGATATGAATAGCCAGCGATATGCGGAGTCGCAATGCTCACCTTCTCCAGAAGTTCCTTATTAATATGCGGCTCATTCTGCCATGTATCCAAAATCACCGGACCCAACTTGCCCAAAGCACCCATAAGAGCCTCCTCATCCACAACCTCGCCCCTCGAAGAATTGATAAAGAAAGTGCCCTTCTTCATGGTCGCGAAAAACTTCTTATCGGCAAGCAGCCTGGTGCTATCATCAAGCGGCACATGCATGGTCACAATATCGGAATTTTTCAGCAAATATTCCAAGTCGCAAAACTCAAAATGTCCCTCTACAGCCTCGCGAGGAGGGTCATTTTTAAGAACTTGATAGCCAAGATTTTTTGCCATGACATCTACCCTCTTGCCCACATTTCCGACACCAATAATGCCTATGACTTTATCATCCAATTTTATGGAATTTCGGGAAGCCACGCCATAGAGAGCGGAAAAAACATAGCCAGCAACACCCTGCGCATTGCAGCCAGGAGCATTTCTCACCGAAATTCCATTGGCGTCGCACCATTCGAGATCGACATGGTCCAGACCGATAGTGGCTGAAGCAATGATTTTCACGGAAGAACCTTCTAGCAAAGAGGCATTGCAGCGAGTGCGAGTGCGAGTCATAAGAGCATCCGCATCCCTCACCATATCGGCATCAATCTCGCTAGCCTGCGCATAAACTACCTCGGCATAGGGCTCGAAAACCCCTTGCAAAAAAGGAATCGCCTTGTCGGCTATTATTTTAATTTTACGACCTTCCATTTTATCTCAAAACTATGGATTTAACATAGCCCTTGTCTCCATCATAGAGATTATCCCTCTTGAGAGTCTCATTCAGCATTTCCAGCACCGTAGCGAGTTGAAAATAAAGCTGATTGCGCATCACGGAAGAGGAAATGGTGCAATAAAGCACACCATCTTTGTAGTACTTCCCTATCGTGAATCTCGCCGCACCGGAAACAGCATCCCAAGCAGCGAAAATCCTTTGGGTATTAAGACCCACGGATAGCTTCATCTCCTTGATATACTGAGATATAGCTTCACTCATCGTGACCGCTTCCTTTCTTCTTATTCGGGTAGTCTTCTCCATAATCACGCACCAATTTCAGTTTCTTTAAACTCCCCACCTACCGTCTCGAAATAGGCCCTATCGCTAGTCACGGCATCAACAATTCCGCTAAGCCTCAACTTATTGGAGTCGGTTATAAAAATCTGACCGAAGTCCTGCCCCGACACCATCTTAAGCAAATTGGCTATTCTATCATAGTCCAACTTGTCGAAAACATCATCCAGAAGAAGCATAGGAGCGAAACCATAGCCATTCTTCATAAGCTCATACTGAGCGAACTTTAAAGCCACCAAAAATGACTTCTGCTGCCCCTGGGACCCACATCTGCGGATAGGATGGCCATTCATTTTGAAGTCCAAATCATCGCGTTGCACTCCTGCAGTGGTGAATCCTAAAGCGCAATCTTTCTCTCTGCAAGCACCCAAAAGATCGACCAGAGATCCCTTAGACAAATCTGAAGAATAGCCCACTGAAACCTCCTCTTTACTGCCGGAAATCAGCCCGTAAAACTTCTCCACAGCGGGACTGAGCCTCTCCACGAAAGCCTTTCTAGCATCGTAAACCATGGAAGCATACTCCCCCATCTTAAGGTCTATTACTTCCAAAAGGCCATAATCCGGAGAGGGATCCTTGAGCATCTTATTTCTCTGGGCCAAAAGCCTATTATATTGCTGCACAGCGGACAAATAGGTCCTATCCATCTGCGACAAAACAGCATTCAGAAAACGCCTTCTTTCATCGCCCGACTCGCTCACCATTGAGCTATCCAGAGGCGAAATCATCACAATCGGAAGCTGCCCAATATGGTCGGAAATTCGGCTATAGGCCTTATCATCCTTGCGCAATTTTTTCTCACCGCCAGCCTCAACCACAATGGAAAATTTCGCTTCCAAATCATTTTCCATCAAATAGCGACCGGATATGGCAAATCTATCGGTCCCATAGCGGAAATTCCACTTGTCAGACACCGAGAATGGCGATTTTGTCATGGAAAGATACCATATAGCGTTAAGCAAATTTGTTTTGCCTTCGCCATTATTTCCCCAGATACAATTCACCTTGGGCGAGAATTCCAATTCCGCCAAAGCTATGTTTCTGAAGTCCTGAATGGTTATTTTACGCAATATAGCCATATACATCTATCCGATTCTCACAAATATAGCCATAATAAATGGAAATTCGTCAAAGAAAATTTAATTCTTTTCAATACGAAAATTCAGATGCCATTTTCATTGATTTTTCA
>Ga0181612_103266_pt1 | contig 12048 bp, 5 predicted proteins | sample HoacroProtozoa21_FD_119630 | JGI IMG/M metagenome (GOLD analysis project Ga0181612, IMG submission 119630) | Hoatzin crop microbial communities from Cojedes, Venezuel. Combined Assembly of Gp0051906, Gp0051904, Gp0051908
ATACATGCACAGTGTGATTGTAAGAGAAATTTTCCTGTTTCCATAAATTTTAAATTTAACTATTTTCTACTTAATTGTTTCATATCACATTTTTGTCATAAGCACCCCTTCCTAATCACTCTAGAAGCTGATTCCCCAAAGGTAAGACCCTGTCCCCCAACCTTTTCCTTGATTGTATCTTCCAGTTCAAAATGACGTCACCTAGGAACCCAAATGACTCGACTTTGTGTAGTTTTTGGGGAGACAGAATGAAAAGAAATTTCAAATAAGAATGTAAAATGCCTTCATTGAAGTCCTTAATATTACAATTTGAAATCTATTGTGCATTAAAAATAGAAACTGTAGGTGTAGTATATTTAAATGTTAAATTGAATTTATTCCTAGAATTCTTTTTCATTAACTGACTTTTTAAAAATATGAAATTATATTCTTCCCATTTTTAAATCTAGTTTTCAAAACCAGCTCCGTGTTTGTAACAGCTAGTCATTGTTTCATGGTGAAAAGATGCAGTAAGAGAAAAAATTCTGTAGTCAAACACATTTTTTAATTTTGTCACCCCAAAATGGCATGCTGCCTTTTAGTGTTGTTCCTTTCCCTAAACAGCATAAACGAGATGAACAGTTGATGACCAGGAATCTTCATTTCGGGCACTCATGGAGCAGCCTGCGACTGTGATTATTTTAATGCTATTTCGCTGACATTCAAAATAGCAGTTAGTTCTGACTTGCCTTCCACCCTGCACGTGGGCGGAAAAGGATCTGGTCACAGGGCAGTCAGCATGGTGCACGGGAGAAGGATGTGCCGCAGGGTTTTCTGACCTTATATGCCTCTGCTGTCCAGGCTGTGAAAGCCTGGAGAAGAAACTGATGTGGCATGTTCACAGCCACTGAGTATGCAGTAGGTGTCATTGTTCTGGTGGCTGTTGCTTTCTTTGATGGTGTGATAGATCTGTAAATGTGTACTGTTCTTACCTGAAATTCTCAAAGATCCTTTGAGCGAAGAGCATCTGCACAGACTGTGGCTCAAACAACACTGGTAAAAGATGATTTGGGCTTTCCGCTGCAGTACAATAGAAACTCATTTTCTAATGAGCTCGTTTTCAATCTGTATCTTTGCTCATGAAAACAAAGACTCAGGTGAAGGAACTAAGGGATCACAGGTTTTATGATTTTAGGTGTGAGTATCCTGTTGTAAAGGAACAACTTCTTAAAGAATCTGAAATCCTGCTTTTTCACATGCTCTAGCTTGTCTCAGATTTCCAGACAGAAGTAGATCTGACAACCTTTGAACCTGGAAGGCTTGCTTTCTGATAAGCAAAACCATAGACAACATTCATCTTAAATCGTATTAGAGATAGCTCTAAAGAAACACTATAATCCTACATGCATGTATCATTACATGAAGATACAATTCAATGCTAGGTAAGTACCGAGAAAAAAAGAAAGCCTGGAATGATAGCAGTCGTACGGATAATTTTTGCAAATGATGAAGATCACCAGTATTACATTACACAGTTCCCATCAGTGAAGGGTATCTCACCATAGGGGAAGAAAAATCACGTTTTGAAATTAATTTTACTGATGCCTTTTGAAGTTCAACTGCAGAAATGTTTAGTACTCCCTTTCCTGTTTTCAGGTCTACTTTCTTATACTAATATCCCCAAATACTATTAAATAGGGATAATTAAATTATGATACTGCACTATTTCATATGATGCCTTTTACATGAGGCACTGATCAATTAACAACATAGGGTGATTTCTGCAATACATAAAATCTGGAAGTTCTTTGTACTAATTAACTACTGAGTTGACTTGGCCAATGGAAGACTGGCCAATGATAAACTAAGATCATCCCCAGAGCGAGATTTTAGGCAGGAAGTGTTTATGCAAATGACTTAGCCTGATGCATGGATAATATCTGTCGTAAGCTCTGCCCTGCCCCTGGCTCGGTGAAGTAGGGTAGTGTGTGACAGTTCTTACATGCCAGACTTATAACAGTATTTAAGTGTCTAAAGAGAGGACTTAAATGAGATTTAGTCAGCTGTTGCCTAACCACAGAGGCACCTGAACTTTATCATTTCCCAACCTTAATTTTTCATTATTAAAATTCCTAAGGACCTAAAATTCTGCTTTTGAGCCTGCCTTGGTAGAATTAAATACCAAGGCACCCTCTTTGGTACATGTAATTAAATATTTCTCTGTCTTTACTTATAGTATTAATCCCTTCAGATAGCAATTTCAAAACACATTCAGAAGATCTGACCATGTATAGAAGGTAGTCCTAGCTGGTCTTTTAAAGTATCGGAGAAAGAGGGGTCTGTCACTGTAGATGGTGTGAGTTCCCTTCTCTACCTAAAAATATGGAAATCCCACATCCCAAATCTTCTTTCTCGAGCTTGTTGGACTACTCCCTTGGTAGGGAAGAAGAGAGCTCCAAGTCCGTTACAGATCCACCAGTTGTGTGTTTTACTGGTAAAAGACCGGACTTGTCCTTTTTTTCTTTTTTTCCCCCAAATTTCTCAAGGCATTAAAGCCCACATCTGCAGGAGATGCTCAGAGATGTGAAACCTAAATAGAAGGAAGACTTTCCTGGTATCAGAGGCACCTAAAACGTGGAAATGTTATAGACTGTAAGGCACACAACACATCCTCAGTGTTTGCTTTTACTAAGCACAGGTAACTCGCTGTCTGCTGTACTGCTGCACTTCAAATTCACCCCCCAGGAATTTGTTTGCATACCCTTTGTGTGCAGAAAGCGTACCACACCCAATTCTATCACTATTCTACAGAAGGTGACAGATTTGGCAGTTGAAGTGGCAGAAGTTGGTATTCTTTAGCTATTTCCATTAACACCTCTGGAACTGCCATAGGCATAGAAGTAAGCTTTGGCTGAACTGAATTGTATCCTTAAAGCAATTTTTATGTGACGATAAATGTCAGATGATTGTAAAATTGTGCTTGAATCACCTTAGGAATTTGAGAATTGATCTTGCTTTCTCTAAGCCTCGTGTAACTCAGCCTGTTTCTCATTCATTCTAGTTAAGGCATTATTCCCCTGAAACCTGGTAGGTTACGTGCTTGATACAGGTTTGTTCTCAGAACTATCTTTTTTTTTAGATACCCTGCTACTCTTTGTTGAAGGCTTGATTTGCCTGTGTTGTGGAAGCCTCTTTGCATTTTCATAGTGTGATTGAAACTCATTGCAAGAACACGACTTTTTATTTATTTACGCTTTGTAAATTAGAACCCTCTTCACAAAAAAACCCCCATCTGCTTTGCATACGTATTGCTTTCTGTAGGCAAATCAACAGTGTTTTAACTGGAAAAAAGCTGAATCCAAATTTGAACTCTGCTTCAGAGTTCTTAGTGATATGGCTTTTGTATGATATTTCAGGCTTTTTTAAGAAAAAAAGTTATTTCCATATAATGTATACATGAGGAAGTATATATTAAGCCCCAGATGGGCAATACTGTCACTCTCCACCCCCCCAGCCTTCTCCTGCTTTCCCCAGTCAAGACTGAAAGCCAAATATTACAGTTGGAAATTGGCTAGCACTGCTCTAGTTCAGAAGCATTCTTTCTAAATGAGCAACAGAATACATTTTAAAGACAAGAAATACTTACTGTGACCTCTTGTTTGTGCCATTTAAGAAAATGCTTGTATTGTCTGAGAACTGTACCATTACCATTATTTAATCAATTAACAGTTGTATTTGCCAAGAAAAGAAAAAGGAAAAAAGCGTCTATCTTTGCTTGCATGCTGGCTGACTTGTCTGTCTGCACATCTTAAGTTCTCTACCCACCTTGTCACTGAAATGCTGGCCGATGTCTTCTGCACCATTCAGCGCAGAAACTTTCACTTGCTTCCCAGTTTGTGCTATGCAGCATGAAAAGTTAATTAAAATATCAGTGCAGTGTTGGTTTACAGGTAGATCATTAATATATACATATGATAGTGGTGTTGTAACCCTTCCCCCCCCCCGCTTCTTTTCCTAGTGCTGAAATAAGAAAAGAGAAGAAAGCTGACTCAGGGAAAGGTGTTGACCGGGAGACTTGTCTATGACTTGTTCTTCAATTCATTTTTTACAAATGAAAGGAGTGCCACAACCACTAAATATAAATGATTTGACCTTGTAACTTTTGTCTTTCATCTCAAACTAGCACAGGTAATGTAGTGCAATATTTGTCTCATTTCACCTTGTCTACATGTCTGCATTGTCTAGTATCTGTGTAAAAGTCTGCAGTAGCCAATGCAAAAAAATGTTCTTTGCTGATACTGGCCATTTGTCAGTATTCATATCATAAGTGTAACAAGCAAAGCTTCGTTCAATTTCAACTTTCCTGTTAATAGGTTTGTACTGTATTTTACTACTTTTTCTGTGTGAGAATACTTAATAATCCTCATTCAAGATGAACCTGAAACACTTGTTCCAATTTTTTTTTTAAATCACCTGACTGGAGTAAATGATTTCAGGAGACCCAAACTGACAAGCAAGCATTAAAGAAGTTTTTAAAGTAACCACTGATCTGACCCTGTGAACAAACTCACAAGGATAATCCTTTCTTCCTCAAACTGTGCTTTTGAAGTCATGGATTAATCTTGCAATGAGGATTGCAGGGTCAGATTCTGTATTTGTGAAGTTTTCCTTGATTTAATACAGTGTATTTAATATTCAAATTTGTATGTAACTAGAACATAGTCATATATATAAATATATATATTAAAAATATATATTAAAACATTCTCTCACCTTAGTTGAAAAACACCACCACATCCTTAGATGTGAAACATAGGTATGGTATTTCTTAAAATGCAATCTGTGATGACAGCATCTTGTATTGTATGAGTGTTGCCATGGTGGGCCAAACAACTGCATTACATCATTAATCAATCCATTATAATAGGGAAAATTTTGTAGATACAAACTATACCCTCACACGCAGTTGTATCACCTGCCCAATGATTTTCCTCTTTATTGCCTAAAATACAGCCACATAAAGGGCATATTTGTATTGTACTCTCTCTACTAACAACTGTAAACCTCTTAATTTCAGAGTTTAATTGTGTATAATACTTAAATGGGTATCCTGCTGTTGGTTTTGTTACAGCTCTTCACTATTCCATCAAGTACGTATTGATTAAAAGATAAAAACAACATTGAAAAGTCAAATGTGGCTTTAAAGCCATTACAAAGACATTTTTCCTAAAGGATTTTGTTACTGCCTGATCCTTCAAGCTGTTCTTTTGTGTAAAACAAGTACTGCAAGATTAGGTATTGAATTAATAGAAATGTGGAGCAAAAGTTTTATTGCATTATTTGGAATTCACTAATTTTTAATTTTTTTTTAAGAAAAATTTTTAAATGATTAAATGAAAGCTCTCATTATTACGCTATTACTTTGAACCATACAAATATAAGAATTACAGTCTTGTACTCGTTAAAACTACTCATCTGCAGGTCTTTAACATTCCCCAGCTTTCACAATATGATAAACTTCCCATAGACTTCATGTGAACAACTTTTCCTATCCAGCACATTTAAAGTATTCCTTTGAATGATTTTGTGCGTGTGAATTTGTATGTTTTACTACTTTAGCCATAAACGATAATTGCATTTTGCTGCAAACTAACAGGGCCACTGACTTAGCATTATCAAAGCCCATTAAAGGCCATTTTTATGGGGGGGGAGGGGGATCTAATGGACACAAAGAAGGATTTGCATTTAATTCAGTGTTTGTATTTGTAAATTTAGGAAAACAGTGCTGATGCATCAAGGTTAAATGCTTTGTTTTGTGTACTTGATGATAAATTTTAAGATTCCAGTTGTTTTAAGGTTAGTATAGAAGTTCAATACTGGTTTGTCCCAAAAGCAGCCTGGTGATGTTTTAATATGTTGCTGACCTTGTTACAGATAATGTATACAATCAGAATGTATTAGTTTCACTTGACCAACTCTTAGAATATTAAGAAATCAGTGTATTGAATGGCATTCTGTATTTCTGTTCAGTATTTCAGAGTGGTTTTATTTTAAAATAGTCACTCTCTTCTTGTGTGAATTTAAATGCTATTTCAATGTTAGTCTTAACATTCTGAAATCACACACAATATAAAGCAAATGTAGTGCTATATTTACTTCTAATTTCATATTCCTGGTCAAAATTACTCAATTTCTTGGATGTAATTTATTACAAAAGTTTATGTGTACATGTGAATAGACTATTGTGTTTTTCACAATTAAGAAATGTTATGTGAAAATAAATATTTATCCTAATTAATTTTCAATTTTATTTTTTACACTGCAAGTACGCAATATGGTACAGTATTTTAAATGTCTACCTGACATTTGAACATGCTTCACAAATTAATGAACTATACAGCCCAGTCCTGCTCCATTTCCGAGTGGAATCTCATTGAAGTGGGCAATGCTGTCAGTGTTGGCTTGCTGCATGGAGTTGATGGTGGTGTGCTTGGTCTGACTCTAACAGTAAGTGTGCCGCTGGCGATGGCACAGAACGGACCTGTTCCAGGAAGAGAGTGGGAATTAAATGCTGATTTACTGGTCATGAGTTGGTTCCCCTTGCTCCTGAGAGAGATGATGTGGTTGGGTCTCTTTACAGATCAATAGGTAATGTCATACAATTTAAAATTGCTACAATATTTAAAGTGTCTAATAGCTGAACAGCAGCTTAGCCTACTGCCTATTGTGGGATCTTCTGCTATTCACAGGCCCCTTAATTTCTGCTACTGAAAAATTTTTAGGCCTTAAAGCCTAGTACTTCTGCCAAAGCCCAACAGGTGAAGTACTCGCTCCATCTTAGTCAACCACTTTGAGCTTCTTCACCGATTTTTAAACCAAAGACTGGCTGCCTCCCAGCCTCAGAACAGTAACAGTCACACCTTGGGCTTCAGCTGCATCTGTTAGGATTTTACGGTCTAAAAGTACAACAAACGTAAGTATTTCACATGGAAAAAAATACCAGAGGTAATTGGTAGGTGCCTAACTCACTCCAGCATGTGGCACTGCTTCAGGCACAACTGGTTCCTAGTGCTGGCTTTGTACATTAATGAAGTGAGCTGGCTTTCTTCTGTGGCCTCAGTTTTAGGTGCTCATGCAGCTCAAGCAAGCTGTCGGTTCCTGGGGGAGTTATACAGTCCTATTGTCGGCATTATTTTTGGAGCTGAGGGAGACCTACCCGAGACAAAAATTAGACACTCAACTGATGTTTTTTAGGACACTTACTACAGAAATAAAACATTTCTTTTGTTTTAAAGTTGCATCATACTCTATTAGCAGGGTATCTCAGAAGTTGCTTTCCAGACAAAGAAATATAAAATAATTAGCATTGTACTTTGTTATACTGATTTATGTTTCTTTCCCTTGAGTCAAAAGAATCAGACACTAGACACTATAACCTCTTGGAGACAACTGACAGCCTATATCCTGTAGAACATTAACAGTGGTGCTGGTTTACATTAGAATCACTAATAAATGGAGCCCAAGATTATATTTGTAATACCCATCTCCAGTTTGTTTTCTAAAAAGCTTGTTTTGTGAGTCAAGGAGTTTTTGGTTGGTTTGTGAAACCAAAACCTTATTTTCCACCTCAGGCCCCCCTTCTCTTTCTCATTTAAGGACAAACTGCACAAACTGTCTTGACATTCTCCCCCATGCCCTATCTGTCTGAGTATTTTCACATTCACCTAAAGCCACTAATAACCCACAACACATCCATACACACACTGGCTTCTAGTATCAAGAAGCTGTGTTAGGTAATCACGTCGCAATCCATTACATGATACCATCAAACAAAAGCAGAAACTTCAGTGTAAGTCTCTCTCAAAATCAATGGATTTTTGTAAAATTCTAGGGGCTAGTTTCTTGAGCAACATTTTCAATGATACAGACTACACCTCCTTTCCTAACTTTTAATGTCTTTATTATTTTAAAGCAGCACAGTTTGTAGTACAAGTGGGTTGCATCTATGTGAAATTAAGAAAACTAATCTTCAGATGGAGAAGCCTACCTGGAGTGCTAAAGAGAAAGCAGAAGTTTACTGGTGGGCTGCAAGGAAAAGCAGGTTTGCTAAATACCATGTCACAGGAGAGTTACAGTCCAGCCCTTGCTTTAAGTGACTGCTAGTTTGCATTGTAATGTTTTATGTTTGAGTGCAAGGAATATATTCTATTCATCAGTAAACAGGAACCTTCTAAAAAAAAGATTTTCTGTCCCATAGAGGAACAACAGTGGGCTGCTGGAATTCCCAGATAACATTCTACATTGCAGATTCCCACAGTAGCAGCCCTTTGACTATAAAGTTGACTGTAAAGTGTTCAAGGCCAGGCTGGATGGGGCTTTGAACAACCTGGTCTGGTAGAAGGTGTCTCTGCCCATGGCAGAGGAGTTGGAATTGGATGATATACAAGGTCCCTTCCAACCCAAACCATTCTGTGATTCTAAGATTCTAAAGTAAGCAACAATCACAGCACTATGATAGGAAACAAATTCAGTGCCAGCGGTTTGAGTACCGTTCAAAGTCTTGGTGAAAGCTGGTTACACGCTTTCCTTGCAAGACTTCTACAACTGCAATCCAAGAGATTGCAGAGAAGATCCTAACTCACGGCATGGCAGTAAACAGAGTGTTTCATTCTGCATAGAAAATATTAACATTGCAGTATACCTGGTACTGTTTGTAAACCAATAATTGATCAAGCATTAGGTAGTTTCTGCAAAATGTGTTTAAAGTTTTATCAGTATTTTCACAGACACGATAAAGGGTGCATTTAATTTTCTGTTGGAAACATTATACAAGTCTGCAATATAACTACATTCTGGTGATGTTAAGAACTGATTAAACACAATCAATAAAAATGCAATAGTTGCTTGGCAACAGAAATCATTATAAAGATTAGCATTTCATTGTGTACAAAGGTATCCCAAGACCTGACCCTTATCTGCTCTTGATTCATAAAAGTTTATACTGGCTCGGCATACACTGGGCAGAGAGTTTTCTGGAGAAATACCCTCACTAACAACCAAAATGCAGGTGCTAGGGCAGGGAGAAACACTGCTTTATGAAACGGCTCATATGCGTATAAATATGCTTATGTGCTTGACCGGTGATGCCGTGGTCTTTGTCAGTATACCACTGCGAGAAAGAAAAATAGAGAGAATGTTAGTTCTAGCTACATCTAAATGATATAAACCAAGCTTGATAGACATAAAAACATGTGCAGCCATTTAAAATTCTCCCAGCATGAGGCTAATTCGGCATGAAGGTGAAGACATGATGGCAGTAGGAAGCTCCTGTAATACTTTCGCCCCTGTTTTGTGTGTGGGATACACCATCTATTCATGCCAAAAGCACAAAATGAGCACGTGGCTTGTCCACATGGAGAGTAGAGGCAGCGCCTCAGTTCCGAGTGGTGCCCGATCTCTGCACCCTGTAAGCCCTGCAAGTCTGGTTGAAGGACAACCATGCACTGGTGCATCTGGCTTCCATCTATACTTTGCCCTTCTCAGCACTGCTCCCCAAGGGCTGCCTTGCACCTGAGTTTGAGAGCTTCCACGTACAGCACAAGAAGGGGCAAATAACTACTTGCCTTACAAGCTCAACAGAGAAACACCGAACGTGATGGACGGTTATCCTGGACTTAGCTGAAGTTCACCTTTCCTTAGATCCTATCTGTAAGACACTATTCACTGGACTTTGGGTATATGCAAAGATTGGGATTGGCTGAGAACTCAAATTAACAAAATGAAAGATTAGGTAAACAGGGTCAAATACAAGAACGAGTTGCTTTACAGTTTTTCTTGTACAGAAGATACATGGGTGTGTTATGTTAAAATTTCAGTTCCTGAACATGAAATGCAAGTATGTGAACTTTCATTTAAGATGGCAATTGATTTATACCTAACAAGAGGTAGCTTTTGCTATTATTCTCATAATACAAGCCATTTGTGTGATGATAAACAAAACAGAACTATACCATTGCCTGAAAATCCACTTCAGCATCAACAAGAGCTTTGGAAATCTGCGCTGCTTGCTGAAAGTGAACATTATCTGAAAAGAGGAAGAAAAAGAGGAAAAAGGTAAACAAAAAATTGCTTCTGTACTACTCTGGGGGAAAAGCAAAACAACGAACACAGAAGACTCCCCAGCACTGCTGACTGAAACACAAATTAGTTGCAGAAAGCAGTATTATTTTATTGACGTAAATGTAACAGCCTTGCCCCTTCATGCTTTTGTTTTGTCAGTAGTAGAATTGCGAACCTGTCTGTAATACTAAAATGTCTAATTAACTGCAACTCACCATCTGCTGTTCCATGAATAAGGAGATATTCAATTTCCTTGAATTTTTCAGCTCTGGCCATTACTGTTGAACTCTGAAATTAAAGAAAAGGGAAAAAAAAAAAGAAAAAGAAAAAAGGTGCTGTTTATCAGAAGTTGATTTGCTAACAACTGACTGTGATTCCCGTTGACACAGTCTGAGGTCCTTCAGCTCCAAACAACACCCCTTGCTCTGCACCCCCTGCACCCCCAGGTACTGTGTTCACGTATCCCCCAGCACGGTGCTCGCACTCCAACCGCTCAGCACCGGTCTGCAGCCATCACCAAGGGCTGCGCCTGCAGAGTAACAGGCAGTTCCAGGGGGGCACGGTTTTGCGAGGGAGATGATACCCATTTCATGTGCTCCTAACATGTTGCTAGCCTGCAGCACACCACTTGCCATAGGTTTCCTGTGTGCCTGCAGACAAGTTAAAAAATATTGCCATGGCAACAGCGCACCCTACGCTAGCGAGGAGTAGCTGTTGCAGAGACTGCACGCGTTATCTCCCCCACCAAAATGTACACTACAGTTCACCTGGAGGTAAGTCAACAGAGCTAGTGTTTCATCAGTCTCCAGTAAAAACGGCTGACAAGAAGTTTAAGATGATGCTCTCCCCCAAATGTGGTAGGAGAAATGCCTGAATGAAGCAGACCAAATCTATCAACAGAAGCCAAGGCACATTTTGGGAACTGAAACACAATACGGTGATGAAAAAAATCACCACCACCTAAGACTAACCATGAAACTTAAAACACGATAACAACATATTCCCTAGAACATACTAACCACCCGACTTGCTACTGTGACGAGGTACTAAAGAACAAGGAAAGTAATGATGGCAGGTTAAGGTCTTTAATTTGGGCAAGGAAAGGGAATAGGATAGTTCTCTGCCATATGAGTGGGAAGAGGACAAGGGACAAGAGACAAAGGCGTTTTAAGCTTGATAAGACAACCAGCATAATGGGGCAAAAATATGTTGAATTAATTTCCTTCTATTGGCAACATTATAGGGGTTCTCTGCTGAAAATGACTGAATCCCTGCAGAGTTTTCTCTGTTTTACAGCAACTTAAAAGCCACTATGGAAAGGAAAAAATAGTAAAAATTAGAAACAAAAGAATGTGGTGGTTTGGGTGTTTTTTTTTCTTCCCCATCTTGTACTAAGGCTGTATCCTTGCACAGGGGTTTACATTTAGTACCCCCCAAAAGTCAAACACATTATCTCACCACAGAGTGTTCCAATTTCCTTATGTCTCTTGTACACTCATGAATCTTTAAAGCAAGCATAAATATTAAATTCCTTTTGTCAGGGCAGAATAGCATACCACAACCCTCCCATAAGCAAAATGAGTTCTCTGTAGTTATTCAACCAAATTTAACAAACAAGTTCAGCAGAGAGAAAAAAAAACCATCCTCCAACCCGTAGTGTTGTGATTGCCCTCCTTTGATAGTGACAGGCTGCAGAGCGCCACAAATCCCATCCAATGCAGGCGAATCCATGCACACAGGAGGCTCGGCACTGTCCATTGACATGAGTTGGTACCATGGAGTACGGACAGATAGTTACGGGAGTGCCAAAATCTGGAGGGAGGACTTGATTCAGGGAGGAGTACCAGGACAGCAGCCGACCAAAAGAACGATTCAGAAAGTAATGGCCCCGTGACAAAAAAAAAAAAAAAAAAAAAAAAAAAAAAAAAAAAAAAAAAAAAAAAAAAAAAA
>Ga0181612_119181_pt1 | contig 12047 bp, 8 predicted proteins | sample HoacroProtozoa21_FD_119630 | JGI IMG/M metagenome (GOLD analysis project Ga0181612, IMG submission 119630) | Hoatzin crop microbial communities from Cojedes, Venezuel. Combined Assembly of Gp0051906, Gp0051904, Gp0051908
AAACTACAACTGCTGCGCCTTGGCACAGAGTTCTTGTACTCCCCTTGGTGAAGCAAGAAATGAATGCTGCTTGCTCACCTCAGGCATCTGTTTATTTGGTCCCCAAATCCATGCAGTCAGAACCTTCACAGAGCACACAGAAAATCACAATTTTTTCCCCGTAGTTTTTGCAAGTAGAGCCACAAGTGAAAGTTGACAGAAAATAAATTCCACCTAACTGGTAAATAGCACACACCAAGTGCCGCTTCATCTCCAAGTACAAACAGGAAAAGAGAGCTTTTATCGTATATTGCCACTGGAAAGTTCCAGTAAGTGAACTTTAAATTTAGTCCTCTGAGAAGTAGAACCGTGAGAATGTGTTAGTACCATAAAATGATCTGGTGTCAGTAGAGATTTTTATTCCAGTAGGACAGTGAATTTGCCAAGTAGCAGTGTAATAACATCTGGACACCCTGTAGCACACTAGTGGGTAGAAAACATGAGAACGACAAGAAACGTCTCCAGAAAGAGCCTTGTTTCACTCCAATCCAAATAACTTGTCTTCCATATTCTGCAGCCAGGGTAGAGCTGTCACAGTCTGTAGGAGGGAAGAAAGGAAAAGCCAAAGCTCTTTATGATTTTCATGGAGAAAATGAAGATGAGCTTTCCTTCAAAGTAAGTACCTCTCAACCCAATTTTCCAAAAGGTGTTATCCTCCTACAGAATGCTAAAAAAATAGGATTTATCTACTGTGAAAATAGGCTTGGAACAAGAAAGAACAAAGCACATAGAGCAGGCACAGCTATTAACACATTTGATAAAGGCCTCTCTCAAAAAATATTTGCCCTTACCACTTGTTTCACATTGGCAAAATCTTCACTGAAGATACTGAAACGAGGCCAGGAATTGCAGAATTCATTGGCCTTCTCCGATCCAGTAAACACAAGACAAACAAACTTTGTTTTGCAGTACATTTAGTTCTTCATCAGTTGACGCAGTCAGTGGACCCTCTTGTTTTACTTAGAAAACAGCAATGAGAAGGAGGATAATAGTAAGAGCACCAGTGCTACCGCAGCAGTGCCTCTAAGGGACACCTAGTACAGCAAAATCTGAAAGTTTGACAGCCCAATACACACTTGCTGTTGGAGCAAGGGGAAGAATTAAATACTTGCTGGCTGTCCAGATAATATTAAGAACCATGAACAAGAAACAGCGTGCCCTTGTAGATTCAAAGTCATGATTTAGGTAACTGTGTCCTCAAAAGCAAGTTTCCAACCAACAGCGGACTTTCACAGCAGGCCCAAAATTGTGTTTGTCAGCTGGAAAACCTTATTTTCTCTTTCTAAAGCTAGAAAAATAATTAGTTTCAGCATTAGCAGCTTTCAGTGCTGAAAGGATAGATGGTTCCTTAAAGCAGAAAGGGGGAATGGAGGTACTGGAAGAAAGAGCAGGGCTATGACAGTACTTCAAATGAAGGGTGTGACATGGGAAGATGAAAACAGGGACAAGGATTGAATACAGGAGCTGCAGTTTATTTTAAACGCCACACTGAGCTGCTTAGATGATTGCTTTCCTTTTTGGGAAAGGAAAGAGGAAGGTTTCCAAGTGCTGGAAAATATTTGGACTAAATTGGGAAAAAAAAAAAAAGCTTGGAAGCATTTGAAGAAACCTTCATAACAAAGCAAGAGAACACACAAATAACAAGTAAGGTAGGGGCCTGTGAGCCAGCTCTGTAACATGCCTGCCTACCTGAAAGCTGAAGCAACACAAGAAGTTACCCAGCAGTGCTATTTTTCCCTTCCGGAAGGCGGTGATTTTCCAGCAGAGACGAGTATTTACCCTAAAAGAAGCTTCAGCTGATTTTGGCAAACAATCTCGAAGAGATGTAACCAACAGAGGAGACTAGCCACATCCTACTTGTGTTTGCCTGATATTAGCTGCCCCCGAATAACATCAGCTACGCGTGCACAACACAGTAAGCTGTACTGGCTCACATTACTCCTTCTCTTACAGGCAGGTGATACAATAACAGACCTGGAATCTGTAGATGAGGACTGGATGAGTGGAGAGATACAAGGAAAGTCTGGGATATTCCCCAAGAACTTTGTTCAGATTTTAAGAACGCCATGAAGTGTTGCCTCTCTTTGTGCTCCCTGCATGTGGGAGAGAATGTTTTCTATCCTAAAGGCACAACAAAGACATCAATGTGTTTTGACTATCAATGTTTTGCACTACTTTTTCTAGACAGTCATACTAGTATCTCGAAGTCAAATAAGAAAATTTTAGTCTTTTGTGACAGTGTATGTAGTCATGCTTCATGAATGCTCTGAGAGCAAATACAAGCAGGATTTTTAGCTGTTTCCAACTAGGGAAATACTGTGGTGCAACACCATTTTAACTTAAATAGCATTCTACTATGTTTACTGTCTGGTATTATATTTATCATGCACAAAGTCTGCATAAAGTAAGCTTCTTTAAACACTTCTTAAAACCCAAATTCAAAAAAACTATTTTTAATATGTAATTACAGCACTCGGTATGTAGATCAAGTTTGATATTCAGGTTTCATTACTGCTTGACTTCAACATTAGCAGCAGAATCCACTTGTTTCATGACTTAGAGGGTAAGGAAGATAACTGATATTTCATAGTAGAAAAATATCAAATGTAATACTGGTAAGAGGGAAAACTCAGAAGCAAATCCTTGTGTAGTATTTTTCTAGTCTTAGTCCAAGCTGCTCATACAGGAAGATTTGTAGAAGTCAAACTAAATATTTTGCCTCTTAACAAATAATGTTCAAATTGGTATGAATCATTTTAGACCTTCCTCCCTTCCCCCAAAATCCCTTCCAGATACAGGTTTAGATTTTTCTACTGTCTGCTGTTCTTCGAGCGCCGCCGTACCCTTCTTTCCCAGCTGAACTTAGTTGTGACGGACAGCGTTTACTGAGCTTTCTCGGATCCCCTCCATGTAGTAGCTGCGCTATTCCAACTATTTGCCCCTCCACCCCCTTCATGTAAGTGGCAAGCCAGTCTTCACTCAGTCTATATTTCATTTGCCAAGCACTCAAGCACTGGAACATACTTCAGTAACACTATTCCTATCCTTAACATGAAGGATATTATACAGCCTTGGTTTTAGCTTTCAGCAGACATGGGATTAGTTTTCAGTTTATTACCACATACCAACTATACTGAGCATCATTATAAATGGTCTGCTGGGGCCCTAAGGAAAACACGCCTGGCAGGAGGTTACTGCAAGAAGCTCTAACAAAAGCATTTGGTGAAAAGCAGCAGTGTGACTTGAATGACCAAGACAGACATGATTGAGGTAGCTTCACATTATAGGAACTTCTGGTAGTAAATTCCTTTTTGCAACACTTGGCTTCTGACAAAATAGGTAAATGCATCTTGATTAACTGCTAACTTCATCAGCCTGGAATAGAAAAAAAATTATGTTGCAGTTGGCTTTTTCATTGCTGACAGTATTCAGTCACTCTTGTACAATTTCACAAAAAGGAACCAGTAAACTGTTAGCATGACTTCAGAGGGACGCAGATCAGCAGATACCAAGATACACTTACAAGATTTTTCTCTGTGGGTCTAGAAGTTCGGGCCGCAGAAGGGCCAACAGTTGAGTGGCAGATGGAGACTGGGAACTAGAAGCACCGTGACTGACTGTGAGATAGTTTTGACTTAGTCATGTGCCTGCCTACAACTTTATCAATGTGAGGTCCAGGTAGTACAGCAACAAATACCTACTGCTACAAAAGATCGGGGTGCGTCTAAATTGGTGTCTAAGCCAGCTGGTGAGGGTAGCGCTCCCCTCCCGTTACCATCAGAGCAGGCAGAAACAAGCTCACAGCCAAAACTGAAGTGAAGGCCTCCCCTGCAGCAGGGAATAGGCACCCAGTCTCGGTAGCAGACTGGAGCTTGCCTGAAGCAAGCTCAAGGAACATGCAGCACGGACACAAGGTCCTTGACGCCGTTCTTTCAAGCATAGACACAGATGTTAGCCCCCCCCCCCTCTAGAAGCTTCATGAAGTGTTGTCTATTTAAACTGCACCTCTACCATTCACACAACTGGGGGATGAAGATCACACAGTTCTAGTGAGCCGAGAACTGGATTTCTACTTTCATTAAGGGGCTTAACATTATAAAAACAATTATAAATTATGTACTATTCTAGAAAGATGGAAACAATTTATATAGCTGCTGTTCAGTTTTACCATCCCCAACAAGCCTACCCAGAACTCCTGTGGAATCAAACTTTTAACATAAGTCCACCTCCAAGGACGACCCTTCCCACTCCCCAAACTCTCCTGGCAGGAGATGGCAAAGTTTCTTTTTGTTTATTCCAATAAAACAGCCATCTCCTCCTAGAGAAATCCAAGGAATCAAATCTGTAGACAGATAGCTTTCCTGACTCCTGCAAGCCCACTCAAGACTTTTCAACCATAAACTTGTCGTGGATCACCCTGCTGAAGCAGGCTTCTTCCACCATGACCTGTGGCAACCCAATTCCTGAACCTCCCATGGGCACAGCAGGGGGAGAACAGCAGAACCAAGCAGAGCCCACACCAACAGAGCGAGCTCCCAGGTCCACCAGAGACATACTGCATCATTGTGGTGGTGGACGAGGCTAAAGTGTATGATGTTTACTTACTGTTTGTCTGGCAGTTTTCTAAGGTTTTGATACGAGTCTCAAAAGTAGAAATGAATTTTTGTATTTTTTCAATTTCTTCTTCCCCATTTTTATAACTGTGTATTGACCAGTTGTTTTTGACCAGACTGAATGTTTAAAGTCAGTGCCTGTCAGTAGCTAAGATCACTCTGCTTTGTTTTAATCATCTCCTCCCAATTACCCAGGGCAGGGAGAGCAGCAAAGCCTTATATTCAGAGCAAGGAGTGCCACCTAAAGGCTGCTTGCATTACTGCAGGCACCTGAAACAGCCTGCTCATGAAAAGGGAAACAAGTTAGATGCTTGGCTTTCACAGGAAGGGTTTTTCTTAAGACTTGATGCCTAGTATCACCATGAAACTGCATATGGATCATAACATAAAATTCCTAAGGTGTACAGTACATAATCTGCAAAAAAAACTGAGAATGAGGTGGAGCACAATTCCTAACTGCAATACAGTAGCAAATTTCGGCTGTAACCTTGAAATTCAGCTAGACTCCTATACATTACTATGCTAGTAAGAGCCTCATTTATCAAAATACTCCGTTTGACCCACCTTCTGGAAATATCTTCAGGAAGACATCTTTGTTCTGTGTACAATTAACAGTGTCCTAAATAAATCTTTGTTAAGTCCAGTAAGTTTGTTATGGTACCTCTGTAAATTAAGAATGTATTTAACCAATAAAAATTTTTATAATTATGTCATGATGGCATTTTTATTGCCTTAGGCTGTGGAGAGCTGAGCTTTCCACTTGACATGACAATTCTGTGGATCCCACTGTACTTAAATATTCGACCCAACAGCAAAAAAACCCCATCATACAGTAATACTGCATCCCTTTACAACTAGTCCAAACCCCTCACAGGATCCCAATGGCTTTAGCACAGTTTACAGAAGCCTTCGTGCTCGGGTATGTTTCACACCTGCCACCTGCAGCAACCAGCCGTCATCGCAGGGCATCATCGCACACAATGGTGATCCTCTGCTCTTCCTGGGCCAAGGTTACTTGTGATGGAGACATGGGCTGAGCCTCCGCTGATGAGCGGTTCTACACGTAAAGAGTGCTCTGCTGACTGCTGCTATTCATACACCATGGTTTTTCAGCTGGTATTTGCACAGAGAATAGAGGATGCACAGTTTTCCTTCCCACTTACTTCTCCCACCCAACTGAAATAATTTTATAAAGCATACATTTACCCAGAGCCCCTATGTGGTAATGCCAGCCATCTACTGTTCCAAAAAATAAATTAAAAAAAATTTTTAAAAAGTTATCGTTCTTTCCCCAAATCCTCTTGGACTAGCCTTTTTGCAACATCTACTCCTCAGACGTACAGCTGAAGGAAAAAGTAACAGGATGAAAGACACACAAGGTTTCAGAAACGAGCTCAGAAATGATACCTTAGGATTTCTAACTCCCCTGGTCCACAGCGAGTACAGGCCAGTGGCAGTCCCTCAGGATCTGTTGGATGGAACCACTGCTAAGCAGAGAAAATAATACAGCCGACACACGGCCGTGACTAGAAAGCTCTGACAAATGTTACTCTGATGCAAGGCTTGAATATATGCGCATATATATATGTACACACCTGCATTAAAACTTAACTGTTCTAGGATTTTCAGCCTCACTGCCCTTACCTTAAATTACGGTGTGTTTTCTACCTCCAGTGAAGTTCTCACCTTGTTAGAGAAGTTATGGCTTCAAAAATGTGACTGGGACTCCTGGAGAACACCACCCACCTCAACCGTACAGATGAAAAGAGCAAAGCAGAAGAGCAGCACTATTCCCCTCTCCCGTTTCAGCATCGTGAAAGTTCTGAACGCTCACTCCCCTTCCACTAAGCAAACTGGAAAAAGCAGAACAAGTAGGCCTGTATTCACCATCCAACAGTTACCTGAATACTAAGTCATGGGCTGTTCTAAACATCAATCCCCCACACTAAAATAATCACTTGGAATCATATCACCTGCACTCTTCTGAGTAATTGATCAGAAAACATCCTTTTCATTTTGCATATTATTTGGTCATAGAATCATAGTTTTGGGTCGGAAGGGACCCCTAGAGGTCATCTAGTCCAACCCCCCCGCAGCGAGCAGGGACACCGCTAACGAGATCAGGTTGCTCAGAGCCCTGTCCAACCTGGTCTTGAATGTTTCCAGGGATGGGGCCTCCACTACCTCTCTGGGCAACCAGAATTATCAACTAGAGGGTGAAAATCCCCGACACTGAAGAGCACAGCCCTCACAGGCAGCGCCCCTCTACCTTTCCCCTGGCATCTTTGGTGCAACAGTAACATTTCATTACTTTTCTCCATTTCTTAGCCTACGCTGTTTCACTGCTGACTCCAAGAGCCGCCACCACCACCCCTGTCTCGGTGACCTCCCCGAGTGGGTTGGTACCACTTTGTTCTGAGGTTTTAAATCACAAACTTACCAACAACTCAACAGCACAAAGTTTAGGTTTGTTGCCCAGCTCTGAACAAAACATGCTGACAGTGCAAAATACTACTTGTTTTACCCAGAAAAACACCGTCTTTTATTTTTAAGCCGGCATAAGCTGAACAACAAAAAAAAATGCTAACAGATAATGGAAAAAGCACTCTTAAAAATACTCAGCACATCGCTTAAGCCTGCTTTATTTTCAGAACATAAACCATTGCCTTTTCACTGTAGAATTTTTTCCCCTGAAGTTCCACAGGTTTTTCAACTGTGATTATGGTTACCCGTCAGTTCTGATACAGGTTTAAAACCTATGTACAGCCCTATTCTTCAGCATATTCTGCACTGCTCAAAACTAACACTGCTTCCACGATCCAAATTACAACTTGAAGATCTTCTAATACCTTTTGACTATCGGAGACCAAATTATCCCATGAGAGGTCCTATCAAATTGCTACCAAGAAGCTTAAACATACCCACACGTAACACTGAAGTAGTCTGGACAAATCCCTAAGACTTCCCTGTAATAAAAAAATTCTGAAACAGCAAGTGTCCCTGCGTAGCACCCCATTTGCCCGGTACAGTGCTCCTCCTTGAAGCACCTTGCACAAATACAACCTCTGTACTCATCTACGAGATTCCTTGTGTGAGGACCAAAGTTACTGGGAAAAATCAACGTATAGAATCCTTGGTACTGTACTTTCAGATTTCAAAAAGGACAACCCTGGAGACCCGCCTGGACAAGATCCTGTGCAGCCTACTGTAGGTGACCCTGCTTCGGCAGGGGGGTTGGACTAGATGACCCACAGAAGTCCCTTTCAACCCCTACCATTCTGTGATTCTGTGATATTTTTTTTTTCCCCTCTCTGAACCTTGCCCAGTTCCCAGATCAAAGACGGTAAGAAAAAGCATCTACAAGAGGTTTTTTACATGTTTGCATAAAAACAATAAATCCAAACCGATCAAGACCCTTCTGAAAGAACAGATAGAATGAGGCATGCACCACCATCATTTTCATGTCTGCCATGCACTTTGAATCCTCAAACCAAAGCCTTGCTACCAAGTCATGTAGCAAACTCGGCTTGCATGAGAATATTAAATTTATTTTTGTTTTCAATGATCAGCAACAAGTAGATGGCAGAGAACAGATTCATAATCCTAAATAATTACTGCTGACAGTGTTTAATGTATTTGACACAAGAAGAATGCTAATCCATGCTTTATGCAAAAAGAATAGCAAACAACTTGCTCTGGCTAATCAACCCAGTATAGACAACACCACTGCTAAAATTAAAAATCTCTTTTGTAATGACTAATGAAGATATATTTATTTTCCACCATAAGCTTTAATTTCATTGGTTCAAATCATTTTATCTTTCAGTCTACCATCACAGTTCTGAAGAAAACCAGGATTTGTTCCAGTCATACGTCCTGAAAGTTTCCAGGTGAGGTGCTTTCTAGTCAGGTCCCTGACTTTCAGTCCAAACTAAATGACACAGCTGTGAAAATGCCAACCTGACAACCCAAGATGATCCTCCACAAAAACAGCATGTCAAAAAACACATATGAATATGCGCATATTGTCCTGCCAGTTATCTCTAAACAGACCTGAAAAGATCAATGCTAGCATTGCTTTCCTCACATTTATTCCTTGGCCTCACCTCTGCGTTTACTGAAGCACTGACTGAATAGTGTTATTTACGAATGAAAAAAGAAAACTCTTGTTTGCTTGGAAGTAAACATAAAACCCCATCATTTCACCATGGAAGCCAACTGGAGTGTCTTTAAATTACTCTCATCATGGCACTGATTGAGCTGACAACCTGCATGTAGAGATTCCACGCCTCATCACCAGTGCCTTCAACTACTTTGGCAATTAAGACATCAGCATGCAGTATTTAATAAAGCTCAAAGGACCAAATTCAATTCTGGCAGAAGGAGGGGGAAGAATACTTGCAACTTCCACTGACAACAAGGTTTCCCAGAAAGAATTGCTTTGGCCCTGTGCGTCTATAGTGAAAAGGGACTGGATAATGGAATGCAATCCTCCCCTCTCAAAATGACCTTCAAAAAGGACTACACTGTATGTTGATGAAATCCAATGAACTAAGAATGAGAACAAAGGCATTGCTGCCAGAAGGTGAAGCCCTCATTTGCATCTAAATTATATCAAATAATTACAAAGTCAGGCTTACTTGTATTGTCATACTTTTTAAAGTGAATCTGCATCCAAAGCAAAAAGATTGTTTCGCAGTGAAAATGGAGACCTTGAAATAAATCACTTCGAATACATAGCTGCTCTAAAATAGGTATATTAGGCTAAAACTTTACATGGTTTTAAATGTAAACATTATAATAGGTGCTTTGCATATATACATAAATGCTGAACACAGGGAGTCACTACAGATATGCCTGGCAGTGAAGCTAAACAAATTTAGCATCCTTACTAGAATTACCTCTGCAGGTATTTTAAAAGAATTACAACCACCACATTCCTGCATTTTCTAGCTTACATGACACATGTATTCATTAAAATCAAAATACACTGGTTTCAGTCACTTAGAAAACAGTAAGCTAGTAAAAAGCAGCTAACTTCAGTGGTGCAACGCTAGCTTACAGCTGGAAAATGATGATTTTTATGAGTATAGAAACATTTACAGCACGTGTCAGAGAGCCCAAGTTCAGCTTTTCCCAATTCTGTTACTGATTTCTACATTCTGAAGCACACAGAAGCTTTGATGTGATGAAGTTTTGTTTACAGAAAACAGTTCAAAGGAATGTTTTAATTTAGAACAGGCTTATTTTTCTCTTTAATTAAACATGCGATCAAAATATTTTCTAAAATAATTCTCAAAATATAACTGGAATGCTTTAATTTTTGCCAGTTCAGATCTCTAACTTCGATGCTTAGCACAGGATATTGTCCTTGCTGACATATCTTCTAGAAGAGGGGAGAAAGGCAGATTAATTACTATTAGTTTAGTGCCCAAAACTAACAGAATCTAGTACATCTCTTGGTGAGCCAAGCTGCATACATTTTTAAAGTTCCCTATTTCTTATTATCTGTGAGTCTTCAATGATTATTTCTTATACCTGTTTTCTCAGTTTTCCAAATCAAATTACTTGCTGAAACCTCCCATTTTCTCATACCTCTCTCAAATAGCACGGCTGACTATTCAGCTGAATCCACCTCAGCATGTCCACCTCTCCGCAAGTTGCTCTACACCTTTTAGTATTTCCCCAAAGGAGGCTGGCTTCTCAGGTTTCTCAGATTTTACTCCAGGCAGCCATTCCCACATCCCTGCTTTTTCTGCAGGTACCTCCACCCCTCTCTTCACTCATTTTTGTGATGCAGACAATGGCTCACAGGAGCTCCAGAGTGGCCACTGACACCTATGTACTGGGGCTCAGAATCCAGATACAATGAAAATCAGTACCTGAAATCCCTGTTAAAAGTGTATCTATCTGGATAAATACTAACTGCATCCAACTCTTGTTTTAAGCCAGGAAATCTGTATTTGTAAGGAGGTCCGTAATGCCGCAACTAGAACCCCAGCAAACACAAAACATAAAAAAAAAAAAAAAAAAAAAAAAGGCAAAAGCATGCCCTCATCCTGGCATGCAGCACCTTCTCTTTAGGGCATGCTGGGTAACACAAACCTTTAGACTAGTGGAAGTATCAAAAAAGGCTAAGATATGAGAGGATAAGGGAAAGGAGAAACAAATATAACACCTGTGATTTGTCCGAGTTTGCAGCAACTTTGTCCTGGCTTCCTGGGAACAGGATAACACAGGCAGAGAACTCATCCCGCTCCTTTGCATTCCCAAGCACCTTCACCTCGACTGTTTCAGCCAGGAGCAGCTAAACCAAGTTTTACAAAATCTAGTTAACGCAGTGATTTGGAACAGAAACTAAATAAATAGCTTGCTTTGCAACAGTGCTGCAAATCTGCAAGAGATAAATCCTCTTGCAAGCTTAAATAAAGATAGGTAAAGAGAGGTCAATGCTGCCCACTATTACATATTTTCTTTCTATGTTACCTCGTTATAACTAGCTCTACCTAGTAGAATTAGTTCATTTAAGCATCTGGAAACCCAACTGATTCAGCACATTAGACACTGATGAAGAAAATGACATCTAATTTTGAAATCCAGCCACCAAATGGAATTATGTGGCTCCCTGGAGAAACACCTCAGCTATAACTGATAGCACGAGAGCCTCGAGGAACCAAATTACATTCCAGCAAAGACACGCATACATAGAAAAAGACGCACAGCCACAGCAAGACAGACAAATCTGCTTCCTCCAGTTGGTCTGAGTCAGGCCTTTAGCATTCCTTTCACGTAGTGTTTTGGCTTCCCATTGTGTACAGTCAGGGTGTCTGTGGAAACAAAGTGCTCAAACGTGAAGATCATTTCTCAATGACAAAGCATCAGAACCAAGTTGAGCAGTTCAATGCTCATTATGATTTTGTGCTGCTGTTGCTCAGTGCCTTCTGAGCAATCTCCATGCCAGATCTCCCATCATTTCAATGACTCCTACTCATTAAGAGGAAAGGGCAGGAACGGTTCCTCTGCCTCGCCCTCCAATCACTACAATACAGTGAGCTGGCTCCAAATATACTTTTTTAAGTTAGTTTTGTCCTTCCTGCTTTTACCCACTATTAATTCCTTTGGACAGGGATCTGTTCTCAACCAACGCGAACCCAGCGCAACTAAAACCCACCCACCATTACGCAACCACACCACAGCAAACCTCCACCCACTCTCTTCTGCACACCGTGGCAAAATCAAACTTTGTTTACACAGTTACCACAGATCCCAGTTTGGGACAGTAATGCAGAAAACAGAAAGATGCACATCTCACAACTAAAGGGTGTCTTACAAGGGCACGTGAAACACAAGCAACATGACTGATTACCTTTGAGTGACACGCACTACAGAAACAGG